>Ga0302325_10008741_pt1 | contig 22225 bp, 19 predicted proteins | sample Palsa_T0_2_FD_201948 | JGI IMG/M metagenome (GOLD analysis project Ga0302325, IMG submission 201948) | Peat permafrost microbial communities from Stordalen Mire near Abisko, Sweden - Palsa_T0_2 | ecosystem: Environmental > Terrestrial > Soil > Palsa > Peat permafrost | place: Sweden: Abisko...
TTCCCCGACTTGCCGCCGCCGACCGAACTGCCGTTTCGCGCTGGTATCGCATATCCGATCCGCGCAAAAATCGAGGGCCGAGGCGTCGGCGCGATTCGCTACTGCGAATTCTCAACCGGTAACTTTGTGGAACCCGTCACCGTTTGGGAACCCGGTCACAAGCTTGCTTTCAACGTCGCGCAGAACCCCGAGCCAATGCGCGAATGGTCGCCGTACGGCAGCATCGACGAGCCGCATCTCCACGGCTATATGGTATCGCGCCACGGCGAATTCGTGTTGACGCCACTTCCTGGTGGACGCACGCGCTTGACGGGAACGACCTGGTACCAACACCACCTCTGGCCCGCGACGTATTGGGCCGTCTGGTCGAACGCGATCGTTCACGACATCCACCTTCGCGTCTTGAAGCACATCAAGAAGATGTCTGAGAGCCCTTCATATGCTCGCTTGTAGGTCGACTCGCGGCTAGGGAAGCTTTTTGCCGTCGCGGTCGTGGCCGGATTGGGTGTAGACGAGGCGGGTGATGGCATGCGTGACCGGGTCGCGGAAGAATGTCAGTTGCACGTTGATTGTTTTGCCGAAAAACGTCGAATCGGATTCGGCATACATCACCGTATCCGGCTGCTCATCAAAATGGAATAGCAGGTGACCGTCTTGCTGCGATATCGTCATATTGACGATATCGCGCGCTTCAGTTGCGCCGGTTGCCGGATAGACAACCTTGTTCGCCATTTCATACACGCCGGTATACAGGACTAGGGCCGCAGGCCCCAGAGCGATCTCCTTGCGCTCAGCCATTTTCGGCATATCGACATCGTTGCTGCCCTGATGCAGCACGACTTTCGTTACCGCGTGCGTCTGTGCGTCACGAATAAACTCAAGCTCTGCTTGGGCTTCGGCGTTATAGAACTTCGTATCGGATTCGGAAAAGAATTGAAGGGATGCCTGCGGACCGAGCGCCGCGCTGAGCTGTCCGTTATCTACGCGGACAACAGCATTCATAACGGGATTGAACCGATACGTTCCGGCATAATCACTGAGAACAGCCGGCGCAACGGCAACCGCCTTATGTTCGACTACCGGCGTCGCCGGCGGCATCGCCGTCAAAGCCGTGCGATCAAATCGGATGTTTTGCCCGTTTTGGTGCAGCGTGAGCGCGGTTACCTTACCAGCCGGATCCCGATCGAAGGTGAGTTGCGCATCCACGACCTTCACGAAGAACGCGTCCTTCGCGGACGCGAAGACCGGAATCGGCGATTGGTCCTCAATCTGCGAGACCAGGCCGTCGGGGCCGCGCGTGATCGTAAATACGGTATCGCCCGCAGCGTAGCTGCCCACGTACGACGCAAGCGTTGTGTCATCGAGCATAACGACCGCCGGGAAACTGTTGATCCCAGCAGCAGCAGTGCGCTCGGGGGATGCCGGCACAGGTGCGTCCGGGAGCGCGGCATGCCGCACGCTTCCGTTTTGGAAAGCGGTAAAACCGATGACCTTGCCCGACGCATCGCGCACAAAATTCAATTTCGCCGCAATCACATGAGGTTCGAATTCGTCCGTTTTATCCGTCGCAAACACGCGGACTTTCGGCTGACTGCCCTGCCGCGCGTACATGCGGTCGCCTTCGCGCGTCACCACAAACGGCACCAGGGTGGAAGCGCCGACGTTAATTGAATACGTTCCAACGTATTGATCGAGCTTCGCCGCGCTCAGCGCGACGGTATGAAAGACCTGCGGCGCTTCAACGGGAACGCGCGAATCGATCGCATGCATTGCGACATCGTTAATGGGCGTATCGCCGTTGGTGAGCGCTATCACGCCAATCGATCGGTCTTGCGCGAGTGCCACGCCTGCATGCCAGCCGCTGACGTCGCCGCCGTGGTGCGTAATATGCGTAATGTCGCCGGTCATCCAGATCAAGCCGATGTGCGTATGCGCGGAGATCGTCGTCCGTGGCGTCTGTGCAAACAGACACGTTTTCGCAAGCGGACCTTCGCCGAGCTGGCAGCGCACGAACTTCGCCAAATCGAACGCGGTCGACCGGATCGCGCCTGCAGGCGCCATCGCATCAAAGTTCCACAGGGTCGCTAGTTCACCGTCGGCCGTGTGGCCGGGCGCAAGGCGTGGCGTCATTGCGGGCGTTAAGACAATTCCGGTTTCGTGCATTCCCAGCGGGTCGAGCACGCGCTTATGCAAGAGCGTGCCATAGTCCATACCCGCCCGGTTGGCAAGAACGATGCCGAGCACCGATGCGCCAAGATTGGAATATTCGTAGAGTGCGCCCGGATCGCGCGTTAGCGAAAGCTTGTTGAGGAACGCATACATCTGCTCTTTGGAATAGCCGGCATACGGATCGGCCGGATCCTGCGGCGTCATGTTATCGGGCATGCGCGGCAAACCCGAATGATGATCGGCTAGGTCGAGGAGCGTAATGATTTTCCCGTTGCGCTGCGGCATGTGGACATCGGCGGGTAAATACTTCTGCACCGGATCGTCGAGGCGCACGCTTCCGTCGAGGACCATCGAGGCGAGAATCGTCGCGGTGAATGTTTTTGTTACCGAGCCGATCTCGAAAACGGTATGCTCGTTCGCCGATTTCCCGTCGTCAAGCTTGCCCGCGGTCACGTACGAAACGGAGCCGCCGCGCATCACGCGCGCCAGTTCAACCACGACGCCCGGTGTCGTCGTTCGCGCGGCAAGAATCGCGGCTTCGTCGGTCGGAGCCGCTATGCTCGGAACGGCGATCACTGAAAAAGCCGCGGCAAGAAGAAGCGTCATTACTCGCATGTTGCCCGGTACCTCCGTTGGCCTATGCTAGTTTCATCTGCGATGTCTTAGACGTATTGAGCCAGTGCGGCGATCGCCTTCTTCGCGTTCGGGATTGACGTGGCCGCGTAGCCCACGACGAGCCCGTTAAGCCATGGTTTTCCATAAAAATACGCCGAAAGAGGCGGCACGACAACGCCTGCGAGCCCGGCTTGCCGCGAGAAATGCACGTCACGATGCTCCGCCGGCAATTCAGCGATAAAATGCAAGCCGGCGCGCGAATCGCGAATTTGCAGTGATAGGGAAGAAAGGTTACGCAGCTCCGCATGCGCGAAGCGTCGCCGCTCGTTATAGATCTTGCGCATCTTCACTATATGCCGCCCCAGGTGCCCGTTGTCAATGAAGTTCGCCAGCGCGTGTTGGATGATCGCGTTCGGTGCGCCGCTCTCGATTTGTTGTGCCGCAGCGAACGCCGCTCGCAATGCTCGTGGAATGACCAAATAGGCGACGCGCAATGCCGGCGCGAGCACTTTGCTGAACGTTCCGATATACATCACGCTCTGGCCATTGCCCAAGCCCTGTAAAGCCGGATGCACGCGACCCGTATAGTTGAACTCACTATCATAGTCATCTTCGACGATCCACGCATCGTGTTTCGTGGCCCAATCGAGTAAAGCCAGACGCCGCTCGAGCGAGAGAATTGCGCCGGTCGGGTACTGGTGAGACGGCGTAACATACACAAGTTTTGCGCGCTGTTTTTGCAGCGCCGCAACGTCGAGCCCGTCGCGATCCACGCGACCCGGAATGATCCGCACGCCGTTTGCGAGCAAGGTCGCGCGCAGGCTGCGATAACCCGGCTCTTCGGCAACGACCGTGTCGCCCTCGTTCAAGAGGACGCGGCTGATCAAAGCGAACGCCGACTGCGTACCGGCAGTTATGAGAATTTGATCCGCCGAACAAACGACGCCGCGTGTCTGGCGGATACGATGAGCGATGGCTTCCCGTAGCGGCGCGTGCCCGAACGGATCCGAATAGTCCAGCAACGCCGTGGTCCAGCCCGACGCATCCAAAGCACGCTTAAATTGCGCCGTTGGGAAAAGGTCAAGCGCCGGAACTCCGGGGCGAAACGGCACGGTCCGGTACAAATATGCGGCGAGCGGCTGCGCCGCTAAGAAGCGTCCGGCCCGCTCGGAGAGCGCGATTTGCTTTCCGGCTTTTATCGTGCGATCGGTTGGGAGCGTGCGCGCGTTCGGCGCCACGAACGTCCCGACGCCACGCGAAGTAACGAGATACCCTTCGGCGTGCAGTTGTTCGAGCGCGTTCAGTACGGTATTTCGTGAAACGCCGAGATGCGTTTGTAACTCGCGGCTCGAGAGAATGCGCTCGCCCGCCGACAAACGCCCCGAGAGTATTGCGCGGCGAAATGCCGACTCGAGTTGCCGGTGCAACGGCACCGCTGATTTGCGATCGATCGAAATTCCGGCCGCCATATGAGTGGCTCTACGTTTCTCGGAAAACCTGGACCTTTCCCGGAGCCACCGGCGGGCGTACAATTAACTGCAATTGATTTGACGCATGGCGGCGGGCACGGCTTTGATTTCTTCCTGGGATCATGGAGCGTGCGGCATCGCGATTGCGGCGTCCCCGAGCGGCTTAAACGTTTGGTACGCGTTTGAAGGGACTTCCGCCATGCAGCCTTCTCGGCGGCGCCGCTAACCGCCGATGAAATGTCTTTGGCGCCGGGGGGCAACCAAGCACCGGACGCACGAGGGACCACGACTTTTACTAAGGCGTGATGGTATGGGCCAGGCCCTCGGCCCGGGGCGCCCGAAGTTCGGCCGCAAGTGAAGCACGCCCGGATTTCCACTTTGTTACTATTGGTCGGCCTCGGGTCGCTGTTCGGCTGCAGCTCCCCCGGCTTCTTGCCGGGCTCCGGCCGGCCGATGGACGCTGCCACCCTCAACGCACTCATCGATCAGGCGTCCGCGACAAGCCGTGTGCCCCGCACCTTGATCGCGGCGGTCATCAGCGCCGAATCGCACGGCGACCCCTCAGCGATCAGCCGGGCCGGCGCCCAGGGCATCATGCAGTTGATGCCGGGAACTGCCGAGCAGTACGGCGTCGTTAATCCGTTCGATGCGCGTGAAAACATCGCCGGCGGGAGTGCCTATCTGCACGACCTGCTTCGGCGCTATAAAGGAAACGTGAAGCTCGCGGTAGCGGCGTACAACGCCGGACCGGGTGCGGTCGACGCCGCGCGCGGTATTCCGCCCTTCGCCGAGACACGCGCATACGTCGCGCGCGTCATCGCCGCGACCGAATCCCGGTAACCTCGTGACCGCCGTTCCGGGCGTCGGGAACGAGATGTTCGTCGGCTCGTCACCGCCACCGCGCTGGCGTTTGCCGATTCTCGACATGTACATCTTGCGCGAGATGTGGCCGCCGTTTGCGTTCGCATTCGCCACATTCTTGTTGTTTTGGTTCGTGCAGATTCTCTATCTAGCAGCGGATTACGTGGTCAACAAAGGCGCGCCGTTTTTCGTCGTGATGCGCTTTCTCGTCTTCCGCATTCCACAGGGCACGCCGATGGCGTTCCCGTTCGCGTGTTTGTTTGCGACCTTGATGGCCTTCGGGCGTTTGATGGCAGATAATGAAATCAACGCGCTACGCACGTCCGGCGTGCCGTTTCTCCGCATCGTTCGCTTGCCGATCCTTGCCGGCTTGGTGGCGTTTGGCGCCTCATACATGATCAACGAGCATCTCGTTCCGCTTGCGACTGACTTGTCAACGCGCACATTTTACCAAATGGTCTATAAAGCGCAATCGCTGCCGATCGAGCCGAATCTGTTTCGGCAAGATCCGACGACCGGTTATACGTTCTACGTCGGCTCCGTCGACGACGACCATCGCACAATGCACACCGTGCAAATCTTCAAACGCGGCCGCACGGCGCCATTTCAAGAAGTGATCGCGGCCAAAACCGCCCGGCTCGACGGAGCGCTGCTCGTGCTCCTGGATGCCGAAGTCATCACCTTCAAGCCCGACGGATCGCTCGAGGCACAATCGCGATCCAAGGAAGAAGACATCGCGTTGCCGCTGGGCGAGTCGGCTGAGAATTTTCTCAGCACGGCTTATAACGATCCCTATACGATGGATTCAAAGCGGCTGGCGGAAGACATCAAATTTCGCAAGCAAACCGGACAAGGCGGCGCCGATCTCTCACTTCGTGAAATCACGCTCGCGCAGAAACTTGCGTACCCCTTCGCGTCGTTCATCGCCGTTATGATCGCACTGCCGCTCGCCGTGCGTTTCGGCAAGAGAGGACGGGCACTCGGGATTGCGCTTTCGATCGTTTTGATGTTCGTGTACTGGACCGTCGGTTCGCTCGCCGGCGCGTTCGCGCATAACAATCTTATCAATCCGTATTTTGCGGCGTGGTTTCCGAACATCTTGATGGCGCTCGGCGCGGGCATCCTCATCTACCTCGAAGATCGCTGATCGTGCGCCGAATTGCCGTAGCGCTCATCACACTGAGCCTGATGGCGAATGCCGTCGCGCCGGCGCTGGGCGAGGGCCCGAACCCCGTGCCGGTCATCGACCAAGCAAAGGCGCTGGCGCTCATCACCTCCGGGTGTACGACGCCGGACGCCCTCACGTCGCAAAAAAGCGTGCAGCTTGCCCAAGTCTCGCCGACGCCGAGCCCGCAGCCGACGGCAACGCTCGGTCCCGCACCGCCGCCGCCGGCGACCGGGCCGCAAACGCTCGTGCCGCCCCCGCTGCCGACAACATCGCCCGCCGTCACGCCACCGCCGTTACCGACGCCGACGGCAACGCCGACGGCCAATACGGGACCGGTGTTCATTCAGCGCGTTTCACCCGAGCCTAGTTCGCCCGCCGGCTTGGGCGCGACACCGTCACCGGGTCCAACGATCAAACCGTCACCCGGACCGTCCGTCGTCCCGACGCCGATGGAAACGCTCCCGGCAAACCAGTACGAAGTCTTCGCCGACGACGTCAAAGGCGAGAACAAAGAAGGCGCGCCCGCCGATCTCGACGGGAACGTCAACGTTTTCTACTCGGACGGCGTACTCGTCGGTGAACACGCGCACTACGACGGCAAGCGTTTCATCGATCTGACCGGCCATCCGTTTATCCGCAATCGATCCGACGACAGCGAGTTGCATGCCGACTCGATTCGCTTCGATACGCTCACGAATCGGTCGATCCTCATCAACGGCCGCGGTGCGACAACGCAAGGCGTCGAAAGGGGGCATTTCTACTACACGGCGCGCACGATGACGACGTTACGCGACGGCAAGACGCACGGCGAACGCGCATCGTTTACCACCTGCGACCGGCCGCACGCCGGGTATCACGTCGAAGCAAAAACGCTCGACATCACGCCCAACGATAAAGCCGTCGCGCGCAGTGCGGTCCTTTTCCTCGGCGGCTTTGCCGTGTTTTTTCTGCCGATCGTCATCATCCCGCTCACCCACGACGATAGCCCGGCCAGCCGGGCCGCGGGCTTCGTGCCGGTCGTCGGTTACTCGCAGGTCGAAGGCTTCTTCATCAAAACGAAGATCGGCTTTGCTCCGAGCAATTATTATTACGGCTACTATCGTGTCGATGTGTCAACGAAGCTCGGATTGGGCTTGGGCTACATCGCGTTCTTCCGGCGCAAGGATAACAAGCGTTCCGTCGATTTTAACTTTTACAATTCGCGTCAGGCTCAAGGCGCGACGCCGACGAGCAATCTGGTAATCGCCGATACCGAAAATTTTTCGCAGGCACTGCGCGGTCAGTTCGGCGTCAATTACCAAGGCAACTACGCACCGGGTGTATTCTTGCCGCCGAGCTTCACCTTGACGGGTTCAGTCGTCCACACCGGCGCCAAAGAATCGCAGAACTACACGTTCAACGAGTTTTCGTCCGGCTCGACGCAGTCATCGTTAAACGCGGGCTTCACCGACCAGCGCAAGATTTCACCCGCCGTAACGCAAGGCTTTACGTTCAGTTTCACCGACAACAAGAACTCGTTTGCGGGCGTTGATTCAGACGTATCGTCGATGCATTTCAATACGCTCACGCACGTAACCGGCCGCGGTGTCGATTACGATCTGACGTTCGACAAAACCGACAGTGAGACGCCGATCGGTATCGACAAGCTGCCCGAACTCGTTATCCGCCCGCATTCGGCACTCGATCCGTACTTCAAGCTGCTGCCGATCACGGCCCAGTTTACGATCGGTGACTATAGTGAATCTCGGTCCGACGTCTCACCGGGTGACGCGCCGAACCTCACGACGCAGCGCGCCAATTTGCAGGTCACGTTCGGCCCGGCGATCGCGCATTTTCTCGATAGCGATTTCAATGCAACGGTGACGGCGAATCAATATGCGTACGCTACCGGCGACCTCAAAGGATCGGTCCAGCAAAACCTCAGCCTCACCACGCCGCTGAGCAAGCATTTCATCAACGCTATCACCTACTCGGAAAGCAACTCGAACGGACCGCAGGCCGAACCGTTCAAGACCTTCGACGTCATCGGTGGCGCGGCGCACCAAGCGTCGGACGTGATCCGGTTGTTCAACGGCGACGTCTACACGTTGACGTTGCAGAGCGCGACCTTGTTCGACCGTTCGGCGCAGCCGCTGTCATACCAACTCAACGTGCGCCCCTCACCGCGGTCGTCACTGTTGCTCGGCGGTTCGTACGTGCCCGGGCCCGGAAACGGGTTCTTCACCACCAACGCACAGGTCGTCACGCCGTTCGGCCGCGGCAGCGATTTGCAGTTCTCAACGAACGTCGATTGGAAATCTCGCGGCCGGCTCGAGAGCAAAAACGTCTACTACCGCCGGGTCATCGGCGATTGCTATGAATTGCTCATCGGCTACAACCAGGATCTCAAGCAAGTCACGGTAACCGTGGAGATTCTCGCGTTCCCGTCGCACGCAGCGAGCTTTGGTTTACAGAATCAGGGGTCGATCATCCCGGGTTCGCTGAACTTCTCAAGCGCACACTAACCGAAACTCACTCGGCGTCACACGGCGGATGGCCGCACGCACAATTGTCTTCCATTTCTTCGGCCTCGTCCATCGAACGGCACTCATCGCTGCAGTACGCAGCACCTTCCGTCCCACCGGTAACCATGCACTTGCAATCCTCATGCTCACAGGGCTGCGTCATCGTACTCATAGCCGCCACGTACCCAATCGGAGAGTCTCACCAACAGAGTCTCACCTGACTAGGTGGGTCTCATTTTCGCCAGGGCTAGGCGCCAAGTGGCGAAGTTTACCTCAGGGCTAGGGTGAGTTGATGACCTCATAGCCCGTTATCTGGGCGGCGCCGTTCGAGACCTGGACGGTTTGCGGTTTCACGTACGTGTTGTCGCTAAAGAGGGTTGTGTTAACCGAGAATATGAACGTCGTGTCGCGGTTGCCGCCTAGGCCCATCGAGTCGATCGGAATCCCGTTCGTATCCGTTGTGATGAAGTTGATGTTCCACGACTGTTGTCCAACCGTCGTCGGCACCGGACCCGGTGTCGCCCCGGACGCGACGGGAACGGGGCTCGGCGTGCCGCCCGGATTAGCCCCGAACAAGAGCGTCCGATCGAACGTCAGCGTAAATTCACCAACGGTGCTGCCGCCCGTGTTCGGCACGAGGTTTGCAAGCTGGACGGGCACGATAATCGGAAACGTTTGAATGCCCGACGACGTACCGGGCGCAAGAAAGTATTGCAGCAGTTCGGGCTGCGAAACCGCGCCCGTTGGGCCGCCGATCACAAATGAAAAACTGTAATTGAGAAAGCCCGTTTGCAAGGCTTGCGGGTACGGCTCTTGGCCGTTGCCGCTGGTATTGAAAACGATCACGTAGCGGAAGTTCGTATAGTCTTGGGGGAGAAGCGTCCGGAAACGGATCAGCATCTTGCCCGATTGGATCGAGTTGTTGTTGACACCCAATCCCGTTACTTGACGCCCACACGCAGCGAGCACCAAGGCGATAACGAGCAGACCAAGACCAAACCGACGAAGCATACTCACCTCAGGAACGGCACGAGCGCTCGTCCTGGGGTCGGTTTGCGCGTTTGCGCTGCACCTTGCCTTCCCGCGAGCGAATCTTCCCGCGCTGGGAACGCTGGCGCTCGCCGGTTTGTTCGCATCCTGGATGCCGCTGCGGCCGCGTACGGCGGCGTGGGTCGGCTACGTGTGCGGCATCGTGTTCTTTGCGTTCGATTATTCATGGCTGGGGGAGACGGCGGGCGCGCTCTTGGGGCCGTTCGCATTTATCCTCGACATCGGTCCGGCACTGCTTGAAGGGCTTGCGTTTGCCGTGACCGCCGCGGTCGTCGCGTGGGCCGCGCAAAACCTGCGCATCGGCTGGGTGCCGGTCCTCGCCGCAGCGGCCTTTACCGTCGCGGAATGGCTGCGCTCGAGCGGTGTCTTTGGGTTTCCGATGTACCAAATCGGAACGCCATTTATTGAAACGCCGCTCGCGCCGCTCGCCGCATTCGCCGGAATTTATGGGCTTACGTTCGCCATCGCATGCCTTGCAGCCGGATTCGCGGTTTTTCTGTTGGAGCGCAATCGCAATAGCGCTCTTGTTCTTGCTGCATGCGTCATCGGAGTTGTTCTCGTGACGTCGGGTGCCTGGCTCGCGTGGCCGGCACGAATCGTCGGACCCGCCACGACTCGCGTTGCGGCGGTTCAGGCGAATATCACCCAGAGCCTGAAGTGGGAGCCGGAAGCGCTTCTACTTGCCGTTAACCGTTACACGTCGATGACCGCACCGCTTGCGGCGTTCAAACCACAAATCGTCGTGTGGCCGGAAACGGTGATTACCACGCTGCGGGGACTCAACGCAGAGCCCGCGCTCGAAGCGCGCTTCGCTTCGCTGGCCGCGCACGTCGGGGCGATGTTGGTCGTCGGCAGCATCGAACGCAGCGACGATCGCGTCTACAACGACCTGTTTTTTTTCGATCGCACCGGCGCACTTGTCCACACGTATCGCAAACGGCAACTCGTGCCGTTCGCGGAATACTTACCGGGGCCGCGCGCGCTGCGCAGCTTACCGTTCGGCAACCTGCCCGCGGATTTCGGCATCGGAACCGAGCAAACCGTGGTACCGCCCCTCGGCATCGCGCCGTTGATCTGCTGGGAATCGGCATTTAGTGATTTAGCACAGGTGCAGGCGGCAAACGGTGCGCGCATATTCGTCATATCAACGGACGATGCATGGTTCGGCGCTTCGGACGGACCATACGTACATGCGCAAATCGCCTCGCTGCGTGCAGTCGAGACCGGCCGCTGGATCGTGCGCGCGGGCGCAACGGGCATCTCGGGCGTGATCGCGCCTGACGGAACGTGGCGTTCGCGCGGTGGATTGCAAACGCAAGAAGTCATTACCGGAACCGTGGGCGACCCGCAGCCCACCGCGTACAGCCGTTTCGGGCCGCATCCGGTCGGCGTCGCGTTTACGCTTCTCGCGGCGATCGGGTGCTTCGCCGGACGGCGGCGCAGCGCATGAATTTGCGTTTGCGCAACCTCTTGGTCGCGGTGGCCGCAGCACTCGTGGTGTGGATGGCTTTCGAGATTTATCACGCGGGAGGCGACATCCCGCCGCCGCCGGGACGTGCGCAAACCATACTCACGCACGGCAACGCCGCCGCTCAACGGCTGCATCTGCCGTCGTGGTCGCTCGACTACGATAGCATTACGATGTCGCCTGACAACGCCACGAGTACGCTCGAAAATATCCGCGACGGCATATACTTCAGAAACGGCAAACCCTATATGGCGATGAAAGCAAAGCACGCCGTCGTGAATACGATCTCGAATGACTTCGTTGAAACCGGCCCAATCGACGTTCACGAGATCGACGGCAAACACAGCCGGCGTTTCGTTTCGGACGCCGCCATTTATAACGGTGCCGTTCAAACGCTGATACTGAACCATCCGACGACGATCACTGACGACGGTGCGACGATCAAGGTGAAATCGGCCACCGTCAATTTTAAAACCGGCGAAACGAAAATCGGACAACTCATCGGCACGTATTGACGGAGCAGTCGCCCCAAGTAGGGAAGTGCGTCATCATGCGTTGCACCATCGCGGGCGCGATATGCGCCTTCGTTCTCGCCGCCGGGAGACTAGCGATCGCGGCCGAACACGCCAGCCCGCCGCCGACCCCGTCGCCGTATCTGGTCGGCCGGCGCGGCGTCATAACGCCGGAAGCCGATGCGCTGAGCGGAATCGGTTTCCGACCGTTCGTCCCAAGCCGGCACCCCGCCGCAATCGCTCTGCTGGCCCCGTTCAAGGGCGACGACACCGTCCAAAATCGCGGCATCGGCTATGAGTACGCGAGCGACCACGGCCGGATGTACGTGCTATCGCAGTGGCCGTCCAACGGCGGCAGCATCAGCGGCTTCCCGGCGCTTGCGATCACCGAGCCGGGCTGCGCCGACATACGTTCTTTTCCCGGAACGCAAAAGTCGCGCGGCATCGTATGGACGACACCCCGCGGCCTTGTGTTTACGTTGCAACCTGATGGACGAAGCGATCCGCGCACCCTGCAGGCGGAGTGGCGACGATTGGCTCGTCGCGGCGCGTGTCGTTAGGTTTTTTTGGCTTCCAGTTGCGCCGCCGCAGCTTTGGCGTCGGCGATCAATTTTTTCACTTTTTGGCCACCCTTGTGGCCGATCTGTTCGTAGAAATCCGCGCCGTATTTTTCCTTGACGACCTTGCCGCCCTTTTGTCCGATCGATTCATAAAACTCAGCGCCGTGACGTTCCCGTGTCGCCTGTCCGCCCTTACGTCCAATTTGTTCGTAAAAGCCCGAGCCATAGCGATCACGCACGGTGTCGCCACCTTTTTTTCCGGCTTCCCGGACGGACATCTCACCTTCGACCTTGGGAGCCTTCGGCGGTTTTACCGCCGTCGGCTTTTTATCGTCCGCCATGATCTATTTGGCGACTTCTCCCGCGGGACGTTTCAATTTCTGGCCGCCCTTTTGCCCGATTTCTTCGTAGAACGACGGACCATACTTGGTCTTCGTGGCCTCGCCGCCTTTGCGGCCGATAGCTTCGTAGAATTCCGAACCGTATTTCGCCTTCACGCGATCGCCACCGCGTTTACCGGCCTCGCGGACACTCATGCCGCCACTGTTCACGTTTTCGTTTGTAGCCATATTGGAAATATGTCCCCTCTGGGCTGTCGGCCCACCACCCTTCTCGTACCCGGCGAAAGCTCGGTTAAACCGCTCTGATTGACACGATTTTGCAAGGCTCTCTCATTTACGATGGTTTGGGAGGGCCGGCGTATACGACGGATGTCGGGCTCGTCGCGGGAAGAATCGCTCTGATCGGCGACCTTAGCACCCGCGACGCCTACGAGCGCGTGCCGTGCAGCGGGTTTGCGCTCGCGCCCGGCTTCATTGATGTGCATTCGCACAGCGACGAACTGTGGCTCGTCGATCCGCGCTGTATTGGAAAAATTTCCCAGGGAGTTACGACCGAGATCGGGGGTAATTGCGGGACGTCCGTGGCCCCGTTACGCGGCTACGCGCTCGAGCGCAAGCGGCGCGACGCACAATCGTACCGTCTCGACGTCGACTGGCGGAACCTCGACGAATTCTACTCGCTCGTTGAAGGCAACGGCGTCGCACTCAATATCGCCACGCTCGTCGGCCTCGGTACGACGCGCTCGTGCGTCAGCGGCCCCGCCGACCGGCGCCTCGAAGCCGACGAACTCGCGGCGCAAAATGCACTCGTGCGCGAAGCGGTCGAGCATGGTGCGCTCGGCATTTCGAGCGGATTGATTTACGAACCGTCGCGTTACGCCGATCTTCATGAATTAACGGCCTGCGCGCAAACGGCGCGCGATGCCGGCGCCGCTCGCTACGTCTCGCACGTCCGCGACGAAGGCGACGGTGTGATCGCCGCAATCGACGAAGCGCTCACGATCGGATCTGCGGCCGGTGTTGCCGTGCAGTGTTCGCACCACAAAGCAGCGGGGCGACGCAATTGGGGCAAGGTGCATCAAACGCTTGCGGCGATCGATCGCGCACGCACACGCGGTGCAGACATCGGTGTCGACGTCTATCCGTATATCGCAAGCTGGACGGAACTCGCCACGATTCTACCCGATACTGTTCGCAGCGGCGGAGAATCCGTCACGCTCGAACGGTTGCGCGATCCGGAAATCGCCGCTTCCGTCGCACTCGCGCTGAACCTACGCCGCGATCCCGCGCTCGGCGGCGACACATGGCACGACATTCTCATCACGGACGTCGGCTCGGAACGCAACGCCCAACTCGCCGGGCATCGGCTCGACGACATCGCGAAGGCCTGGGGGCTTGCACCGGCACGGGCCGCGATTCGTTTATTGCTTGAGGAAGATCTGAACGTCCAATGCGCATTCTTCTCGATGAGTGAGGACGATGTCGCAACCGTCTTGAGCGCGGAGTTCTGCTCGGTCGGCAGCGACAGTTCGGCGCGCGCGTTCGACGGCATCACGGCACGCGGCGTTCCGCATCCGCGGACGTACGGCTGCTTTCCCCGCGTCTTCGGGCGCTTCGTTCGCGGACGCCATACCCTCTCGATCGAGGAAGCGATACGCCGGATGACATCGCTTCCGGCACGGCAGTTCGGCCTGCGCGAACGCGGCTCGATCGTCGCCGGACAATGGGCGGACCTGGTCGTTTTTGATGCCGCCGAAATCGCTGACCGCGCGACCTACGATCGTCCCTACGCGCAATCAGCGGGGATTCGCGATGTGTTCGTGAACGGACGCGCGGTGATGCGTAACGCAAGTTTCACCCGCACCCTTCCGGGACGCGCCTTGCGCAACGGGCGATGAACCGCACCGAGTTTGTCGCCGCACTCGCTGCGGCTACCGCTGCGCCTCGCGCCCGCCCGCCGGCCGGCGTGACGGCCGAAATCGCGGTCGAACAAGATTCGAACGAACTACTTGCACCGTTTAAGGTTTCGATCTCGCTGCGCAACGCGTCAACGCATATCGTCCCGCTCGATTTTCCGACCACCGATCTCTACCGGATTGACGTGCGTCACGACGACGACACGCTCTGGTCGACGGCGACCCTGCACAAACCCATTTTGATCGCCAGACGCTTCGACGTTCCGCCCGGTTTGACGCGGCTTGCAAGCCAGCTCATCGACGGGACGACCGACGACAAGCACGCCTACGCGCCGGGCCGGTACACGGTTCGCGTCGCAATGCTCGGCAGCCGGCTTGATACAACACTCGAACGCACCGTCGACTTCGCCATGCCGATGCCGATCGTGCGAGCGCTCAAAACAACGACCGGCAAAGTCATCACGATCTGCGGCGTACCATTCATCGAATCGGGCATCGCCAAACTCAAGGATGACAGCGGAGTCGTTCGCCTTTCGCGTGCTCTGGGCTCACACCCCAGCGGCAAGTACGTCGTCCGCGGCTACCTCGACGCGCTCGGCGACGACCGGCAATTTGCCGTCGGCCGTTTCGCCCCCGCGTTCGATAACGTCCCGGAAGCAAAACCGACCTAACGCGCGCTACGCAATCGCCGCTTTAATGGCAGTCATCGTTACGGCGGGGTCTTTGACTTCGATGACGAGGCGGCGGTATTTCTCGTCGTGCAGCTCGATCGCGATCGCGTGCTCTGGATGATGCACGTCCCAGAATACAAAGTCGCCATGCCAATAGAATGTGCCGGCGGTCAGTACTCCCGGTATTTCCGCGCCCGGCACACGGACGCCGTGAAACCACTTGCGCGCTTCGTCGGCTGATTCGTGAACGCCGCTGACATGTGCCAGCGGGACGCGGAGTTCGCTCTTGAGCGCCCACAGCTTGTCGAGGCCCTCAACTCGGACGATGAGTTCGGTCGTCGTAAGTTCGACTATTGCCATGACTCCTACTATCGGTTTATGGCGCAGATGTTTCGAGCGCGCGTATTACGGGGTTTGCAGGAAGCGAAACGATGCGAAAAGCCGGTCGGTTTGGTCGTAGATCGGCTTGCCCGTGCTGCTCAGCACGTAGATATTCCAGATGCGATTTCCTTGGCGGAATATCCGCGTGCGCGCGTGGTAGTCATCACCCTCCATCACGCACTCGATGCCGTTGACGCCTTGCTGAACGAGCGATTTTTGCGAGACAATACGCCCATTCTTTAGGCTCTGCACCTCGCCTTGGGCCACACTGTTCAAGGACGCATCCACGCTGTCGGTCCCGCTATAATCCGTTGCGGTCACGAGCACAACGGCGCCATCCGGAAATTTCCACGTTAGGATTCGCGACGGCAGCGGGTTCGCCGGCGTTCCAAAGTCAGCTTTACTCAACGCCGGAGCAAACGGCGCGGAAATCACGAAACCATCGGAAGAATACGAATACTCGTCCCACGGTTCGGCGCGCGCCGAATTCGCGGTGACGACAATAAAACCCGAGATGAGTGCCAGAACGAGCGCATTACGGCGCAAGCAGTTCCGCATCACAACACGTGTCCGTCGTCGGCGCTGCCGAGAAGAAACTGGCGCATGATCGCGATCGGCGGATTGCCATGCGCCAGAAACGCGTTGTGGAATTTCTGCAGTGAGTACGCTGCACCCATCTTCTTCTTGTAGTCGGCACGCAGCTTGAGAATCTCGAGTTTGCCGAGCGTGTAGTAGCCGTAAAGCGGGTCACCCGTGCCGCGTAGCGCTTCGCGGTGCGCGACGATTTCCGGCAGAAATGCGTTGTCAACAAAGAACTTCGTGCCTTCGTCAACGGTCATGTTCTGCGTATGCTCGCGCAGGCCGACGAGATAGCGCGCTTCGCGCTGTAACGCGAGTCCAAGTTCGGCCAGGCGTGTCTTGGGATTGCCGTTGCCCAGGCCCTCGTCGACCATCATCTGCTCGCAGTAGTGCGCCCAGCCTTCGCTGTACGACGGATTGCCCGACAGGGCGCGCACCAGTGACAACCGCTCGGTCTTATGCAGGATGAAGTTGACATAATGGCCGGGCATCACTTCGTGCGAGCTGATGATCGGGAACGCGTAGTTGTTATAGAATGCGAGGTGCTGCTCTTTTTGCGTGTCGCTCCACGTCGCGTCGACCGGCGTGACGTAATAATACGCCTGCGTCGCAACTTTTTCGAATGCACCGGGCGTGTTCATCGCGGCGAGCGTCGTTTGACGATCGAAGATCGGCGTCTCGACGACATGCACATCATTTTCCGCCGGTAGCGTAACGAGGTGATGTGACACGACGAACGCACGCAAATCCACAATTTCGCGCTGCGCCGTCGACAGCAGGTCACCCGCGGCCGGGTGTTCCTTGCCAAGCGCCTCATAGACCGCTTCGGGCGATTGCGTCGGGTCGATCAGCTTGGCAGTCGCGACGAAATCGGCTTTGGTCTGGTCGAGGGCGGCAACCCCGACGCGTTCGTACTGGTCGAGCGCAAGCGCGCGGCCTTCTTGAAGCTCCAGCCGGCGTGCGAATACCTTTGCGCCGATCGCGTAGGTGCCGCTGGGATGCGCGAGCGGACCCGCTTGCATCGCCGCGATGAAATCGTTCAACGCCGCGATCACCGCGTCGTTGGCGACCTTCAATTGTGCCTGAAGATCGGGATCACTTACGCTTGCGAACGCCGCCGGCACTGTCGACGTAAAGAACGTGACCGAGCCCTTCATATTCGTGGCCGACAGACCCGCCGTCGTAGGATCGACGGTCGTAATGTTCGCTTTTCCGGCAGCAAGCATCGCCGGTATCGCGCGCTCGCGCGATATCGCCAAACGCATGCGGTCGGGCAGCGGTGCGAAGTTTCGCGAGAAAATTCCGTAGATGGCGTTTGACGCGGCGCCCGTGTAACGGCTAGGATTATGCCGCCATTGTTCGGTTTGCTCATCGGCAAGCAGTTCGGCCTGGAGTGAAGCGCGCATGATTGCAACATCGGCGCGATCGTCCGGCGAGAAATTCTTTGCGTTGAGACGGCCGAGTTCGCCCAGCCATCGTTTGGAACGCGCGATACGCTGCGCGTAGCCTGCCGCCGACAGGTCCGGTAGCCGGCCGTCATAGGCATGAATCCCCGCGCCCGTTGCGAAGGTCGGCTCAGCCGCGAACTGCTCGGTATAGTAGCGCGTTTCGAGTGCGCCGAGCACCGGCGAGTCCGTGTTCGGCGCCGGTAACGTTACCGGCATTTGCGCAAGCGACGCGGCCGGCAGAAACAGCGCGATACCGAGCGCGGCACAGCGAATAAGCGTGCGTATCATGGCGCCGCGTTCCGGCTTTCCGGCTCAAACTCCCGCAGACTTAGCCTTGGCCCAGATTCGTTCGCGCGTAGATTCGCTCGCGTACCGCGACGGGCGGCGTTCCGCGCAGCATATGGCGCAGCGACCGCGCAAGATGGAAGCCGTGTGGGGCGAGGATTTCGGCCGCTTGCGTATTCTCGGATGGGACGGCCACGCGGTGCGGACCCCGCAAGCGCGCGTGCGCCGAGCGGATGAGCCGTGCCGCCGTCTGCATATCCGGGGCGATCACCGGCCCGATGAGTTCGGCCCGTGGCTGAGCGAAGGCAAAGCCGCAGAGCGTGCCCGCCGCGTCTTCGACGAACGCCGCGTTCGCGTCGTCCTCGAGTAACCGCTCGAGCACGGCACTCCGATCGGCGCCGAATGCCTCGCGATCGCACGCAAAAAGCGCGTCACGATCGGCGGCAGAATACGCGCGTGAAGGTGAACCGAAGTCGCCGTGATGCTCGATCGTGTAGACGTTCGTCTCGCCGCTGTCGCCGAAACCATAGCGCAGGTAGAGGGGCGCGCCCATCGGCGTGGCATCGAGTTCGACGCAGCCAAATCGGCGGTCGTCGGCCCAGGCGATGAGCGCGTCCATCAACGCCGTGCCGATGCCGCGGCGATGCAGATCCGGATCAACGCCCATCAGTGCCACATACGCGGCTTTGCCGTAGTCGTTCCCGACGACCATGCCGGCCGGGCGGCCGTCGTGCTCGGCGACGAACGTTTGCACGCGCGACATCGTGAGATATGTTTCCAAACGCGTGCGGAAGAAATGACCGCTATTCACGTACGCCCGAGCCAGAATGTCGGTCATCACAGCGACATCGCCGGATTGTAATGGCCGAACAACGACTGGGTCGGCCTTCCTCACGCAACCGACCGCAGCGCGTCAAAGACGGCGCGCGAACGCTTTTCGAGCGTGGCGAGATCACTATCGTTTTCTACGACAAACTGTGCCATCTCGCGCGCACGCTGTGGATCGATCTGTGCCTGCATTCGCGCCTCAACGGCAGCACGCGTCCAATCGTCGCGCGCGATCACGCGCGCGATGCGTTGCTCGACGGGGGCCGCAACAAGGACGGTCGCGTCGCACATCTTCCAGTACTCGCCCTCGAAGAGGAGCGGAACGACATGCACGGCGACGGTACCCGCCGGAGCACGCTCATCCATCTCAGCGGCGAGTGCCCGAACGCGCGGATGAATGATCGCATTGAGCTGCTCGCGTGCGTTTGCGTCATCGAAAACGATGCGTGAAAGAGCCGCTCGGTCGAGCGATCCCTCGACAATGGTTTGCGGCCAGAGCGTGGCGACTTCGGCCAAGCCCGGCGTACCCACCGCGACAACGTCGCGCGCAAGCTGATCCGCATCGATGATCACGGCACCCCAATCGGAGAAAAGCCGCGCAACTGCGCTCTTCCCCGCGCCGATCCCGCCGGTTAGTCCTACTCGCACGACAACGCGCGTGAAGTGTCGGCCATGAGGAGGCTGTTCCGTGCGGAGGCAGTGGGGACCTAGATCGCAGGATCGGCGATCGTCCGCCCCAGATTGGACCAGTAGTGAATTGAATGGGACGCATTACCGCGAAATGGTTGATCGAGATCGAGGATCAACACGAACATAATACCAATCATTGTCGTCGTCATCGCCGTCAACAACAGGTGGACGCGAAAGTTCTGCATGCCGAACACGAACGTCATCCCGATGGTCAGGATTGACCCGATGATGAGCGTTGCCCAAAGTTGCACGCCCACGCTGCCGGCATTCGAATAAATCCGCGAGCGGCGGCTGTCGATCAGTTGTTGAAGCAAATCCATCTCGCGCGAGCGCGCGAACGAATTGCTTTGCGCCGGCGCCCGCACGAAATCCGCAACGAGCCGGTTCGCCTGCTCGAGCGATGCAGCGTCCGTCGCACCGCGCTCCATCGCCGGCCAGTCGTCGTCGATTTCTAGACGAATATACCGGCGAAGATCGGCGCGGACGGTTGTCGCGAGCGGCTCGCCGAGCGTCGGCGCGTAGCGATACATATCTCCGACCGCGTTGACCTCCGCAAACGCCGTCGTATCAGCGCGTTGAAAGGCTTGCCACGCGACCACGACAACGAATCCCAGCACAACGGCGTAGACGATACCGGCAACCGATAGCATCATCCCCGCGACCGCGTTGTGCGCCGAAAAATCGTAGGTACCAGCCAATCGTTTGATGCCCAGTTGCGCGCCCAGCGCGACGGCAACCATTGCTATAACGATACCGGCCTCGAAGACGAACGTCATGGATGCTCGGCGGTTCCATCCGCGATCGGGATTTTCCATCCCGTCAGAGGGCCGGCATCGAGGTCGAGACCATCAACGATGCGCGAAAAGCGCAGCGACGCCGGGCCTGGGACTGCCCGGCGCGCCGCAAGAAAATACGGCGCCCACGATTGATAGTACAATCGCGCGGTAACGCGCAGGTGCGCCGGATCCACACCCGGCGGCAGGTCGATCGCATAACGGACGATCGCGTGTCCGCGGCCGTCGAGGTAGCGCGGATCGTGCTCGGCGCGGCCTTTCGGATATGTCGCGTGGAGATAGTATGCCGGCAAGAGCGCCGTCGGACCCGTTCTTGTCCAGCCCTGCGGAAGCAGCCGGTTATCTTTGACGTCGGCGTCGCGCCGGATGAAGCTCGTCGTGAAATTTCCCGCGTGATCGCGCGTGAGTTCCTCGAAAATCTGGACCTGATCGGCGCGCGTAATCGGATGATCTTCGTCGTAATGATCTTGATACTGTTGCCGCCCGGCGGCGTCGCGCCCAAACGACTCGCTGGGCAGCGGCTTGCCGTCCGGGCCGATGATGCGGCCGCGGGCGTCCGTGCGGCCGGAGACGAACACCGGCGGCGCAGCCGCGGGCGCCGTCGTATCGCGCGCTTCGACAGCTAGAAACGCGCGCCGAAACCCGACGCCGCTGGGAAAACGATGACCGGTGAGATTCGTGACCTCGACATCGGCCACCAATTTTCCGTCCACGACGCGCGAACGCACGCTGACCCGTGCCGTTGCCGTCTGCGCCTGCTGCACGATGTCTGCGATCGCGTCATCGAGATCGGTCTTCGAGCCGGACATATAATCGCTCGTGCGCACACCCATCACGGCGGAGAATTGCCGGAACGCTGAGAGCAAGAACGCGTTGAGGCCAACGAGTTCGTGCCGCCGATAACCGGTTTCACGGTAGCGCACATTGATGTCGCCGGGCGGGGCCGCATGCGTCGTTGCGGGATACGTGCCGTCTTGAATGAGCGCGATACGCGAAGCAAGGTGCGCGAGTTCTACGCCGCGAGCGGGATCGGTCACGCCTTCGGGCATGTGACATGCTTGGCACGACCGAGTCCCCGGACGTTTGCCGTATTCATCTTGATAACGGCTGTTGAGCCACTCGAGATAGGTCGCTTGCTCGATCGAATGCGTTTGCGGCTTGGCCGTCACCGGTGGCCGATCGACGACCGGCAAGTTAATCGTGTGACAGCTCGCGCACATCCGCGACGACGTGATGTATGACGAAAAGGCAGGCTTCGCACCCATCGCCTCGTTCATCGTGTGCGTGACGACCTGTGTGTCTTCGAACGGACCGAACAGACGATCCGCGTGTCCGATGTCGAAGCGCCCGTTGCTTTTCGTTTCAAGAAACGATGCAAGCTCGTTTTTTCCCGGTGCCGGCGTGGAAGGCGCGATGTGATGGCAGACCGTGCAACTGATGCCGTCGCGCGCCAGGCCACCATAGCGAAAGCTCTCGTGTGACGGCACGGCGTCGAACACGAACGCCGGCGAGAACGCCTCGTGCGGATGATCCTGCGCAAAACTGCGCTTCCCCATCACGCCGTGACAGGTCATGCATGTATCGATCGTCTGCTGCTTGAGTTGCGCGCCTACGTGTTTGTCGGGCAGCGTATCGAGCGCGCGCAATTCGCTTTCAAGTTGTGCGAAGAACGCCGGATCGCGTCCGGCAAGCCCCATCGGCGACCAGCGCCATTCACCGTACTCGGACACATTGCGTCCGGCGGCGGTCGACGCGGGTGCGGGCGTCACCCACATTACGGGGCCAAACGGTGCGCTTGCCGGCGCTGCGCTATGACAGCTCATACACTGGCTCGACGTAACGAAATGACCGGCGTGTCCGGCCCGCGCAACGACGGTGTCGAAAACCTCGGGCGGAAATGTTTGCACGCCCAGCGG
>Ga0302325_10008742_pt1 | contig 22225 bp, 22 predicted proteins | sample Palsa_T0_2_FD_201948 | JGI IMG/M metagenome (GOLD analysis project Ga0302325, IMG submission 201948) | Peat permafrost microbial communities from Stordalen Mire near Abisko, Sweden - Palsa_T0_2 | ecosystem: Environmental > Terrestrial > Soil > Palsa > Peat permafrost | place: Sweden: Abisko...
CAGCGTCGTCTTGCCGCTGCCCGGCGGTCCCCACAATATCAGCGAGGGCGGCTGTTTATGCTCAATAATTTCGCTAATAATCTTGCCGGCGCCCACCAGGTGCTCCTGCCCGACAATGTCGGCCAGGCTTTCCGGCCGCCGCCGCTCTGCCAGGGGTCTCTGATCCATGAGCCTCATTGTACCATTCGGCAAACACCTTAATTGGGTAAGGTTGACTAAATATGGTATAATATACAGATGCTAGAGCCAAACGGCAGGATCGATTATATTAACCGTCACGCGGCCGGCAATCAGCCTTACTTAGCCGAGCTAATGTCTTTTTCCGGCCACGAAATATTAGTCACCCAAGTAGTTCTGGAGCCGGTAACGATTCAGCGCCCCGATTACGAGCAGGCCTTAAAGGAAATTAATGGAACTTGGGGCTCTATTACAGACCCGAAAACCGGCCGGACCTACGAAATAGCCATAACCAGTCCAAGCGCACCGACGGAAGACGGTTTTGACATAGAATTTGCGACAGAAAAATCTAGCCTCAGCAATAACCCTGGAAACGCGGTAGAGTTTGCTGCCAACAGCGCAGTTCGCCCAGGTCGCAAGCGGGTTTACATCGGCAGTCCCGGCAATGGTTTGTCGAGTGACTTCGACCCCGAAGAACACGAATACATACGAGAAACCGGCAAGCTTATCCGTCGAGGCGGCCGACCGCTGCCAACATTTGCCGGCCTGGCCCGGGCTCTGGAAACTGCCGGCCTTTCGGTCAAACCGGGAATCCGCCTGTCCGCCAATTCGGGCGGTAGCTCTTACGCCAGAGGCCTGATGGCTGCCCTGGAGCATGATACGGTCACACACGCCTACCTTAAAAACAGCCCGGGCGTGACTCGCCATCGTGCCGCTGTAGTGTGCAGCACGGCCACCTTAGTGCGTGACATAATTGATGATAATTTGTCTGCCAGAAGGTCTGAAGACCCCTGGAAGCTAACTCAAGAAGAGGTAAAGCACGCCAAGGCTATGCTGCCGAGAATCTATGGCGAAGACAGCATCAATCAGCAGCAGACGAAAGCCCAACAGGCCAGGACTTCGCATAGCCCCAGCAAGCTGGTCACCACTGCACGGATGCTCGCAGGGGGGGCGAGAACGAAATCGCCCGACCGGCCGCCGCTGATACCGATTTAGCCCTGAGCCAACAGCCCAACGCGTTTATAACTAACCATTTTTCTCTGTATGACCGACTCTACGCTGGTCGCGGGAGTATGCAAACGTTCTTGGAGCATGTGCACAGGCTGGGCGGTACAGCCACTGCCGACCAAGCCGAAGTCGTGGTAATGATTACGTCCGGCACGCACCGTGACCACACGGCTTATCCCTCAATGAGGTGGAGCGCTGAGGCCAGAGCCTTTGCCCGCGCCGCCTGAGGTAGACGTTGACACTGAGCACGGATCGTGCTAATGTAAGAGTAATTGTTCTAAATGAATCCGGGTTTGTGACCGTATAGATTACTCGATTTCATTACCAGCAATCGAGTTACTATCAAACTACAAGCAAAGGATTCATTTTTTATGGCTTCATACAAATATTCAGTTTACAATTCCGCTAAACGTAATGGGCGGCGCGGCCAGGGCGGCAACAGCGGCGGCAAACGCCGCGGCGAGTACATCAATCCGGCCCGTTTCGTGGCTGTCGCCAAGCCGACGCAGGCTATCGACTACGTGCCCAACCACCGGTTCGAAGACTTCGACGTCGACGCCATTGTGCAAACCAATCTTAAGGCCAAGGGCTTCCAGGTGCCGTCGCCGATCCAGGACCAAGCAATTCCGCTGGGCTTGGCTGGCCGGGACCTTATCGGCATTGCCAGTACCGGTACCGGCAAGACGGCGGCTTTCGCCATTCCGGTCATTAACGCCCTGGTCACGCGCCAAAACGCCCGTGCCCTGATCGTCGCGCCAACACGGGAACTGGCCCAGCAGATCGAGCAAGAATGCCGCAGTATCGGCAAAGGCGGCGGCTTCAGCGGCGCCGTACTAATCGGCGGTGCCGGTATGGGCGCCCAGCTGCGCGACTTGCGCGCCGGACCGCGCCTGGTGATCGGCACGCCCGGCCGTATCAAAGACCACCTGGAACGCGGCTCGCTCAAGCTGCAAAACTTCAATTTGGCGGTGCTAGACGAGGTGGACCGCATGCTCGACATGGGCTTCGTCAACGATGTGACTGCCATTCTCAAGCAATTGTCACCCAGTCGCCAGTCATTCTTCTTCTCGGCGACTATGGATCCTCGGGTCCAAGGCCTGATCCGGACTTTCTCCAGCGACCCTGAGACCGTTTCGGTCAAGACGGGCGAGAGCAGCGACCACATCAACCAGGACGTGGTGCGCTACAGCGGCAACCATGACAAGCTGGACAAACTCCACGACATTTTGCTAAAAGAAGAAGTCGCCAAGGTGATTGTCTTCGACGAAACGCAGCGCAGCGTGGAACGCCTCAGCAACGAGCTAGTGGCCCGCGGCTTCGCGGCCGACGCCATCCACGGTGGCAAAACCCAGGGCCAGCGCCAGCGTGCGCTGGACGGTTTCAAGCGGAGCAAAACCACCATCTTGGTGGCGACGGACGTAGCCGCCCGCGGCATCGACGTGGTCGACATCACCCACGTGATCAACTTCTCGCAGCCAAACTCCTATCAGGACTACGTCCACCGCATCGGCCGAGCCGGCCGAGCCGGACGCGTAGGCCACGCCCTGACTTTTATCGACCAGTAAAGTAGCCGTGAAAACTGTTCAAGATCCTAGCAAAATCCGCAATATCGCGATTATCGCGCATGTTGACCATGGCAAGACGACGCTGGTCGATGGGCTGCTCAAGCAGTCGCAGACCTTCCGCGATAACCAGGCCGAGATGAGCCAGGATCTAATCATGGACAGCGGCGACCAGGAGAAGGAGCGGGGGATTACTATCACCGCCAAAATCACGGCCGTGCAACACAGTGATTACCGCATTAATATCATCGATACGCCCGGCCACGCCGACTTTTCCGGCGAGGTGGAGCGGACGCTCAACATGGCCGACGGCTGCATCCTGATCGTTGATGCCCAGGAAGGCCCGATGCCGCAGACCAAATTCGTGCTCGAAAAGGCGCTGGAGGCCGAGCTCAAGCCAATCGTTATTATCAACAAAATCGACAAAGACGCCGCTCGTGTCACTGAGGTCGAAGACGAGCTGGCCGATCTGTTCCTGGAGCTGGCCGTGCACGAAGACCAGCTGCACTACCCGGTGTATTACGCCATCGGCCGAGAAGGCAAGGCCTGGCACGTTATTCCGCCGAACCCGACTGAGCAGTCAGCCGATCTCGAAGCCATTTTCCAGGCGATTATCGAGCACGTCCCGGCGCCGGCCGTCGAACTAGACAAGCCGTTCCAAATGCTGGTAACAGCCCTGGCCAGCGACACTTTCAAGGGCAAGTATGCCATCGGCCGGATCACCCGCGGCCGTATCAAGCCCGGCGACCAGATTACTTTATGCAAAAAAGACGGGACGCAAACCAAAGCCAAGGTCGATACCATCTTCATGAGCTGCGGCTTAGCCAAGTCCGAGGTGCCCGAAGGCGTGGCTGGCGACATCGTACAATTGACCGGTGTGGCAGACGCCCAAATCGGCGAAACTATCGCCGACGTCAACCAGCCGGAGGCTCTGCCAACTATCGAAGTCGAAGCGCCGACGCTCAGGATATACCTTGGCCCCAACACCAGCCCGTTCAAGGGCCAGGAAGGCGAATTCAACACCTCGCGCCAGATAGCCGAACGCCTTCACCAGGAGCTGGAAACCAACGTCGGCCTCAAAGTCGAGGATGACGGCATCGGCTTCACGGTCGCGGGGCGCGGCGAGCTCCACTTGGGTGTGCTAATCGAAACCATGCGCCGCGAGGGCTATGAGTTCGAAGTCGGCCGCCCGCAGGTCGTTACCCGCGAGGAAAAGGGTCAGACCGTCGAGCCGGTCGAGGAAGTCATTATCGAAGTCCCTGCTGAGCATGTCGGCACGGTTCAGATGGAACTCGGCCAACGCCGGGCGACGCTCAAAGAGCAATTCTCCAGCCCTAAAGGCGTCACCAAGCTAATCTACGAGATGCCGACCCGCGCCTTGCTAGGCATGCGCAATATATTATTGACCAACACCAAGGGTACCATCGTCATGAACAGCCTGGTTATCGGCACCCAGCCGATGGCACCGGCTCTGCAGCAGCTGCGCAACGGCGTCCTGATTGCCTTTGAAACCGGCACGACCACACCGTACTCCCTAGAGACGGCCGAGGCCCGCGGCACCATCTTCGTCGGCCCGGCCGAGAAGGTCTACGCCGGCCAGATCATCGGCCTCAACACTCGCCAGGAAGACCTGGAGATCAACGTCTGCAAGGCCAAACACCTGACCAACATGCGCAGCACCAGCTCCGACGGCACCGTCCAACTGACGCCGCCGACGGTCTTCAGCCTCGAACAATGCCTGGACTTTGTCGAAAACGACGAACTGCTCGAAGTCACGCCCCAGAACCTACGCTTGCGCAAGCGCGAACTCGACCCGATCAAACGCAAACGCCAAAAATAACAACGGCTAACACCGTAGCCATTGTCTTGTCTGGCCGCTGACTTGTTATACAATTACATCATGAGTTTGCCAGTTGGCGAGGCGTCTCCGATCCCTCGGGACATGGAGCTATATCTTAATCGTAATTATTGGGATGGGCACTGGCCGGGCGAAGGCGATCCCGAGACGGTCGCCGCGTACTCGCGTGTAGCCGGCAACAATTTACAACAAACGTTCGTCAAAGATCTGGAACGGATCGTGCCAGCTGTGCCTCAACGGCCCTTGGCGATCTACCGGCCGGGCGATAGCTTTAGGCTGGACGAGCATCCGCCGGGTACCGTTGTGATCTTCGAACGGGAGACGCTGATGCGCGACGATGAGAGCACACCGCCGGTCAATCGAGCAGAATTGCCCAGCCAACCGCTAGAGCATCGCCCGACCGCCCGACTGGCCCGTCAGCTACTGCGGCAGCGACAGCTATCATTCACACCGCACATTGTCCGGAGCGGAGGTTGGGTCTATGAAGACGTCGCACGTTACGGCGAAGTGTTACTGAATAGTCGCCACCAGCCGCGACTCGTGACGCTGCCCAGCAGCCACGTTCAGAAACCGCCTAAATTGGATGCCACGGACTGGATGGAGGGCAAGCCCGGCACCGTGGAGGTCAATGGTGAGATCCGGCCGCGGCTCGAAACCGACCCGATCGAGGTCGGGGAGGTACGTGTTCAGCATGGTAAGAACTGGCGCCGGCAGCGCCTGTCACGCGTCAACGTGCTCAAAGTCGTCAGCTACGGGTAACCGAGCGCCGCCTAATAGACTTATCCACTGTTTGACCACTGTTTATCCACGGCCGTCGGCAAATCCCGTTGACAAGGATTTCAGGCCGGCCTATAGTGATCCTCAGTCACTGTGAGGTGACGAGTGTCCAAGCCCTTATCGGCGGAAGACGCGGCAGGAAGGAGCCCCTCAAAAAGGCTCCTTTTTGTTTGATGGATGGTATAGAATAGATTCTTATATGGCTGAACTGGGCGACCTGCGCCACGACATAGATGCCGGTTATTGCCCGATCGAAGAGTTTCGAGAAGGTGCGCCGCTGCGTGTACGCAACGAGCAGTTAAACACTGGTCTCTATACCGCGATGTTCCGGCTGAAAAAGGGTCTATGGCGCCGCCATGAGGCCGCCACCTATCCGGCCCGCGTGACGAGCGTCAAGCATTTACCGCTTGATCCTGATTTTTCCCAAATTGGGCTTGAACTTCTGGATAGCCAGCTGAGGCCACAATGGGAAGAACCGGTTACGGCCATCTTGCGCGAGGGTTTTTGGGAAAGAGCCGCCTCCCACGCTATTACCATCGCCAAACAAAGGGTGGTAGAAGGCTATCTCCTGGACGACTACAGCGAAGAGCTAGATGACGAACTAGAACACCTAACCGACAGCAGGCTACCGATTCCGGCTTACAATGAAGTTGGCCGCGCCCCCTCGGTTGTTTTGCACTACTAACAAACACTTTGACACAGCTACATTTATGCATTATCGTATGGCTATGCCCGTAAATGTAGGCTTTTCTCCGAGAGATTGGGAATTGGCACCCCAGTACGTTAGTCCTGTAGGTGAACGGGGGGGGGTAGTAGTTATAGACTTTGGCGTGCTGGCAGAAGCCGAACGGAAGATCGGCTCGTTTCGGGAGACGCCGGATGGAACGCTCGCCAAAGCGCCACTATTTGTGGACGACTTGCCAGCCGCTTTTTATAGGATCAATACCGCTTTTCCTCAGTTTACCCCCAACCATAACACCTCAAGACGGGAGACGCTCGTGGTCATGAGCGGTGCCCTCAAGCTGGCCCTGAACGATATACTGCACGACGACGAAGAAGCCGGCAACTTAGCGAATACTTTTTACACCGGGGAAGTGGTCGAATTGGAAGACCGGCCGGTGTCCATGCAAGCCGTCGGCCTGGTTGATCCGGCCAGCTGCCTGACGCTGGCGCTATATCGCGATCGCGATATCCAAGTTGTTCCGGTATTATAAATACCATCATGCGCCGACTGTTTTATCGCAACGTCAACGCCCGCGACCATCTGGAGATTTTCTTGGTCTCGGCAATCAGCGCTCTATTGTTGCTCCGGTTCTTTCTGTACGAGGCGGGCTATCCGCAAGTCGGCGGCGGCAGTCTGCACATCGCCCACATGCTGTACGGCGGCCTGCTAATGCTGGTGGCGATTGTGCTCAACCTGGCGTTCTTGGGCGCCCGCGTCCAAAAGCTGAGCGCGTTCCTCGGCGGCGCCGGCTTCGGCGTCTTCATTGACGAGCTGGGCAAATTCCTGACCAAGAATAACAACTACTTCTTCCGTCCGACGGTCGGCCTAATTTATTCGATCTTTATTATCTTGTATTTGGTGTTTAACTCGCTGAGCCGGGTGGGGCGGCTGACTCAACGCGAGTACGAGCTGAACGCCCTGACCCAGCTGGGAGAAGCCGTCCGGCAAGACCTGGATCCCATCGAGAAGCGACGCATTGCCGAACTGCTGCAGGGCGCCGATCCCAAGAGCCCGATCACCCAGGAACTCAAGAAGTTACTGGCTCGGCTGGAGACGGTGCCACCAGCTAAACCTGGCCGCTTACGGCGCTGGCTCTCGGCAGCCGACAAACGTTATGAGCGGTTTTGGCGTATGCACAACTCGCGTGGACTGGTCGGCCTGCTGTTTGTGGCCCAAGCGGCAGTCTTCCTGATTGTCACGCTCGCCACGGTCGCCGGTAACTTCGACGCTGTCCGCGCCATATTCCAGGGCCATGATACCTATGCCCACAACTTGCTCATCGGCCAGCTGGTCACCTCGGCCGCGGCCGGGATATTCGCGGTGCTCGGCACCGTGCGATTGTTAACCGGCTTACGCCTCCAAGCTTTCGAACTCTTCCGCCACGCAGTCCTGATCAACCTCCTGCTGACCGAATTCTTCATCTTCTCGCGCATCCAATTTGGTGCGATTCCGGGGTTCTTGGTGAACCTTGTGTTGCTGGTGGCGTTGCGGTATGCGGTCAATGAGGAGCACCGTAGTCGTGCTAAACACTAACCTTTCCCACAATAGATTTACTTTCTGGACTTGCGCAGTCTCGGGCGAATCTCAACAGCTTGGGTGATGAGCTCAAACAAGGCGTCGGCCACGTCATCCAGCTGAAAATAGATGTCTGTCTGGTATTTGAGCTCCATCCGCAACCGCCTGACGATGTCTTCGCAGTACAGCATCTTGGCTAGGTGTTCCAGCTGCAGGGCATCGGAACGCTTGGAGAAGCTTTCCAATTCATGGCGCCCCACAGCTGCCTTAGTCAGATACCAAATCTGCTCGGGTGCTTTTTTAAAGTCTTCAGCATCCAAGAGATTTACCTTATATATTAATGTCGTGGTGACAGGCTTGCCGAAATTCACTCGGTAGAGTTGGATCTCGCGGCCGTTCATCAGCAGAATCCAATCGATGCCCTCGTTGGCAGCATAGCTGAGGCTTTGGCGCAGATGGTGTTCGTTAATATCGATGTCGATAGCTTTTACTTCAACAACGAAGTGTTTTTTACGCTGGAGCTGGATAACATAATCGGCATACTCGTTGCGGATGCGGTACTCGGTTCTGATCTCTTCCAGCTCTTTGTAACCCAGAATCTCATGCAAGAAGTGGTTGACCATGATCCGGGTATCGGCTTCGTCAAGCTTGCTGAATTCTTTGCGTAGGTATTTGTGCTTGTAATCCTTGAGTTTTTCGGTCAGTTGCCTCAGCTGATTTTCAGTCGCCATACTGCACCTCAAGTTATGTGATAACGTCTCACTTAACTCTAGCACAAAGTCACAATGTTAAGTCTTTATTAATCTGTTTGACTAATCCCAAAACAGATATGTGGGAATGCTATACTAAAAAAGTTAATTAATTTTCGTAACTATACCTTCAAACCAAGTAGTAGTTCATAAATTAAGAGGCAGCTGGAGCTATGTCCTTTGGCTGCCTCTTGAAAATGTGGGGTGTACAACGAGAATTGAACTCATACTTTTGCCGTACAAATGGAACGTGCTGCCATTACACCATGTACACCGTATCTGCATTTTACCATAAAAACAAACGAGACCCCGAAAGGTCTCCTTTGTCATTGTACGGCGTAAATTTACAGTTTCATTCTATACACGCCACTAACATACTGTCAATAAAAATCTTGTGGAAAGCCATGAGCTATATGATATAATCCCAGAGTCTAGAATCCTCAGTCCGCAGGGCTTTTTTATACCCGTTTTGTAATGGGCAGCCATTGTCAATCGAACGGGTAACCCCTGCTTGAAGGTTCTAGACAGCCGCAATGGCTGTCCTTTTTTATTTAAGCAACGAGAATAAAGTGGATAAGTTATTAGACCTAGATAGACTACATAAGAAATATAGAAGAGATAAGATACGTAACTGGACTATAGGGTCTGTTATAGCTCTCTTACTTATATCAGGAGGAGTAGACGCCGCTAATAAATCTCTTTCACCTACTACACATTTAGCAGTAGTAAAAACAAGTAGTATAGGTTCAAATCCTGAATCAACACCTGATAGCTCAACTGCGCTCAGCAGTAATGCTACCGATCCATCTACAAGTACATTTTCTAATGAAGCGGCTCAAACCAATGCTGACCAGAGTTATGCCTCAAACACGGCTTCTGTGAATGCAGCCCAAGCTCAGGATAATAACGAAATCAACACCATCAATGCTGAAGCGCAAGCCGCCAACCAAGTCGCAGCCCAGGACGATCAAGTCGCAGCCCAGGATCTGGCTAATGCTAATAACACGACCATGACACCAGCCGAACAAGCCGCAGCCAAAGCCAATGCGGAACGCCTACAGTGTATCGCTCAAGCCAATAGCCAATACGAAACTGCTATGAACCAGCTAGATGTACAGGGTGGCACAAGGGGCTTAAGTGCCGCTGGTGTGGCAAGTAAGGAGGCTAGTCTCCAAAATCAGCTAACAAGCGCTACAAATAGTTGTAACAACCAATAGTTATTTTTTGCAGTGTTTCTTTACATTATGCACCATCCAGTTACCTATAAGATTACTAAGGTATAATAGATATATGTCTAAGAAACTATTTGACCAGCTTATAAAACGGGCTTCAACGCCAATTCCAGCAGAACAGGACCCACAGCTACATCCCGAAAGTTATAAAGGAAAACGAACTGGTTCACGTAAGACTGTAAATACTTCGGCGAAACAGCGTGGTAAGTCCCAGAAATAGAACGTTTTAACTGTCCCCAAAAGCCTTCAATAGTATTAGTATGAGAATTTCCTCGGGCATATTCCTTAATGGAATGATTGACTCGTTCATGCTTATACCCCATTTGAGGTATTAATCCTTTGTATAAGTGGAAGTAGTCCGTATTAATAACTGTCTGTATGTCCACATTCTCACGGATAAGAGGCCGCACGGTACTATGAGTTAAGTTATGTGCGATAACAGCCTTAACACTTCCGCCACGTTCAACCATGCCGAATACGGGGACTTTATTCTTAGTACCACGTCCTACACCCTGACCACGTCTGCGGCCGCCGTAATAGGTCTCATCTATCTCTACAATGCCGCTTAACATATCGCTACCTGGTTTCATGAGTAATCTAATTTGCTTGCACATACGCCAAGCAGTCTTGTACGTGACACCTAAATGGCGTTCTAGCTCTTTAGCACTGATACCATTCTTTGAAACCGATATTAAGTAAATAGCATAGAACCAGTCCTTTAAAGGGGTCGTGGTCTTACGAAAGATAGTCTTAGCTAAAGGAAACAGCTGATAGCCACACCACTGGCAGGCATAGCACTGACGCTTTTTAACCCTATAGAATTTAGTCTCAGCAGCACAGCTGGGACAGAACTTAACATTACCAAACCGAGCCTGAAAGACAGCCTCTAGACAAGCATTCTCGTCAGGATATTGAGCCTCAAACTGTTTTTTCGTGTATCTCATACCTTTAATTCTAGCAAGCAGAATACTTGCTGTCAAGGGCATTATTACTAGAGTTATTTGTGTACTTCTATTCACTGATTTATTGACACTCTTAATCAGGCCGTGCTATCTTAAAAGCAGTACGAACCTGAAGCCCCACAAGGGGCTTCTACCTTTTATGACTGGTACTCGGGGGCGGATTCGAACCGCCGACCTGGAACTTAGTACGAACCTGCTCTAACCGCTGAGCTACCCGAGCATAATTGTTTTAGAAAACAAAAAAAAGGGCGACCGTCTAGGTCGCCCTTATGCAGTCGATTATAGCACAGGTATTATTTAGGGGTACTTGGTTTGAGGGTATAGTTACGTTAATTTTTAACTTTTCTAAATATGCCAGAGGTTAATCCGAGAGACCTAGAAGTTTTACAGAAAAAGGTGGTGGCTTTTAGAGATGCTCGAGATTGGAAACAATTTCACAGCCCAAAGGATGTCGCTATTTCCTTAGTGCTAGAAGCAGGCGAGCTACTCGAACATTTTCAATGGAAGAATGCCGAAGAAACGGCAACACATGTAAAGAATAAAAAAGAAGAAGTAAGTGATGAAGTTGCAGATGTTCTGTACTGGATTCTGCTGATTGCTAATGATCTAGAGATTGACCTACCTTCAGCTCTTGATAAGAAGCTGAAGAAAAACTCTGCGAAGTATCCAGTCAATAAAGCTAAGGGCCGGCACAATAAGTACACGGATTACCAATGAATTTAGATTCTATTCAAAACAAGGCGTTTTATAAATTTACTGGGCCTCCAGAAAACTGGGTTACGGCTATCAAGTTTATGACATGGGGTCTTGAAGACAAGTATCGCGAACGTTGGGCTCACATAATGCCTGGCGACATATTTTTAATGCACTCGACCTCAACAGGCACTAAGGTTAAGGGCGCAACCTCGGCTGTTATAGGTTTTGGCGTGGTAGGTACCAGCCCTACTATTAAAACCGGTCCTTTGTGGTTACAGGAAATAGAGAATAAAGAAAACAGATGGCCTTTGCTGGTACCTTTTTCGGAAATATATTTATTTAGTCCTTACTTTGAAAATAACGTTATTCCCGAACCGACGCTAAGTAACATGTCAAAAGTTGCAGCCTCATCGCTTGAGATATTAAAAAATTCCATTCCACTTTCTCGTCTTGAAGGCTTCCCTCAGATGGGTTCTTTTTCTTCGGTTCGTCCAGAAGTTGTTGCGCAAATATTCAAGAATGTCTCAAGTATGTTCGTCATCGGCCGTCAAAATTCATCAAAAGACTATGTCCCAACGCCACTCATAAAACTGGACGATGTCAAAGAGCAAGGAAGATATGGAACCTCCTTACAGACTTTAGATTTTGTGAAAACCAAGAGTTTTAAGGCGAAAGGCTCTTCTTATAATAAAGATCCAATTCTACTCGAAAGGGCAGACAATGCGCACCAGGCTACTGTAGGAAAGTTAATGAACCTATTTAGGGATTTAGGCTACGAGACGTACTTCAATAAGCATGTAGATTTGTTTGCGACTAATGGTGATAAATCGTTTCTATTTGAAGTTAAGAGTAACGAAAACAAAAACTTTTTACCTCAGGCCAGAAAAGGTATTGTACAGCTATTTGAATATGAATACTTTGAAATTGAAAAGTTTCAAAACGAGCATAAAATTAAAAACAAATCATTTAAGAACCTTACATTTTCACAGGCACCAACAAATTCAGAGTACGCAAATTTTATGAATTCTTTAAACTTAGGTATCTCCTATTTCGAGCGAGACGAGTTGAAAGCTTTCGGTAAGAATATGGGCATATCAACACTGTGATGTTGACTTAAATTAAGCCCGGCTGTTCGGAGTAACATAGAGTTATGCCCAAAACCACACCCCTCCTCATCAAAACCATCCAACCTCGCCAAGTTATCGATATTACTAATGACGTGGGCGAGCTCATAGGCCGGGACGCCGCCATCTGCACAATCTTCGTGGCCCACACCACCTGCGCCGTGACAACGGCCGACCTGGATCCGGGGACTGACCTGGACTTGCTGGATGCCGCCTGGGAAATGATTCCCAAGCTCAAGTATCGGCATCCGCATAATCCGGCGCATGTGCCGGCGCATTTGGCCAGCTCGATTATCGGGCCGTCGGTGACGGTGCCGGTCGAGAACGGCTTGCTGGTGCTCGGCAGCTGGCAGCGCATTATCCTCGTCGAGCTCGACGGGCCGCGCGAGCGGCAGCTGGTGGTAACGAGCTTGTAACGAGAACGTTACTTGGCTGAATTGTGGCGTTGGCGGTCGGTCTCGTCCTCGATCTCGTGGCCGATGATTTCTTCCAGCAGATCTTCGATGGTAACTATGCCGATAATCTCGTCATCCTTTTCGACCGGGACCAGATGCGTACCGGCGCTGATGAACTTACGGAACATGGTGTCCAGGGCCGTCATGCTGCCGACCAGCTGTGCCGGGTGCAGCGGGATATCCTCCGGCCGGTAGGCATGGTCGTCGAAATCCACGTCAACCAGGTCTTTCATCAGCAGCAGGCCGTAGCACTTGGTCAGTTTGGTGTTGAAGACCGGGATCCGGCTGAAACCTTTCTCCTTGATCTCGTCGATCTTGGCGGCGTTCAGCTCGTCGTCGGGCGTGATCCAGTAGGTGTGGCGGATGTCGGTCATGATGTCGCGGACGCGCTTTTCGCTCAGTTGCAGGGCGCCGCGCATGATCTCCACCTCATCCTCGTCCAGCTCACTGGACTTGTCGGATAGGTGTTCGGTGATCAGCAGCCCCAGCTCGTGGCGGCTCTGCAGCCGGGCGCGCTCGTGGGGGAACAGTTCGTCCAGCAATAGCTGCAGCGGCTTGCTAACAACGAAGGTAATGACGGTCATGGCCTTGAGCAGCGGCGCGAAGGTGCTAGACCAAGCCAGGGGATTCTTGGCAAATAGGGCTTGCGGCAGGATCTCACCGAAAACGACGATCAAAAGCGTGCTCAGCAAACCGGCCACCCAGCCGTCGAAGCGTTGGCTCAACACCAGCGATGTAGCCGATACCGCCGCTACGTTGGTCAGCAAGATGGCGGCCAAGGTCAGGTGGCTGTTGCGCCTCAGCGGCAGGACGCGCTTGGCGGCGTGGTTGTTGAGCTTGGCCTTGCGCCGCAGTTCGGCCAGGTCCAGCGACATAACGGCAATGTTCAGGCCTGAACAAACGGCCGAAGCGATGACCAGCAGCAAGACTTCAAAAACAATTAAAACCGTACTGCCGCCAGTGTGCATCAGGGGTTATTCCCGTTGGGCTCTCGAGAGACGCGTGCGTCAAACATTATCACTACCAGTATAGCACCTTATAATAGAACTATGAGCTGGCAGATATTAGATCGGTTTTGGCACCAGACGCTGCGGCGGCCGTACTATTTGGCGCGCCCGCTAGACCAGGGCGACGGCCCGGCCGTAGTCTTCTTGCACGGTATTGGCCGCACCGGCGAGACCTGGCAGCTAGTGGTCGAGGGGCTGAGCCATTTGCCGTGCCGGCTGGTGGCGCTCGATCTGTTGGGGTTTGGCGCCTCGCCGAAACCCGGCTGGCCTGCGTATGACATTGACGACCACGCCCGCGCCGTCATCGCCAGTCTGGAGAAGTTAAAATCGGCCGGCCCGTCGGTGTTGGTAGGGCATTCCATGGGTTGTCTGGTATCAGTCCGCGTAGCCCGGCTGCGGCCGGACCTGGTCAAACACCTGGTTTTGTATGAAATGCCGCTTTACGAAGGCCTGCCCGAAAAACGCCGCTACCGGCTGCGGCTAAACTTGTACAGCCGCTTTTACAAGCATATCCTGCGCTATCAACCAACCTTCGATACGGAGACTGCCCGCTTAACCGAAAAAATCGCCCGCAAGGTGGCCGGTTTTGAGGTGACGCCGGAGACCTGGCAGCCGTTCGTCAAGAGCCTGGAGCACACCATCATGCGCCAAACCGCCGCCGACGACATCAAGCACCTGAGTGCGCCGATGGACGTTATTTACGGTACGCTCGACATGTTCGTCATCCGCGGCAAGCCGCAACAGATGTTCGGCAGCGATGCCGCCAACGTGACGGCCCACACCATCCGCGAGCGCCATATTATTTCGGAAAAAGCCAGCCGCTTTCTGGTAGAGCGTATCACGGCTGCGCTCGTGACTCCTCCACTTAATTAAAAAGTTATTATCAGGCGTCCACCTCTGCTCTGAGATGTGCTAGGATGACAAGGTGCTACACTATTTCCGCTTTTCTGCCTTATTGACTATAGCCGCAATTCTGGTGGCCGGCTTGGCGCAAGGTGTGGGCGCCGCCGTGACCGTGGCGGTGTTGATCGCCATCGAGATCGCTTTCAGCTTCGATAATGCCATTATCAATGCCAAGGTGCTGGAGCGCTTGTCAAAAGTCTGGCAACACCTCTTCCTGACGGTCGGTATGGTGGTGGCCATCATTGGCGTACGGTTCTTGCTGCCGATCGTGATTGTCATGCTGACGGCGCACTTGTCGTGGAGCCAGGTGATCAGGGAGGCGCTGCACCAGCCGTCGCTCTACGGCCAGCATTTGACAGCAGCCCATACCTCCATCGCCGCCTTCGGCGGCAGCTTCCTGCTGACCCTGGCCCTGTACTTCCTGTTCGATGATAATCGCGACGTATTATGGCTGGAGCGTTTGGAACGGCCTCTGCAGCGTCTCGGCGGCGCGCCGGTGCTGGTGGCGTTGATTGTGTTGCTGCTGAGCGCCTTTGCCGGTAACCACAGCGGCGAAGTCCTGCGCACCGGCCTGATCGGCACGGTGGCCTACACCCTCCTCAAGCTATGTACCGACGGCTTGGACAAGCTAATGCCGGAACGGCGCGGACACTACCTGGGCTGGGGAGCATTCTTGGCCTTCATGTATCTGCAAGTGCTGGATGCCAGCTTCAGTTTCGACGGCGTGCTGGGCGCTTTTGCCATTACCAACAAGGTGCTGCTGATCGCGCTTGGCCTGGGCGTTGGCGCCATCTGGGTACGCAGCCTGACAGTCGTGCTAGTCCGGCGCGGCACGCTCAAGGTCTACATCTATCTGGAACACGGCGCACACTATGCCATCTTGGCGTTGGCCGTGGCCCTCTTGGCCAGCATCTTTTTCAACGTGCCGGACGCCGTGGCCGGCATCAGCGGCTTGGGCGTGATCGGCGCCTCGTTCATTGCCTCGCACCAGGCGCTACAAGACCGCCGGCGCTCAGGGGTACAACCGAATAAAACGTGACGAAAGTCACGTTGCATTTTAATTTGGCCGGGCATAAGCTGATTAATAGGAAGTGTGAGGCTTCCTACCGACCCGGGCGCATTTCGTTCCGGGTCTTTAGGTTTAGCGGGCCAAGCCGAATACCGGATCATTTTAATTAGACTATCCTACTGAGCAATATAACGTATATGTTATAAGCCCCAACCGCTAATGTAGCATTCTCTACTGTCAGATTGCAGAACGACAATTGTGGCAGAGGCCTTGGATTTCCAGCTGATGTGATTGCATCTCAAACTTTTTGGCGTCTGCTAGGCGGCGCAGGCCGCTCTCCAAGGCAAGGCTCTCGTCGAAGGGAATAACGCTCCCGCAATTCAAGCAAGTCAGGTGGTGATGGTGATGGCGGAAGCGGTCGCTGAGCTCCAGCTTGTATTTCCAGCCGATTTGCAGCCGTTGCACAATGCCGAGTTTCTCAAATAGGCTGATGGTGCGGTAGACGCTGGCGCGGTCGGCTTGGCCGCGGCAGGCCGCCACGACTTCGTGCATAGTTTGCGGCTCTTTATCCTGCAAGGCGGCAAAAACCAGCCGGCGAGTTTTGGTCAGGCTGCAGGCTGAGCTTTTCAGGACGGTTTTAAACTGTTCCAGCGGTTCTGTCATGCTGCAAATATAGCACAAATTGCGACAAATTTGCAATAATAATTACGAGCCGGTACTCTGGAAACTATTCAGTAGCTTAAAGAGGATTATCATGAAACGTTCTACCTTAACGGCGCTGGTGCTCGGAGTTATCTTTGTAGCAGCTCTGGAGCTGGCTCTAACCCATAGCAATTCTAAAAATTCCAGCAATCACAAGTTGCAGGTCGTAGCGGCCGAAAACTTCTGGGGCAGCCTGGTGTCACAGCTTGGTGGCAACCGCGTCCAAGTCACATCGATCGTCTCCGATCCGAACGCTGATCCGCACGAATACGAAAGCAATGCCAAGGATGCCCGGGACTTCGCTACCGCCAACTACGTAATTCTCAACGGCGTTGGCTACGACACTTGGGCCAACAAGTTATTGAGTGCCCAGCCGGAGGCCGGGCGCAAAGTCCTGACCGTCGGCACCCTAGTCGGCAAAAAGGAAGGTGACAATCCGCACCTCTGGTACAACCCGGCCTACGTCAATGTTGCCGTGGTTCAAATGGACAAAGACCTGATTGCACTCGATCCGAGTAGTAAGGCCTATTACCAGCAGCAACTCAAGAATCTCGATGCCTCGTTGAGCGGCTACCAAAACCGCATCAAAAGCATCAAGCAACAATATGGCGGTACCAAAGTCGCGGCTACGGAGGATATCTTCGCTTATCTGGCGAATGCCGCCGGCCTGGATCTGGTCTCGCCGCCGGCTTTCATTCAGGCAGTCGCTGAAGGCAACGACCCGCCGACCGATAGTGTCGTGCAATTTCAACAACAGCTAGAAAGTGGACAGGTGAGAGTCCTGGCTTACAATGAGCAGACTGTGACACCGCTGACAACTAGCATTAAACAACTGGCGGCTCAGCAGAACATTCCGGTTATCGGAATTACCGAGACTATCCAGCCGCCCGATACCACTTTCCAGGACTGGATGAATGCCGAGCTGATCAACCTAGAGAACGCCTTGAACGCGAACACGCTTGGCCAGTAGAATAGGATCCAATGGGCAAAACCGACAATAACATCATCCATGCCACTAATCTGTCGGCCGGTTATGGCAACCGACAAATTTGGCAAGGCGCCGATTTCAGCGTGCGCCGGGGTGAATTCGTCGGCGTCCTCGGTCCGAACGGCGCCGGCAAAACGACGCTCTTCCGCTTGCTGCTGGGCCTGCTGAAACCGAGTGCTGGCCGGCTAGAAGTATTTGGCATGCCGCCTCAGCGCGGCAATCCGCGTATTGGCTATGTGCCGCAGCGCCGGCCGATCAACAGTGAACTTCGGATTGAAGCCTTGGAACTAGTACGTTTGGGCATTAACGGGGACCGTTGGGGTATATCGCTGCCGGCTCAAGCCCAAACCGAACGGCAACGGGCGCTGGAAGCTCTGACAAGCGTTGGTGCCGGCGCACTGGCTAACCGTTCGCTCGGCGAATTGTCGGGCGGGGAATTACAGCGGGTTTTCTTGGCACAAGCCTTGGTAGGAAAGCCCGACCTCTTGCTGCTGGACGAACCGTTGGCCAACCTGGACATCCGCCGCGAGACCGAACTGGTGAAATCGATAGCTGGCGTGGTGCGGCAGCAGAAAATAGCCGTCTTGCTCATAGCCCACGACATAAACCCGCTACTGCCGGTGGTAGACCGTCTGATTTATGCCGTTAATGGCTGCATCGCGACCGGCACACCTAAAGAGATTATTACTACCAAAGCTCTGTCGGCAGTCTATGGCGCGCCGGTGGAAGTACTGCGCGATTCGCATGGCCGAGTAGCCGTCCTAGGTACGGAGGAGGCGATCCATCATGACTAGCGGTTTCAGCTTAAACCTCTGGAGTGATTTGCAAACTATGTGGCAGTACGGCTTCATGCAGCACGCTTTTGAAGCGGGCACTGTCGTGGCAATCGTCGCCGGCGTGGTCGGCTACTTCGTAGTGCTACGCCGTTCGTCATTCGCGGCCCACGCCCTGTCGCATGTTGGCTTTGCCGGCGCGGCCGGTGCCGTGCTACTGGGCCTCAACCCACTGGTCGGCCTGTTGGTATTTACTTCCGGCGGTGGCTTGACCATGGCCGGCCTGGGTCGCAAGGCCGCCGGCCGCGACGCCCAGATCGGTATCGTCCTGTCTTTTATGCTCGGTCTCGGTGTGCTGTTCATCAGCCTCTATAAAGGCTACGCCACCGAAGCGTACTCGCTATTGTTCGGCGAAATCCTCGGCATCAGCGCCGGCGACGTGCTGGTCACCTTGGTTGCCGGTGTGCTGACGCTCGCGGTGGTGGCGGCCATCTACCGCCGGCTGCTATTCACCTCGTTGGACGAGGACGTGGCCGAGGCCAAAGGCGTTTCGACCGCTGCCATGAACAGCGTCTTCATGCTGCTGCTGGCTTTGGCCACCTCGATCGCCGTCCAGGTCGTCGGTGTGCTGCTGATCTTCGCGCTAATGGTAACACCGGCGGCCATTGCCGAACGGCTGGCCCACCGCCCGCCGGTCGGGATTGCCATAGCGGTGGGCGTGGCTCTGTTGACCACCTGGTTCGGACTGTTCATTTCTTATTACCAGCCATATCCGGTCAGCTTCTTTATCACCACGACCGTGTTCGTACTGTACCTCTTGGTTCGCGCCTTGCAAAGCCGACGGGCAAAAGGTATACTATAAGTGCTTCTATAAAAATAAAAATCCAAAACTCGCTGGCCTATAGTCAGCCTTCACAATCAACCGTATGAGTGTCTCTTCACTTCAGAATAAGACTATCCGCCCGGGCCGTGTGGTCGGTTATTCGTATTATTACTCGAACCGCCGGCCGTTGCCGCGTGCCAAAACAGCCCGGCAATCACGCCGCGGCTTGCTGCGCTGGGGACTGTTGGCGGTTGTGGTGCTCGGTGCCCTGATTTTCAGCTCCATCCTTAGAAACAGTAACGGTCCGGCCAGCGGCTCGACTGGCTCATCGGCGCCGGCTGTCAGCCCTAAACCTACCACTACCCTGAACATCCCGTCGTCCCAGACGCCGGCCAACTACTGCGCCAGCAACCAGCTCAGCCAGCTTGTCCTAGTCAGTATCAGCCAGCGCCATCTCTGGGCCTGCCAGGGCAGCAAGATGGTCTACGACACGCCGGTAGTGACCGGCATCGACTATCTGGCGGCCGATGAAACGCCGACTGGCACCTACCACATTTATGACAAGCAGACGGACGTTACGCTGACCGGTTCGGACAGTACTGGCAGCTGGAGCGACGCGGTCCACTACTGGATGCCGTTCCTGCGTAACCAATACGGCACCTATGGTCTCCATGACGCGACTTGGCGTGACAATAGCGCTTTCGGCAACATCAGCCCCAACTCTTCGGACGCCTCGCACGGCTGCGTCGAACTGCCGCTCTCCGCGGCCCAATGGCTCTACAGCTGGACCCGCGCTGGCACCACGGTCACAATTGAGAGCTAAACTCAGTTGGTATTAGCGTAGTGTTGCAGGGCTTCGAGACCTTCGTCGATTGCTTGCCGCCTGGTGGCCCGCCTAAAACTCCTGCCTCTCAGCCTTGAAACCACTACGGCGCCCAAAGCCGCCCCCAAGACAGGTAAAGTCGCCGCGCCAACGGATTCGGCCGTGCTGAAGTGGACTGACGGAGCAGGAGTGTCCTTACTGGGCTGACCCACGTTCGCCTCTCCCGCCTGGCTCATATCAGTGAAATACGTACCACTCACGACACTAAAGGCACAGCCTTCAACAGCCGCGGTCACTATTAAAGCTGCTACGGCGCCTATTGCTTCATCGCCAGTGGCTCTTTCGAAGCCTTCTTTATCTCTGAGCATTTGAGTATTTTACAATAAACTTCCAATATTATCCAGGCGCAGTATGCCGTACAATAGTAGTATGCTTGTCGCAGTTATAGTTTTGGGGATTCTAGTGCTGGTGTTACTGGGCATTGTTTTAAAGCGCCCAGCCGGAGCTGATGATAATTCGGCTTTACTTCTGAAAGCGGACATGACTGAGCTAAACAAGAGCGTCACCCAGCTCAAGGACGGCCTGCAGAAGCAGCTGAGCGACCAGCTGGGTGCCAGCAACAAGCAGCTGGCGAGTCAATCGGCGGCCAGTATCAAGATTCTCCAAGAAGTCACGGAAAAGCTCACCAAGTTAGAGGGTACCAACAAGAACGTCGGCGACATCGCCTCGGAACTCAAGACCTTGCAAAACGTCCTGCAAAACCCCAAGCAGCGCGGCGTGCTCGGCGAGTATTATCTGGAGCAGATTCTGAAGAATGTGCTGCCGCCCGGCGCCTACGAGCTGCAGTATAAATTGGCCGATGGCCTAATCGTTGACGCAGCTATTATCCTTGACGATAAAGTCCTGCCGGTTGATAGCAAATTCTCACTGGAGAACTACAATCGCATCCTGGAGGCTAAAGACGCAGACCGGGAGGTGCTCAATAACGTGTTTAAGACCGACATCAAAAAGCGTATTGACGAAACTGCCAAGTATATCCAGCCCGGCAAAGGCACGCTGGACCAAGCGCTGATGTTCATCCCGAGCGAGGCGATTTATTACGACCTGCTGGCCAACAAGGTCGGCCTTGGCGGCGTCAATGGCCGCAACCTGATGCAGTACGCCTCTGAAAAGAAAGTAACGATCGTCGGCCCCAGTACGCTGTCGGCCATGCTGCAGACCATCGTCCAGGGCTTGCGCTCGATTGAAATCCATAAGGACACCGAGAAAATCCGCAAAAATATCGAGCAGCTCAGCAAGCACTTGCTGGCCCACAATACCTACATGCAGAAGCTGGGCTCGAGCCTCGGCACCACCGTCGGCCACTTCAACACGACCTACAAGGAGCTCGGCAAAATCGACCGCGACATAGTCAAAATCGCCGATACCGAGCCTTCCGTCGAGCCGCTCCTTCTCGACAAGCCCCAGACTGACGACTAGTTATTTGGCTTTTAGCAGGTCGAGAGCCAGGGCGGCGGTCCACGAGAAGTTATCGGCGCCGGCAGCTTCGCCGGTCAGCGGGTCGAAGTACTCGCTACAGCCGGACTTCTTGACCATTTCCAGCGTGCTCTCGGTCAGCGCCGCGGCGTGGTCCTTGAAGCCGTAGCGCTTGAGGCCGTCGATGATCAGCCAGTTCATGTTGACCCAGGCCGGGCCTTGCCAGTAGCGCTTGGGGTGGAACCAGGACGAATTGGTCGGCACGCTCGGCACCGGATAGGCTGTGCCGAACTGGTGGTCGTTCTCCAGCAAGCGAACCAGCAGCTTAGCCCGTTCCTGGGTGATCGAGCCCGCATACAGCGGCAGCAGCGTGGCAATGCTCGGCGTTTTGAGCAGGCGGTGTGTGATGAAATCCCGCGAGTAGTATTGGTTAGAGTAGGGGTCCCAAAGGTCTTCGAGAGCTTTTTCGGTTTTTTTCATCTGCTTGTCCAGGTCTTCCGGCAAATCCTGGCGCAGCGCCTTGGCGATGTCGCGCAGGTGAGTGTTGGCGCGGATGAAGATACTGTTGAAGTTCAAATCCTCGATCGTGAATAGCGCGTGGTCGAGGATCTTGTTGATGTCATAGGCCTTGCGGCGCAGGCGCAGCTGGATGTCGAACATGGCGGCCGACTCAATGGCGGAGAAGCGTTCATCCATGGGAATCGACTTGGTGTCGCGCCGGAACAGGCTGATCACCCACTGCAGCTTAAGGATTTCAATTGAACGGATCCACAACGGCAGTCGGTGTTCATGCAATTCGGCCATCCACGGTGGCGTGTTGTCCAGGCCAGTTTCCCAGGGGTGGATTTGCAGCACCAGGCCCTCGCCGTGCGGATCGCGGTC
>Ga0302325_10008746_pt1 | contig 22221 bp, 14 predicted proteins | sample Palsa_T0_2_FD_201948 | JGI IMG/M metagenome (GOLD analysis project Ga0302325, IMG submission 201948) | Peat permafrost microbial communities from Stordalen Mire near Abisko, Sweden - Palsa_T0_2 | ecosystem: Environmental > Terrestrial > Soil > Palsa > Peat permafrost | place: Sweden: Abisko...
TCAGCGGCCGCGTAGCCGGTGTCGGTCGTGTCCTCGATCCCCAGACCGCGGCCTGGCGGATTGCAGAGATCCTCGACCCCCTGCGTCCGGGGATGGGGATTCAGCATCGGCCCCTGCCCGTTGTCCGAGGTGTTGACGATGAAATGCGCGCCGGTCTTATTGGCGATCTTCGTCGCCCACCGCACCGTGCTGCTCGTCCACTGGTTGTGAGTGTCATTGGTGAAGAACCCGCGGATGCTGTGCACGTCGATCGCCTTCAGGATCTTGGCGGTGTACCCGACCGAGTTGGAGTCCGAGTAGCCGCCCTCGACGTAGACGACCGTGTGCGGCAGCGACTGGACCGCGTGCATCTCGAATCGCAGCGCCGCCTCCCAGGCGGCCATCGCGCCGTCCCGGGCGATACAGCTCGAGCTGCCGATCGCGTCGAGCTCCAGCAGATACACCGCGGGGTGCGCGCCGGTCGCGCTGGCCATCGCGTCGATCTGCGCCTTGAACGTCGGCATGTAGGCATCGATCTGCGCCGTGGTCGGACAGCCGCCAAGGTCCGGATGCAGGAAGTAGGTCGTGATGATCGGGACCGTGCCGGGGTCGCTGGCCGCGATCTGGCAGAACAGCTTCTGGGTCTGCTTGGCGATCCCGGACGGGGTGCCGCCCCAGGAATATGTCGAGATGCGTTGCGCCTGGGGTTGATCGGCGATCATCGCCAGCGCGTCGACCTGCTGGGCGAGCGCCGGATCGGCGTTCAGCTCGGCCTGCTGCGGCCCTGATTCGATCTGCTGCTCGAACTGCGCCCAGTTCTCGGTCGGTGGCAGCAGCGCGGGGTTGATCCCGAGCAGCTGCGCGATCGCCGCCGCCGCATAGTTGCCGCCATATGGCCCGGGGTCCGTGAAGCGGGCGCCGTTGAGCGGATTGGCCCCCGGCGCGACCGGCAGGTCGAGCGGGTTCGACGGATCTCGCGTCGCCGGGTACGGAGACGCGCACGCGGTCGCCGCAGAATGTGCAACCGGCACCCGGCCGGCCGCGCGTGCTCCACGCGGCAGCAGCGCGAACAGGCAACCGGCCACCAGCAGCGCGAGCACTGCCAGTGACCACCATGAACAAGAACCCGATGCAGTTTCAGAACGTCTCATAACGGCGACCTTACGCGCGGATCTGGACGAACGACCGGAAAACGGACGAATGGTCGTGCCTACCCGTCCAGGTGTGGGCCCGAGTTCACGAGTGTTCGTCAGAATTACGGTGGCAATGTGCGAAACGCGACCGATCTCCGGTTGCGGGCGGTACCGTGGCACGCGGCTCGCCGCCGATGGCGCAAACTTGACACCGGACGGCATCCATGTTTGTATCCAGAAAGGTATGACTGGTCGCCCGCAGACCTACGAGCTCGCCGGACGCACGGTGAACCGGATCGGATTCGGCGCGATGCAGCTCCCCGGCCCGCACGTCTGGGGCCCGCCGAAGGACCGCGACCAGGCGATCGCCGTGCTCAGGCGCGCGGTCGAGCTCGGCGTCAACCACATCGACACGGCCCAGTACTACGGACCCGACGTTGCCAACGAGCTGATCCGCGCGGCGCTGCACCCCTACCCGGACGATCTCGTGCTGGCGACCAAGGTCGGCGCCCTTCGCGACGCCGAGGGCGGCTGGCCGCCCGCGTTGAGCCCCGACGAGCTGATCGAGGCCGTGCACCACAACCTCACCGCCCTTGGGATCGAGCGGATCGACGTCGTCAACCTGCGGATCCCCGACGCCGGGACCGAGATCCCGCTCGCGGAGCTGATCGGACCCCTCCAGCAGCTCAAGGACGAGGGCAAGATCGGCGGGGTCGGGATCAGCACCGTCCCGCTCGCCCTCTACCGGGAGGCCGCGAAGCTGACCGACGTGGCGCAGGTGCAGAACCTGTACAGCGTCGCCAACCGGGGCTCGGCCGACGTGGTCGCTGAGACCGGCGCCGACGGCGTGCCGTTCGTCCCGTACTTCCCGCTCGGCGCCGCCTGGACCAACGACAACGTGCTCGGCAATCCGGTCGTCTCAGAGATCGCCGGCACGCGCGGGATCACCGCCGCGCAGGTGGCGCTCGCGTGGACGCTTGCGCAGGGAGACCACGTGCTGCTGATCCCCGGGACCTCCTCGATCGACCACCTGGAGGAGAACTTGGCCGTCGCTGAGATCGAGCTGGACGCGGACGAGATCGAGCGCCTCGACGGCGCCGCGCAAGCCAGGTGAGCGACGGCGAGACGAGCGCTCCCGCGCCGGGCAGGCGGGCGGGGGCCGAGATCTACGAGCGCCTCAAGCAGGACATCCTGACCTTCGAGTTCCGGCCCGGCGAGCGGCTGGTGGAGCTCGAGCTCTGCGACCGCTACGAGGTCAGCCGCACGCCCGTGCGCGAGGCGCTGCGACGGCTCGAGGACGATGGGCTCGTCGTCGCCCGGGACAAGGGTGGGCGAATCGTCAAGGGCCTGGACATCTCCGACTACGAGGACGTCTACGCGGTCCGCGCCGTGCTCGAGAGCTACGTCGTCTCAGAGCTCGCCGGACGCGCGGGCGAGCTCGGCGACATCGACGCGCTGCAATACGGCTGGCTGGATGGCTACTCGGCCGAGACGACGCCGCTCGACGGCTCCTACGTGATCCCCGACGAGCGTTTTCACCTCGGCCTGGCGCGAGCGACCGGCAACGCCTACCTGCTGGAGTCGATGGAGCGCGTTCACGACCGGCTGCACACGATCCGCGCGTTCGACTTCACCGTGCGTGAGCGGCTGATCGTCTCAGAGGCCCAGCACATCGGGATCGGCGAGGCGATCCGCACCGGCGACCGTGCTCAGGCCGCGGCGCTGATGGCGCAGCACATCAACCAGAGCAAGGACGAGATCCGCGGCATCATGCTGCGGATCCTGTCTCGCGCCTACAGCGGCCGCGCGTAGACGGCGGACAACCGTCAGAGCAGCCGATCGTCCCTCAGCCTGATCGCTAGCGTGATTGCCGACGGCTGCGGGACCGTCCTTGACACGACCCCACGACCTGAAAGCGCACGACATGTCGTCCACACGTCAGAGCCAGACCGAGCCCAACCGTTGGGCGGTGCTCGCCCTGTTGGGCATCGCGCAGCTGATGGTGGTGCTCGACGCCACGATCATCAACATCGCGTTGCCGTCGGCCCAGAAATCGCTGGGGTTCTCCACCGACAGCCGCCAGTGGGTGGTGACCGCCTACGCGCTGGCGTTCGGGTCGCTGCTGCTGCTCGGCGGCAAGCTCGGTGACCTGTTCGGGCGCAAATGGACGTTCATCGCGGGACTCGCCGGATTCTCGCTCGCCTCCGCGATCGGCGGCCTCTCGCAATCGTTCGACATGCTGGTCGCCGCCCGCGCCCTGCAGGGTGCGTTCGGCGCGCTGCTGGCGCCATCGGCGCTGTCGCTGTTGACGGTCACGTTCGCCGATTCCCCCGACCGGCCCAAGGCGTTCGGCATCTTCGGCGCGATCGCGGGCGGCGGCGCCTCGGTCGGCCTGATCCTGGGCGGCGCGTTGACTCAGGCGCTGTCGTGGCGGTGGTGCCTGTATGTCAACCTGGTGATCGCGATTCCGACCGGCATCGTCGCGCTGCGCCTGCTCGTCAACCACTCAAGCCCGGATCGCCCGAAGATCGACGTGCCCGGCGTGCTCACCGGATCGGGCGGCCTGTTCGCGCTCGTCTACGGGTTCTCCAACGCCGAGACCAACTCCTGGACGGATCCGATCACGATCATCGCGCTCGCGGCCTTCGTCGTGCTGCTGGTCTCGTTCGTCTTGATCGAGCAACGGGCCGCCCATCCGCTGTTGCCGCTGCACATTGTCTGGGACCGCGCCCGCGGCGGCGCCTACGCGTCGATCGCGCTGGCGGGGGCCGGCGTCTTCGCGGTGTTCCTGTTCCTCACATACTTCATGCAGGAGACGCTCAACCTGTCGCCGTTGACCACCGGCGTGGCCTTCATGCCGATGACGGCGCTGATCGTGGTCTCGTCGACCACGTCCCAGACCCGTCTGTTGCCGCGCACCGGCGCCAAGCCGCTGATCATCTGCGGGATGTTGCTCGGCCTCGTGGCGATGCTGCTGCTCACCCGCCTGACACCGGGCTCCAGCTACGCCGGCGGCGTGCTGCCGTCGCTGCTGATCCTGGGGCTCGGCATGGGCCTGATCTTCGCTCCCGCGTTCGGCACCGCCACCCTGGGCGTCGCAGGCAACGAGGCCGGGGTGGCCTCGGCGATGGTCAACACCTCCCAGCAGGTCGGTGGCTCGGTCGGCACCTCACTGTTGAGCACGCTGTTCGCCAGCTCCGCCGCCGCGTTCGCCCGCAGCCACATCGGGACGCCCGACCTCAGCACCGCGGCGCAGGTGCACGGTTACACGACCGCCTTCTGGTGGGCGTCCGGCATCTTCGCCGTCGGGCTGATCGTCGCGGTGACCCTGTTCCCGGCACGGATCAAGCCGGCCGAGGCGACCGCTGGCGACGCGTCCCCGGCCGAGCCTGCCGGCGACGTATCGCTGGCAACCGATTAGTCGGGTCACGGACGATGGTCCCCCGGCGGTATCCGGGCAGCGATACTCAGCCGGTTCCAGGCATTGATCGTCGCGATCGCGAACAGGAGTGAAGCGAGCGCATCCGGGTCGAACTCAGCCGCCGCCTGGCGGTAGACGTCGTCGGGAACCGGCCCGTCACCAACCCGGGTGACCGCCTCGGTGAGGGCAAGGGCGGCCCGCTCGGCTGCGCTGAAGAACGGGGCCTCGCGCCAGGCGCTCAGCACAAACAGGCGCTGCTCGCTCTCCCCGGCGGCCCGAGCGTCGCGAGCGTGCATGTCGAGACAGAAGGCGCAGCCGTTGATCTGCGAGGCGCGGATCTTGACCAGCTCGTGCAACCGCGGATCGAGCTCAGCCGACACCGTCCGTCCGAGGCGCACCAGGTCGCGGTAGGCAGCGGTGGCGTGGGCGCGCAGGTCCAGGCGCGGCCCGAACTCACGGTTGGGGGTCACGTCTGCATCGTCCACCGCGGGAGGTCCACCCGCGCCGGAGATGCACCCCGGTGTTAGCCGGTGAGCTCCCCTGGGTTTTCCGCCCTGAGGCCGCCAAGCGCTGCCGGCAGCCGGTCGCGGGAGGTGATGTCGAGCTTTGAGTAGACGTGGCTGAGATGCCACTCCACGGTTTTTGTGGTGACGTAGAGCGCCTTGGCGATCTGGGGGTTGGCGCGGCCGGTAGCGGCCAGCTCGGCAATCCGCAGCTCGGTCGGCGTCAGTGCGTCGATGCCGCTGAGCGCGGCGCGACGGGGACGGGCGCCGCTGGCTCGGAGCTCGGCCAGCGCGGTCTCGGCAAGCGGCCGGGCGCCGAAGCCATCGGCGAGCTCGAGTGCGCGCCGCAACGGCGCGCGCGCCGCGGCCCGCTTGCCGCTGCGACGAAGCGCGCCTCCCAGTTCCACCAGTGCGCGCGCGAACTCGAGCCGTGCCGGCGACGGTTCCAGGACCGCGACAGCCCGCCGCAGGTGAGCAATACCCCGCTCACCTCCGGTAATGATGCCCTCGACCCGCAACGCCTCACCGAGGGGCGAGGCCACCTGTGCCCGCCGGGCCTCATCCTGGGCGATCTGCAAATGGCTCGCGGCCAGATCGGCGTCCCCGATCAGATGGGCGGCGAACGCGGCGGCTCGCCGCCACGCGAACATGCCCGGATGCCACAGTCCGTAGCGCTCGGCGAGATGGCGCCCCGCCGCGTGAAAGTCCGCGAGTGCAGCTTCAGGTTCTCCCTGAAGCAGCGCAAGCCGGCCCCGGGCCTCGAGCACGAGTGTCCGGTCGAGGCCGGCCTGAGCCGCCTCGCCGAGCGCGATCGCCTCACGGGCGCCGTGCAGTTCGCCGACCTCCATGCGGGCGTGGGCGAGGATCGCCGCGCTCCACCCCTCGTATGTCGCCCATCCCGAGCGGGCGATCTGGTGCGCCGCCTCGGCGTCGACGATCGCCTCGTGCAGCCGGCCACGCCGATAGTGAATCAGCGCGCGCCAGTGCCGTGTCGCTCCTGCGGCCACCAGCAGACCCCTGGCTCGCGCCGATTCGAGCGCCGCCGCCAGCGCGGCCTCGGCCAGCTCGAACTCGTCGATTTGGATCAGTGCCGCGACGGCGAAGCCCAGCGCACGTCCCTGCGTGACCGGCTCGATCAGCGGATCGCCCGACAGCGCGGCCTCGGCCAGCGTCAGCACATGCTCACGCGGCGCGGCATTGTTGACCTCCCGCAATGCCAGTTGCGCCACCAGCGCCCTATCCGCTGGCAGGTGGCCAGCCCGAGCGCGGCGACGGATCGGCTCCATCTGAGCGATCGCGCCCGAGCGGGTGCTGGGCTCGAACGCCGCGGCCGCGAAGTAGGTGGTCTGCAACATGCCGCGCAGCGGATGCCCTGAATCGAGCTCGGTGAGGCCACGCTCGGCGACGGCGGCCGCCCGACCGAACTCGCCTTGGGCCGAGAGGAGCCGAGAGAGCGCGTGTGTCGCCCGCGCCCGCTCACCGGGTTCGGTGATCAGGGCCAGCGCTCGGTCCAGCCGGGCGGGGGCCTCCGGCTCGCCGTTGGCCGCTTCGGCATAGGCGAGATCGAGCAGCACCGCGGGCAGGATTTCGTCCGTCGGCGGCTCCTGGAGTGCGCGGCGCAGCAGGCGCGCCGCGCCGGTCGACTCGCCGCAGGCCAGCGCAGCGCGTGCCGCGTCACGGAGTATCTCCACGCTGTGCGGATCGGCCTCTGGCCGGGTGAAGAGCAGATGACCGGCGATTGCCGGCGCTTCGGCGCCCGCCTCGCTCAAGATGGCGACTGCGCGGCGATGAGCACGTCCGGCGGCCAGTGCTCCCATCTCCTCGATCACCGCGGCGGTGAGCAACGGATGGCAGAACGACAACGGCTCTCCCACCTCGAGCAGGCGCGCCTGAGCGAGCAGGTCCGCGGCGCGCTCGGCGCTCTCGATGTCCAGTTCAGCCAGCGCCGCCACCTGGGCGACCGGCGCCCGGTCGCCCAGGATCGCGGCCGCGCGGGCGAGACGTGCTGCGCTGTCCGGGAGGCGCCTGACCCGCAGCGCGGTGGCGCGCAGCACCTCATCGGGCACCATTCGTCCCACGCGTGCGGCCGAGCGCGCACTGGGGGTCACCCCTTCGACACGAAGTGCCTCCACGAGCGCGACGAGCAGGAACGGGTTACCGCCGGTCGCCCATGCGCACGCCCGCACGAACGCCGGGTCGGGAGACTGGTTCAGGGAAGCGCGCAGAACCTGGTGCACCGCGGCCAACGTCAGCGGTGCCGGTCGCAGAACGGCTCGGCCGGCCTGTCCGGAGAGGCGCAGCAGCGGCTCCTCCGGTACGTCGGGCTCCCCCACGCGGACGGCGACCACCAGTGCGATCGGCAGCTCGTGCACCCGGTCGGCGAGCTGTGACAGGAATCCCAGCGACGCTTGATCGGCCGATTGCGCGTCATCGACCGCGAGCAGCATCGGCAGCGGCCGAGCTTCGATGGCCGAGTCCCACACCAGGTTCACGGCCAACCAGCACAACCCGGCGCTGAGCGCGGCTCGGCGCTCCCCTCCGCCGATCGTCTCTTGCGCCCCGGCCGCGTCAAACAGCGGCGTGGCGTACGCCGCGGGACCCCCGAGCAGCCTTCTGGTCCGCTCAGACGACACGCGCAGTTGGGGGGAGAACAGCTGTAGGGCCACTCCGAAAGGAAACTCGCGCTCAAGCTCCGCGCCCCGCGCCGCCAGGACCCGCATGCCCGACTCACGGGCCCGGGCACGGGCCGCGGTCAGCAGGCGTGACTTCCCGGCGCCGGGAGGGCCCTCGATGACCACCAATCCGCCTCGTCCGCCCCGGGCGGCGTCCAGGGCAGCCTGGACGGCCTCCAGCTCGTTCTCACGCTCGAGCAGGTCGATGGCAGGCGAGACCTCCGGCCATGTGCTCGGTGCGCCGACGTCCTCATCGAACGCCGCCGGCGCCCACCGTGGAGCCTCTTGTAGTTGCACAGCCGGGGTCACGGCCTCCGAAAATAGACTTCATCCGGCCTCGCGGGTAGGTCCAATCCGGTGCTCAATCCGTGGACCGCTGCCGGCAAACACCGGGGCGCGGCTCCGAAAACCCCGGGGTGATCCTCCGGCGCGACGGCCCGAGCGGGGGGCCATGATCGGCGGCGATGGTCGCCACCCAATCACGTCTTCGCCGGCTCGCCGCTCGTATCAGGCGGACATACGCCGAGCTCGACGACGCCCAGCGGCGGCTGTCGCTCGTTCGACATGACCCCGTCATCCATCGCGAGCTCATCACCACGAGATGAATCCGGCCCTGATCAAAGCGTTGGGCGACGCCCTCGTGACCGATCGTTTGGCACGCGCAAGCCGGATCAAGAGCGCCGCCGCAGCGCCGCCGCGACGATCTGGTCGGTCCGATCGTTGCCTCCACCAATCAGAAAGCCAGGCCATGAAATCGTCAACCCTCGAGCCCACCTTGGCGGTCGACCGGCTGCTTGAGCTCTATTGCGAGTGGCGGACGACGTGCTGGGACGTGCGGACCGCGTACGGGCGCTTTTGCACCGTTCGCGCCTGCGACCGACCGCTTGCCTACGCCGCGTACCAGGGTGCGCTCGACCGCGAGGAGCTTGTTGCCGGCGCGTATGCCGACCAGGTCAGCCTCGCGTCTTCCCTGCTTGAACGTGATTCGTCGGCCAGCCCCGCCATTGCCAGTCCTTAAGGAGCCATTCCTGCCATGTTAAGTCTCACCCGCTGGTGCATCTCACATCGCCGCCAGGTCGTCGTCGCCTGGATCCTGATCGCGGTGGTGACCACCGTGGTCGCCGGCGCGGTAGGGCGTCACTACGCGACCAATTTCACTTTGCCGGGAACCGAGTCCCAGCGTGTCGCGGACCTGCTCAACAAGGAGTTTCCGGCCCAGAAGGGTGATGTCGACACGATCGTGTTTCACAACTCCAAGCGAACGATCGACGACGTCGCGGTCCGCAGGGTGATCGCGCCACTGCTGGCAAAGGTGAGCCGGATGCCGCATGTGCGCAGCGTGGTGAGCCCATACGACCCGGCGGGAGCGGTGGAGGTCGCCAAGGACCGGCGGACGGCATTCGCCACTGTCAATTACGACGAACGGGCCAACCTGCTTCCGGACAACGCAGGGAAGCCGGTGCTCGCCGCGGTTGACGCGGTCAAGGTTCCCGGCTTGCAGATCGCCGCCGGGGGCCAGGTGATCGAGCAGGCCGAGGGGTTCAGCATCGGCCCGGCGACGTCGGTGGGGGTGATCGCGGCGGTGGTGATCCTCCTGCTGACCTTCGGTTCGTTGATCGCCGCCGGAATGCCGTTGATCACCGCCGGACTGGGATTGATCACGGGGATCGCTCTCGTTGGTCTGGCCAGCCAGCTCACCAGCATGTCCAGCGTTTCTCCGGAGCTGGCGATCATGATCGGCCTCGGCGTCGGCATCGACTATGCCCTCTTCATCGTCACGCGCTTCCGCGAGAACTACGCCAACACCGGTGATCTCACCGCGTCGGTCCTCGGGGCCATGGACACCTCTGGTCGGGCGATCCTGCTGGCCGGGACGACGGTGATCATCGCCTTGCTGGGTATGTTCGCCACCGGCGTGAGCTTCATGTACGGGCTGGCGATCGCGTCGGTTCTGGCGGTGCTGATGGTGCTCGCCGCGTCACTGACGGTGCTGCCGGCGTTGCTGGCGGGCTTTGGCCATCGGGTGGTGCGTCCCGGGCGCTCCGCGCGCCGCCGCGCGGTCCGGGGCCGGGCCCCCCGCGCCTCGGCCTGGCGTCGCTGGAGCATCACCGTCCAGTCGCACCCGCGGCCTCTGGCGGCGGCTTCGATCGTGGTGATGCTGGCGTTCCTGGTCCCGTTCGTGGGCATGCGGATGGACACCAGCGATGCCGGAAACGACCCGGCCGGCACCAGTACCTATCACGCGTTCAAGCTCGTATCCCAGGGGTTCGGGCCCGGGTTCAACGGCCCGCTGCTGATCGCCGCGCAACTCTCGGACTCGGGTCAGCAGTCACGGCTCTCCGCGCTGCGCGCCGCCATTCGCCAGACCCCCGATGTGGTCGCGGTCACCGCCCCCCGGGTGTCGCCATCCGGGAGGGTCGCGGTGATGGAGGCCTATCCCGCCTCGGCGCCCCAGGCCGCCGCCACCACCCACCTCGTCCACCGGCTTCGCGATCAGGTGCTTCCACCGTTTGCGAGCCAGTTCCGCTCACGGCCACAGGTCGGCGGCTTCACGGCGGGGTCGATCGACTTCTCGCACGTGCTCGCGGGCAAGCTGCCGTTGTTCATCGGCATCGTCGTGGGTCTGTCGGCGCTCCTGCTGTGCGTGATCTTCCGGTCGGTGGTGATCCCGGTGCAGGCCGCGCTGATGAATCTGCTGAGCATCGGGGGTGCGTTGGGTGCGACCGTGCTCGTCTTTCAGGATGGGTTTCTGTCCGGCGCGCTCGGGATCTCAAAAGGTCCGATCGAACCGTGGATACCCGTACTGATGTTCGCTGTCGTGTTCGGCCTGTCGATGGACTACGAGGTCTTCCTCATCTCGCGCATTCGCGAAGAATGGGTCAGCCGGGGCGATGCCACCCAGGCGGTCGCCGACGGGATCGCGTTCACCGGCCGAGTGATCAGCGCGGCAGCGGCGATCATGGTGTGCGTGTTCCTGTCGTTCATGCTGGGAGACGAGCGCTCGATCAAGGAATTCGGCTTCGGCCTCGCCGCCGCGGTCTTCCTCGATGCGGTCGTGGTCCGCTGCGTGATGCTCCCGGCCGTGCTCGAGCTGCTCGGGCCCAGGACCTGGCGCCTGCCGGCCTGGCTTGACCGGCGGCTGCCGCACATCAACATCGAGGGAACTGGAGCGCATCGATTCCCCGCACCGGCCAGCGCCGAGATCCCAGAGGTTGTCGTGCCGCAGCCGGTTGGGTCGGGCTAGTGAGGCCACGAGGACCGAGAACGCGGTCACCGGCCCGAGCTGCCGGCGCTCACGACCGAACCGGCGGTGATAGCGGCGGCGCGGGCCAGTTCCTGCACCGCGGGAGCGATCGCCAGCTCGGCGATCAGTCCGTAACCCAGAAGCAGGGCGGGAGATGCCGGTCCGATCACCGAGCACTCCTGGTGCAGCGTGTGGATCGCCACGCCGCGGCTGGCCGCGTCGTCGGCGATCGCGGTTTCGTCGGCGCCTTCCGGAAGCCAGGCGATCAAGTGCAACCCCGCCGAGGCACCACCCACGGTCGCGTTGGGCAAGCTTGTGGCCAGCGCATCGACCAGGGCGTTGCGTCGGGTGTGGTAGCGGCGTCGGGTGCGTCGCAGGTGTCGATCGATGTCACCTCGCTCCAGCAGCGTGGCGTAAGCGGCCTGGTTCAGCACGCTCGGCATGGCCCGAGTGACGCCATGCTGTACAGCGACTTCCCCTACCAGATGGCTGGGCACCACCGACCAACCAAGGCGCAGGGCCGGTGCCAGCGTCTTGCTGGCCGTCCCGATGTAGGCCACGCAATCGGGAGCCAGACCCTGCAACGAAGCGATCGGCTCCCGGTCGTAGCGGTACTCCGAGTCATAGTCGTCCTCGACGATCAGGGCTCCTTGGCGGCGGGCCCAGGCGATCAGCTGAGTGCGACGTGCGGGAGCGAGCACCGTGCCGGTTGGATACTGATGAGCGGGGGACAGGACGACCGCGTCCACCTCCCAGTTCTCCAGCTCGGTCACCACCAGCCCCTGGTTGTCCACCGTGATCGGGACGACTTCCAAGTCAGCCTGCACGACTGACTGCGGGATCGCCGGCCAGGCTGGATCCTCGACGGCGATTCGCTGTGCACCGCGCTCGCGCAGCGTCAGCCAGAGTAGCGCCATCGCCCCTGTCGCGCCGGCGGTGATGAACACTCGCTCGGGATCGGCCACCACCGCCCGCACGCGGCCGAGATAGTCGCTCAGCGCGACGCGAAGCCGGCGGTGTCCGCGGCGCGATCCGTAGCCGAATGCAGCGTCGGGCAGTTCCCGAAGCGCGGCGGCGGTAGCCGACTGCCACTCGCGACGCGGAAAGAACGAGAGATCGGGGACGCCGCTGCGCAGGTCATACCGAACCCGCTGGAGCGGAGCGTTGGGCGCGCTCGCCGCGGGCGGCTGCAGCGCCAGCGCGTCGGCGACCCTGGTTCCATCGCCGGAACGTGTCGCGAGGTATCCCTCGGCGACCAGCTGCGAGTAGGCGTCCACCACCACACCACGGGACACTCGGAGCTCCTCGGCGAGGAGCCGACTCGATGGCAGCTTCGTTCCGGCGCGGAGCCGGCCCGAGCGGATCGCCTGCCGCAACTCGCGTTCCAGTTGAGCCCGCAACGGCGCCCTGCGGTCCAAGTCGAGATGGATGTCCATTGGCCTGGCGTGGCCAATCGTAAACCCACCTCCGCGGGCAGCCGGCCTACGGAGAGGCGATCTTGACCCCGGGCGCCTGCTCGACCTCCGGTCCGCCGAGCGCCGTGTGCCCGCCGATCGGGATCCACATCGCGATCATGTACAGCACGAACCCGGCGACGCCGCCGACCACCCAGGAGATGTCGACGCCGCCGAGCGGCTTGACCAGCGGTCCCGTGTAGAAGGTCTGGTCGATGAACGGGATCTCGCACCCGATCGCCAGCGCGTACGGGATCAGGCCGCGCCACAGGTAGCCGCCGTACTTCCCCTTCGGCGTGAAGAACGACGGGACGTCGTACTCGCCGTGCTTGATCAGGTAGTAGTCGGCGAGGTTGATCGCGCTCCACGGGATGAACACGAACAGGAGCACGTCGAGGAAGTTCGAGAGGTTGTTGACGAACTGCTTGTAGCCGACCAGCGCGCAGATCAGCCCCGCCAGGATCATCAGCACGCAGCCGACGATCCGCATCAGCTGCGAGCGCCGGACCTCCATGAAGCAGCTGAGGATCGAGGCGAGCGCCAGCATCCCGGTGTAGGCGTTGATCGCGTCTGAGCCGACCAGGCTCAGCGCCATCACCAGCAGCGCCCAGCCGCCGGCGACCTGCTGGATCGCGGCGACGGTCGAGCTCGCATTCGGCAGCAGGCCGGTGACGTAGGCGCCGAGGATGCCGCAGAAGATCGTCGGGATCGCGTTGCCGAGGAACACCGCCCAGAACGTGCGCGCCTTGTTGACCGACTCGGGGAGGTAGCGGCTGTAGTCCGACACGTACGGCGCCCAGCTGATCATGTCGATCACGAACAGGCCGGTGGCGCCCATGAACAGGGCGAACGACGGCGCGTGCGTGCTCGCCGGCGCGCCCTTCAAGCCGCCGTAGCTGAGCGCCTGGATGAAGACGATCACGAACGTGATCCCGAGCACGACGGTCAGCAGCCGCTGCCAATAATGAATCCAGTTGTAGCCCCAGATCGCCAGGAAGAAGACGGGGACGGTCAGGATCGCGATCCAGCCCGGAATGCTGATCGAGGAGACCAGCAGGTTCATCGCGTCGGCCTGGATCACCAACTGGGCGGCGAGGAAGCCGAAGTCGAGCACGATCGAGAACACGAACGGGATCACCGCTCCGTAGAAGCCGAACTGGCCGCGGCTCTGGATCATCTGTGGGACGCCGAGCTTCGGCCCCTGGATTGCGTGGAAGCCGACCAGCAGCAGGCCGAGCAGGGTCCCGAGCACGATCGCGATGCAGGCCCACAGGAAGTTGAGCCCGAGGAACACGGCGACGCCGCCGAGCACGATGTTGAAGATGTTCATCGTCGCGGCGAACCACAGCGTGAACTGGTCGCGGACCTTGCCGTGGCGCTCCGCGGCGGGGATGTAGTCGATCGAGCGGACCTCGATGTCCACGAGATCCTCGCGCGGTTGCGCCTGCGTGTCTGCCATCAGCCCATCCCCGTCCCTCGTCGTTGAAAGCGCCGATTGCGCCTGCCTGGCACAATCGGGATTCCATCATGGATACAAAGCCGTTGTCAAGCCTCCCGTCCGATCTGTACGTCGGGCTCGACGTCGGCGGCACGTTCACCGACCTGGTCGTGATGGACGACGCCGGAAGCGTCTGGAGCAACAAGGCGCCGACCACCCCGGGTCGCCTGGAGCAGGGCGTTCAGGATGCACTTGAGCTGTTCGCGCGCGAGCGCTCGGCGACGCTCCCTCAGGTGCTCGAGCGGGTTCGCTCGTTCGGGCACGGGACCACCCAGGCGACGAACGTCGTCGTGCAACGCAGCGGGGCGCGGACCGCGCTGATCACGACCCGCGGGTTCGGCGACACGATCTTCATCGCCCGGCTGCAGGGCTTCACCGCCGGGGTGCCCGATGAGCTGCTCGGGTTCTACAGCGCGCGCCGGTGGCCCGAGCCGATCGTGACGCGGAAGCTGGTGTTCGAGGTGCCCGAACGCGTCGACCAGGCCGGCGAGGTGCTGCTGGCGCTCGACGAGGACGGCGCGCGCGGCGCGATCGAGCGCGCCCGGGATGCGGGCGCCGAGGCGCTGGCGGTGGCGCTGCTGTGGTCGCCGCGCAACCCGGCGCATGAGTTGCGGATCGCCGAACTGGCGGCGGAGCTGGCTCCCGAGCTGCCGGTCTCGCTCTCGCACGAGGTCGCGCCGGTCGTCGGCGAGTACGAGCGGACGGCCACGACGGTGCTGAACAGCTACGTCTCGCCGCGCGTCCGCTCCTACCTGGAGCACGCCGAGCAGCGACTGCGCGGCCAGCGGTTGCGCGGCGCGTTCCGGGTGCTGTCGAGCGCGGGCGGCGTGATGAGCGCCGCCGATGCGGCGCGACGGCCGGTGACGCTGCTCGGCTCGGGCCCGGCAGGCGGCGTGATCGGCTCCCGGCAGCTGGCGCGAACGCTCGGTCACCGCAACGTGATCACGACCGATATGGGCGGCACCAGCTTCGATGTCGGGCTGATCATCGACGGGCAGGCGGCGATCGCGGCGGTCAGCCAAGCGGGCGGCTACCACGTCGCCACGCCCGCGATCGAGATCACGGCGATCGGCGCCGGCGGCGGCTCGATCGCATCCGTCGTACAGGGCACGCTCCGAGTCGGCCCTCAAAGCGCGGGCGCCGACCCCGGCCCGGTCTGCTATGCCCGCGGCGGGGAGCGCCCGACCGTCACCGATGCCGACGTCGTGCTCGGGATCCTCGCGCCCCAGAGCTTCCTCGGCGGACGCATGCGGCTCGATCGCCAGGCGGCGGCCGCGGCGATCGAGACGCAGATCGGGCAGCCGCTCGGGTTGACGCTCGAGCAGGCGGCAGCCGGCATCCGCCGCGTCGTCGACTCCCAGATGGCGGGCGCGCTGCGCGAGATCACGATCGGCCGCGGCCACGATCCCCGTGACTTCGTCCTCTACGCCTACGGCGGCGCGGGACCGATGCACTGCGCGACGTTCGGCTCGGAGCTCGGCGTGCCCGCGATCGTGATCCCGGCGACGGCGATGGTCCACTGCGCCTACGGCGCGCTCTCCTCCGACGTCCTGTTCAGCGCCCAGTCGTCGCTGCAGGACGGGACGATCTCGCTCGACGGCACCGACGCGCTGCACTCGAGCTCGAGCTCGCTCGACGACGAGCGCCTGGAGCGTGCGTTCACGGAGCTCGAGCGCCAGGCGAGCGCGGTGATCGAAGCCAACGGCGTCGAGGCCGGTGCGATCGGGCTGCGGCGCTGCGCGGACCTCCGCTACCGCCGTCAGACCAACGAGCTGATCGTCGAGCACCCCGGGACGCTGGCAGCGCTGGTGGAGCGATTCGAGCGGACCTACGAGGACTTCTACGGCAGGGGCGCCGGCTACCGCGAGGCCGGGATCGAGATCACGACGCTGCGCGTCGAGGCGACCGGCGCGACCGCGAAGCCGCAGCCGACCGTGGTGGCGACCGAAGCGCCGGCGTCAACCAGCGCACCGGCAGCCGGTGCCGGCGGCAATGGCCACCGACCGCTCACAGCGCCGCAGTCGCGCCGGATCGTCGACCCGGCAACGGCCGAGCCGCTGCAGGCGACCGTCCGCCAATGGGCGGACATGCGCCCGGGTGAGCTGGTCCCGGGACCCGCGGTGATCGAGCACCCGACGACGACCGTCTATGTCTCCGGCGGGCAGAGCGCGGCGCTCGACCGGCTCGGCAACCTCAAGCTGACGATCGCGGCCGGCGCATGACCGCCGTCGGGATCGACCCGATCACGTTCGAGGTCGTCCGCTCAAAGCTCGCGGCGATCACCGACGAGCAGGCGCTGACGCTCAAGGCGGTGTCGGGCTCGCCGGTCGTGACCGAGGCGACCGACTTCAACAACGGCCTGTACCTGGCCGACGGCTCGATCGCGACGATGGGCCGCCAGGTGCTGTTTCACACGGGGACGATGTCGGTCGTGATCGAGCATCTGCTGGAGCGGTTCGGCGGCCGGCCGGGCGGGATCGAGGACGGCGACATGTTCATCGTCAACGACCCCTACCGCGGAGCCGTGCACCAGCCCGACGTCTCGATCATGGCGCCGATCTTCCACGACGGGCAGCACGTCGCCTGGGCCGGATCGTGCGCGCACCAGCTCGACGTCGGCGGCATGAGCTTCGGCAGCTGGGCCGTCGGCGCGACCGAGGTTCAGCAGGAGGCGATGCTGCTGCCCGGCGTCAAGCTCGTGCGCGACGGCGAGCTGCAGGAGGACCTGTGGCAGATGATCATGGGGATGAGCCGGCTGCCGCACGTGCTGGCGCTGGACCTGAAGGCGATGATCGCCGCCAACCACGTCGCCGCCAGGCGGCTGACCGAGCTGATCGATCGCTACGGCTCCGCCCAGGTGCAGACGATCATGCGCCGTGAGATCGAGCTGTCCGAGCGCGCGCTGCGCGAGCGGCTGCGCACGCTGCCCGACGGCACGTTTCAGGCGGCCGACTTCCTCGAGCACGACGGCCATACCAACCGGCTATATGAGATCGCGCTGACGCTGACCAAGCGCGGCGACGAGCTGACGTTCGACTTTGCCGGCTCGTCGCCCCAGGCGCCGGGGTTCATCAACTGCACCCGCTCGGGGCTGGTCGGCGCGGTGATGACCGCGATGCTGCCGATCCTGGCGCCCGATATCCGCTGGAACCAGGGGACGCTTGAGCCGGTCACGATCACCGCGCCCGAGGGCTCGATCTGCAACGCGACCCGGCCGGCGCCGGTCTCGGCCGGCACCGTCTCCGCCGTCTGGGTGGTCACCAACGTCGCCGTGCAGGCGATCTCACGGCTGGCCGCCTGCGGGCCGGAGACCGCGACCGAGGCGACGGCCGTGACCAAGGGCTCGATGTGGGTGCTGACGATGGCCGGCGCCGACCGCGACGGCGGCCCGTTCGGCACGTTCCTGCTGGACTCGACGATCGGCGGTGCCGGGGCCTACCTCGACCACGACGGGCTTGACGCATCGGGCGAATATCCGGTCCCGCGGCCGGCCGTCGCCAACGTCGAGTCCAACGAGCGCAGCGGCCCATACCTGTATCTGTACCGGCGGCTGGTCGCCGACACCGGCGGCCCGGGCCGCACCCGCGGCGGCGTCGCGGCCGGAGTTGCGGTCACGCCGCATGACGCCGACGTGCTGCACGCGATGCTGATCGGCCACGGCGTCGAGGTGCCCAACTCGGCCGGGCTGTTCGGGGGTCTCGAAGCGAGTTGCAACGAGGGGACCCTGTACCGCGGCCGCGACACCGCCGCTGACGCGTTGCCGTTCGAAGCCGCCCACGGCGACGCGCTGGCGCAGCTGCCCGGGGCAGAGCGCGTGCCCGCCAAGCTCGGCCACTTCGAGCTGGGCGCCGGGGACGTGATCGCGTACGCGTTCCAGGGCGGCGGTGGCTACGGCGATCCGCTGGAGCGTTCGCCCGAAGCGGTCGCGCGCGACGTCGACGACGGGTTCGTGAGCGCGCCGGCGGCGACGGCGCTGTACGGGGTCGTGCTCGATCACGCCCGCGCGGTCGACCGGCCGGCGACCGGGGCTCGCCGCGCCGCGATCCGCCGGGCTCGCCTCGGCGGCGACGAGCCGTCAAACCCGGCCCCCGCCGGCCCGGTCGGCGGTGCCGTCGGCGGGATCCTCGTGCGCGCCGCGGGCCGGTGGAGCTGTCGCTGCGGCGAGGATCTCGGTCCGATCGACGGCAACTTCAAGGATCACGCCGCTGCCCGCGTGGTCGATCCGCACGAGCACGGGCCGCGGATCCGGCTGCACGAGGAGCTGGAGCTGCGCGAGCACTGCTGCCCGGCGTGCGCGACGCTGCTGGAGTCAGAGGTCGCGCGGCGCGATCAGCCATCGCGGGCGACGATCTCGCTCAGTCGCGAGTCCGCGCCGGGTTGAGTCGACCGCTGAGCAGCCCCGCGGCCGTTTGGGCGGCCAGCGGCGCGGTCTTGAACACCGACCCCGAGCCGTCGCCGAGGATCCAGACCGATGGGTGGTCCGGGTGCCGAACGATCCGCACGCCCCCGCTGATAAAGACCGGCTCGATGCCGTCGACCCACTCCACCTCGGCGGTGTGCTGCACCTCCACCCCCACGACCGGCGCACTCGCCAGGGAGGGGAATCGCTCGCCCAGAAACGCGCGCGCGTGCGCCTCGAGCTCCGGATCGGCGCGACGCGGGCCGTCGAGCCCGACCGCCGGCCCCGTCTCGTGCAGCCCCAACTTGAAGCCGGCGCCGGCCAGGTCCCCGGCGCCGGTGATCCCGGCGGCCACGTCGCTCCAGGCGGGCACGGGAGGACTCGACCACTCAGAACCGGCCCCGTAGTAGTAGGTGTCCTGCTGGATGACCGAGGCGCGTAACAGCTCCGGGAACACCTCGGCGGTCCAGCAGCCGGCCGCCCAGACGATGTGGTCGGCGGTCAGCCGCTGGTCGCCCGTGATCACGGCCGCGCCGTCGCGTCGTGCCCGCGCGCAGCTGAAGGTCGCTCCGCGGCCAATGGCATCGTCGATCAGCGCGCGCAGCGCCACCGCCGCATCGATCAGCGCGGCACGCGGCTCATACAGCAGGTACCGGAGGTCGTCGACGCGGAGATCCGGGAACAGGGAGCTCGCCTCGGCGACCCGGACGATCTCCACCGGGACTCCCAGCCGCTGCAGGACGGCATGGCTTTCCCGCCCCCACCGATCGTCCTCGCCGACGAGCCAGGCAAGACCGGTTTCGGTCAGCAGCGTGGTCCCAGTCTCGGCCTCGATCCGCCGCCACAGCGCCAGGCTCTCCCACGCCGCCAGCGCACCGCCAACGCTGTCGCCGTGCGCGAAACGGATCAGTCGTGACGCGCCGCCCGACGACCCGAGCGGCGTGCCCGGCTCGTGCTGGTCGATGACCGTCACCTGCCATCCCTCGACGGCCAGCCGGTGCGCCAGCGTCGCGCCGAGGACGCCGGCGCCGACGACGATCACGCTCGCGCTCACGCTCACGACATCATCAGCACCGGCTTGATCACTCGACCGCTGTGCGCGGCCTCAGCCGCCTCGTTGATCTGCTCAAACGGGAACGTCTCGATGATCCGATCGACCGGGAACCGTCCCTGGCGCCACAGCTCGAGCAGCCGCGGGATGAACAGCTGCGGCACGCTGCGGCCCTCGGCGACGCCGATGACGCTCTTGCCTGAGATGATCATCGCGATGATGTCCAGCGGCAGCTCGGAGCCCGGCGCCGGCGAGCCGACGATCGCGGTCGTGCCGAGCGGGCGCGTGCAGTCGACCGCCTGGCGCAGCACGGCCGGCACCCCGGTTGCGTCCAGCGCGTAGTCGACGCCGCCGCCGGTCAGCTGCGCGATCGCGGCGACCGCGTCACCCGCGGCAGCGTCGACGACGTCGGTCGCGCCCAGCTCGAGCGCCAGCTCCAGGCGCGAGCCGACCAGGTCGACGGCGATGATCTTCCCGCAGCCGGCGACGCGCGCGGCCATCACGGCCGAGATCCCGACGCAGCCGGCCCCGAACACCGCGATCGCGCTCCCCGCCGGCGGGCGAAACACGTTGAGCACCGTCCCGGCGCCGGTCTGTACGCCGCAGCCGAACGGCGCGACCAGCTCGAACGGCACGTCGTCGTCGATCCTCATCACGGTCCGCTCGGCGACGACCGCCTCGGTCGCGAAGCTCGACTGTCCGAAGAAGTGCGAGGCGACCCGCTCGCCGTCCAGCGTGATCGCGGTACTGCCGTCGGGCCGCTGGGAGCCGAAGTTGCGTTCGGCATGCTCGTAGCAGTGGGCGGGCACGCCGGTCACGCACGAGCGACAGTGCCCGCACGAGTTGTAGGAGAGCGTCACCCGATCGCCGGGCGCCGCGCGCGTGACCGCCGCTCCGACCTCCCGCACGACGCCCGCGCCCTCATGCCCGAGCACGATCGGCAGCGGGCTTTCGAACAGCTGGTCGCGCAGCGAAAGGTCGGTGTGACAGACGCCGCAGGCCGCGATCTGCACCCGCACCTCGTCGGCGCGGAGCGAGTCGAGCTCGACCTCTCGCAGCGCGAACGGGGCTCGTCCCACCTCGGTCACGGCGGCTGTGACGGTCATCGATTGTCCTCCGGATCGGGACGGTTGCGGTACCGGTCGCGCATCTGCTCGCGTCGGTATACTCTACTGGATACAGATTCGTCGTTACGCTGTCATGAGCGGCGAGGAAGGGGTTCGATGTCGGCTGTGACCCTCTCGGAGAGCGTCCGGGAATACACCGAAGGCGACGTCCGGATGCTGATCGGCGACGACTGGACGGCGGCGGCGTCCGGCGAGACGTTCCCGGTCTTCGATCCGGCCACGGGCGCCGAGATCGCCCGCGCCCCACGCGGCGGCGCGGCCGATGTCGACCGCGCGGTCAAGGCGGCGCGCGCGGCCTTGAAGGGGCCATGGCGGCTGACGACCCCGCAGGAGCGCGGCAAGGCGATCTGGCGTCTGGCCGATCTGGTCGAGGCCCATCTGGAGGACTTCTCGCAGATCGACTCGCTCGACAACGGCAAGCCGATCAACGAGATGCGCTTCTTCGACGTTCCCTTCACGGTCGACATGCTGCGCTACTTCGCGGGCTGGCCGACGAAGCTGACCGGGGACACGATCCCGATCTCCTACCCGTCCTCGTTCGGCGGTGCGTTCCATTCCTACACGTTGCGTCAGCCGGTCGGCGTCGTCGGCGCGATCACGCCATGGAACCTCCCGCTGCTGATGGTCGTCAAGAAGCTGGCGCCGGCGCTCGCCAGCGGCTGCACGATCGTGATCAAACCGGCCGAGCAGACGCCGCTATCGATCGCGCTGCTGGCGCGGCTGGCGCTCGAGGCCGGGATCCCGGAGGGCGTCGTCAACTTCGTCACGGGCTTCGGCGAGGAGGCCGGCGCGGCGCTGGTCTCACACCCGGGCGTCGACAAGATCAGCTTCACCGGGTCGTCTGAGACCGGCAAGCTGATCGCCCGTGAGGCGACCCACACGCTCAAGCGGGTGTCCCTGGAGCTCGGCGGCAAGTCGCCCAACATCGTGTTCGCCGACGCCGACCCCGCGGCCGCGATCCAGGGCGCCTGTGACGCGATCTTCGCCTGCCAGGGCGAGAGCTGCATCGCCGGCTCGCGACTGTACGTGCAGGAGCCGCTGTTCGACGAGATCGTCGCGGGGGTGACCGAGCGCGCCCGTTCGCTGAAGCTCGGCCCAGGCCTGGACGCCAGCACCGAGATGGGGCCGCTGGTCTCCGCCGAGCAGCTGGAACGGGTCTCGGGCTACATCGACCTCGGCCGCGAGGCGGGCGCCGAGATCGTCACCGGCGGCGGACGCTGGGGCGACGAGGGCTGGTTCATCGAGCCGACCGTGCTCGTCAACGCGACCGGCGAGATGCGCGTCACGCGCGAGGAGATCTTCGGCCCGGTGCTGACGGCGCTGCCGTTCTCCGACGAGCCGCAGGTGCTGGAGGCCGCCAACGACAGCCGCTTCGGCCTCGCCGCCGCGGTCTGGACCGCCGACATCGCCCGCGCGCACCGGATGGCCGCGGCGCTGGAGTCCGGGCAGGTGTGGGTCAACTGTTACCAGGCATGTGATTCGGCGCTGCCGTTCGGCGGCTACAAGGAGTCCGGCTGGGGTCGTGAGACCTGCAGGGAGACGCTCGACGAGTACACCGAGCTCAAGACGGTGGTCGTGTCGCTCGGCGCCGCCACCTGACAGCGTTCAACGACGACAGCGGAGGACTGCATGGCACTGCATGTGCGCAGCGAGGAGATGCGTGACGGCTCGATCGTCGTCGACGCCGACCAGGGCGGCCTCTCGACCCGCTCGGTCTCCGGCAACCAGGTCTCGATGACC
>Ga0302325_10008747_pt1 | contig 22219 bp, 13 predicted proteins | sample Palsa_T0_2_FD_201948 | JGI IMG/M metagenome (GOLD analysis project Ga0302325, IMG submission 201948) | Peat permafrost microbial communities from Stordalen Mire near Abisko, Sweden - Palsa_T0_2 | ecosystem: Environmental > Terrestrial > Soil > Palsa > Peat permafrost | place: Sweden: Abisko...
CCAGGTTGGCCGCTGCTGCGGGCAAGCGTAGCCGACGTTCGCGCCGCGTGACGGGACGGCGAGCTCGTGGTCTGCTCGACCTCAAGCTCGCGTAATGCAGGCCTGAGGGCACGGATGGCGACCGGTAGGTCGGCGACTCGAAGTGTGATGTGATCGAACATCGGGAGCCGAGCGATCGATGAAGCTGGTGACGTACTCGCGGCGGCGGCCGACACGCTGACACCGAGCGGCTTCGTGTCCGAGCCGACCGCGGCGATCCCGACATCCGACTTGGTCCAGATCCAGGGAGTCGCGTGTATGCCCGGCGGCGCCTGCGTGGAGGTGGGCGGCGTCAACGCCAACGCCACCCCGAACCCCCTGCCGTTGGCGGAGGTACGGACCGGGACGATGTGGTCGGTCAACGCTCCGACGCTCCCGCGGGCCCCGGGCGCGACCGCCGGCACCGGCTTCTCTGCCGTCTCCTGCGCGACGGCGAGCAGCTGCATGGCCGTCGGCCAGGACGGCGGCCCGCTGGCGGAGAAGCTGAGCCACGGTCGCTGGCGCTCCGTGTCGCTGCCAGCCGTGAGGGGCGCCCGGCAGCAGCCGCTCGCCGGGGTCGCCTGCCCGGCCGCCGGAGTGTGTGAGGCGATCGGCTCCTCCTTGGGGCTCCTCGGGTCCGAGCCGCTCGCCGAGCGCTTCAGCGGGGCCCGCTTCGCGCTGCAGCCGTCGCTCCCGATGAGCGCCGAAACGGCGTACACCGGCATCTCCTGCCCGTCCGCGTCGAGCTGCCTCGCCGTGGGCACCGACGGCAACCTGGTCGCCGCCGTCCTGCGCGGCGGCCGCTGGTCGTCGACCTCGGTGCCCGATGTCGCAGCCATGCCGCCCGATACCTACCCGATCCCCGGACAGAGCAGTGAGGTCAACGGGCTGACCGCCGTCTCATGCGTGCGTGGCCTGCGCTGCGTCACCGTCGGCGACGACGAGTATGACGGCGGCGCGGGGAGCAACGGCCCGGTCGATGAGTGGGTCGCAGACGCGTTCGACGCCGGCGCCTGGCAGACGCTCAAGCCGTCCCAGGCGCTGTCGATCGTCAACGTCGCCTGCGCGACGCCGCGCGCCTGCATGGTGACGACCAGGAACCCGGTGACGCTCGACGGGAACGTGGTCGAGCGCTGGAACGGCAGTCGCTGGACGCTGCTGACGGTGGCCAACAGCGACCACCTGTACCTCGGCGCAGTCGCCTGCCCGACCGCCGGGACCTGCTTCCTGGCCGGGACCGAGAACGGGCTCGTCTCGATCTGGCGCTGGCAGGCCGGCGCCGGCTTCAGCCCCGAGCCCACCCCGAGCCCACGTGGCGCGGTGTTTGTGTCGGTCAACGCGATCTCGTGCCCGTCGGCGAGCACTTGCGAGGCGGTCGGCACCTACGCGATCAAGGGCGGAGCGCGCTACCCACTCGTCGTGCGCGAACAGAGCTGAGCCGACCGCTGAGAACATGCCGGACGCGCCGGTCGATCGCGAGCGAAGCACCTAGTGCACTGTCTCTAAAACGGCTTTACAGCGTCCGACCTTCTCGAGGATGGAATCGATCGAAGCGGTCCAGACGAAGGGTTTGGGGTCGTCGTTGTGCGCTTGGAGGTAGTCCTCGATCGCGGCGATGAGGTCGGGGACGCTATAGAACACGCCGCGGCGGATCGCTTTGTCGGTGAGCTCGCGGAACCAGCGCTCGACGAGGTTCAGCCACGAGCTCGAGGTCGGGGTGAAGTGGAGGTGGAACCGTGGGTGTTTCTCAAGCCAGACGTTTACGTTGGCGTGCTTGTGGGTGCGGTAGTTATCGACGATTAGGTGCAGCTCGAGGTTGCCGGGGATCTCGCGGTCGAGGTGGCGCAGGAACTTCAGGAACTCTTGGTGGCGGTGGCGGGGCAGGCACTGCCCGATGACGCTCCCATCGAGCGTGTTCAGAGCGGCGAACAGGGTGGTGGTGCCGTGGCGCTTGTAGTCGTGGGTCATCGTGCCGGCCCGCCCGGGTTTCATCGGCAGACTCGGCTGGGTGCGATCGAGCGCTTGGATCTGGCTCTTCTCATCCACGCACAGCACGATCGCCTTCTCAGGCGGGTTCAGATACAGCCCTACGACATCAGTGAGCTTCTCGGTGAAAAGCGGATCATTGGAAAGCTTGAACGTCCGCACGAGGTGGGGTTTGAGGCCGTGCGCGTCCCAGATCCGTTGCACCGTCGCGGGGCTCACGCCTTGGGCCTTGGCCATCGACCGGCAACTCCAGTGCGTCTCACCAGGCGGCGTCGTCCGCGTCGTCGCGACCACGATCTCCTTGACCTTCGCCGCCGTGATCGTGCGCTTGCGGCCGCGACCCTCCTTGACCTCGCACAGCGCTCCGGGGCCGCCCTGGGCGAACCGCTCACGCCACATGATCACCGTCGGGCGGCTCACATCCAACTCGCGGGCGATCGCACTGTTGGAGTGACCATCGGCGGCCATCAGCACGATCCGCGCCCGCTTGACGACGCTCTGAGGTGTGCCGTGGGCCCTCGCCCACCGCACGAGCAGCGCCCTCTGCTCCTCAGACACCTCCGCGCGGACTGCAGTCAACGCCACGCCCGAGAAGCTACCCCACCAACCCCACAATGTCAAGCTATTTTAGAGACACTACACTAGCGTCCGAGTCGGAGAGGTTTGGCGCGTCCGCGCACGTACCAGCTCACCTGCCCGGGCGTCGAGTCTAGCGGCGCCTCGCGGTCAGACCGACTGAGGCGTCGCTGCGTCGCAGCGCGTGCCATTCCTCGGCCAGGATCGCCCATCGTTCGTGGTCGCGCCAGCGACCGCTGATCTTCAGATAGCGTGGAGAAAAGCCCTCGCGCCGGAAGCCGGCGGCACGGGCGAGGGCGAGCGAGGCCTCGTTGCCTGGCTGGATGTTGGCCTCCAGGCGGTGAAGGTTCAGCAACACAAACGCATGCCGCAGCGCCTGGTCGATCCCCTCGCGCATGTACCCCTGCCCGGCGAAGCGCTCCCCGACCGCATACCCGAGGTAGGCGCTCTGCAGGGGGGCATGAGTGATCTGTGAGATGTTGAAGAAGCCGATGATCGCCCCGTCCTCGTAGCGGCGCACGAGCAGCGGCTCGTAATCCGGCTTGGCGGCGTCGGCGAGATAGGCATCGAAGCGGGCGTCGTCGACGGGAACCGCCGCCCACGGTCGGTGGAAAGCTCGGCTCGCGCGCATCAGCTCGAGGAACTCTTCGCGGTCGCTCTCGACGGGCGGGCTGAGACGCACGCGCGTGGCCACCGGTTATACCCCGCTGCCGAGGAGGCGCTCGAGCCGATAGCCGAGCGCTTCGCACGCCAGCTCGGCCGACACGTTGAACTGGAGTCGCTCACGCGTGTCCTCGACGAGCTCCATGGCCTTGCGGAGGCGATCCGGGGAGGGGCCGCCGTCGGCCGCCAGCTCGGCGGGCCGGTCACGGTTGTGGACGAGCTCGGGGGCCCCCCAGGCCAGGCACATGAGGTCGCGGTACCACAGCGCGATGAGCGCGAGCGCGAGGTCGAGCGCACCTGTCTCGGCGCGTCGCCGCATGCGCCGGGTCCGTTCGGCGAACTCCGTCTCGATGCGCTTGCGCTCCTTGCGCGGCGAGAGCTCGAGCTCGTCGTCGAGGCGCGCCTCGATCTCGGCGCCGGCTGACTCGCCGCGCGCTCTGACGGCAGCCAGGACCTCGGTCCACGGTCGGCCCTTCGAGATCGTGCCGGCGATCGCCCCGCGGGCGATGGCCTCGGCGCCCGCGCGCAACGCCGTCCCTTCGCTACTCGCGAGCTCCCCCGCCCGCTCACCGTCCCCGAGTGACAGCCTGGCGCATGCGGCCGCCGTCTCCGGCTGGACCCCCGTCGCCTCGAGACGGGCGGCGATCTCGTCCGCCGAGGACGCCTCGAAGCGCACGAGCTGGCACCGAGACACGATCGTCGGCAGGACCTCGACGAGCCTGTCGGTGAGCAGGATGAGGTGGACGAAGGAGGCCGGTTCCTCGAGCGTCTTCAGCATTCGGTTGGCGCCCTCGTCATTGAGCGTGTCGGCGCGCTCGATCACGAACACCCGACACGCGGCTTCGAACGGGGTCTTGCTGGCGGCTCCCACCACCGGTCCGTCGATGTCGGCCACGAGCATCTCATGGGCTCCGCTCGGCCGGACCCAGGTCAGATCGGGATGGGCCCCCGACCGCGCGCGCGCCCGCGCGCTCTCGGGGTTCGCCGACCCCGCGGCCAGGAGCTCGGCGGCGAGCGCTCGAGCGGCGGTGCGCTTGCCGGAACCCGCGGGTCCGTGAAAGAGATAGGCGTGGGATGCTCGACCGCCGGGAGCCAGCGCAGGCCCGATCACGGCCCGGGCGTGCGGATGGCGGTCGAGCTCGGCGAGCATGGCATCGATGCTAGTGGTCACCGCACACGTGCAGGCGTGCGGGCGGGCGGCTATCGTCGCGGCTCTTGCGTGGACGGTTGATCACGATCGAGGGCATCGACGGAGTGGGAAAGACGACGCTCGCGGCCGCACTGAAGGATTCTCTCCAGGGGCGCGGCGTGGACGTGCGGCTGCTTCGCGAGCCGGGCGGGGTCGAGGTCTCAGAACGCGTGCGCGAGCTGGTCAAGGACCCGGCGGTGCGCATCGGCGCGCGAGCCGAGGCGCTCCTGTACGCGGCGGCCCGAGCCCAGCTCGTAGAGGAAGCCGTTCGCCCGCTCCTGGACACCGGAGCTTGGGTGCTTCTCGATCGCTTCGTGGACTCCTCGCTCGCCTACCAGGGCGCGGGCCGGAACCTCGGCGTAGAGGAGATACGAGCGATTAACCGATTCGCTACGGGGGACCTCGAGCCCGACCGCACGCTGCTGCTCGAGCTTGATCCGGCGCTGGCGCGTGCGCGCTCGCGGGCGCGACTCGAGGGTCTCGACCGGCTCGAGGGTGAGTCGGAGGACTTCTTCGATCGCATCGACCGGTCCTATCGCGAGCTCGCCGTCGCCGATCCCGGACGGATTCGGGTGATCGACGCCAATGCGCCACCCGAGTTCGTGCTCGCGGCGGCGCTCGGCGCACTCGACGGCCTGGTCTGAGTAGCCGCGGGCTCCTAGCGGCTATCGATAGCCATGCGGGTGCGCCTGGGCGAACGCCCACGCGTCGGCGATCATGTCCGCGACCGCCGGCTTGCGCGGGGTCCAGCCGAGCTCGCGCCGGATCCGCTCGCTCGCCGATACGAGCTGCGGCGGGTCGCCTGGGCGCCGCGGCGCCTCGCGCGTCGGGATCGGCCGCCCCGTCACGCGCTCGGCGGTCGCGATCACCTCGCGCACCGAGAAGCCGCCGCCGTTGCCGAGATTGAAGATCCGGTGCTCGGCTTCGCGGCACCCGTCGAGGGCGAGGAGATGGGCGGCGGCGAGATCGTCGATGTGGATGTAGTCGCGGATCGCCGTCCCGTCGGGCGTCGGATAGTCGGTGCCGAAGACCTCGACGAAAGGGTCTAGCCCCTGGGCCGCGCGCAGGACGTTGGGGATCAGGTGCGTCTCCGGCTCGTGATCCTCGCCCAATCCGCCGCTGGCACCGGCCACGTTGAAGTAGCGCAGGCTCACCGCCCCGAGACCGTGGGCGAGGCATTCGTCGCTGATCATCCGGTCGACCGCCAGCTTCGAGGCGCCGTATGCAGTGGCCGGGCGCGTGGGTGCGGTCTCGGCGATGGGAACGGTGTCCGGCTGTCCGTACACGGCGCAGGTGGAGGAGAACACGAGACGTGGTATGGCGGCGGCGCGCATCCCGTCCAGCAGGTTGAGCGTTCCGCCGACGTTCGTTCGGTAATACCGTTCCGGGTGGGCCACCGATTCGCTCACCAGCGCTAACGCAGCGAAGTGCAGTACGCCGTCGAATCCTTCGCTGGCGACCGCAGCCACCGCAGCCTGATCTCGCAGGTCGGCGATGACCAGACGGGCGGCCGCGGGCACGGCGTCGCGGTGACCGCGCTCGAGGCTGTCGAAAACGACGATCTCGTGGCCGGCCTCCACCAGATGCTGGGCAACGATCGAGCCGATGTAGCCGGCCCCGCCGGTGACCATGAGCTTCACGGCAGCGACCCGACCGAGGGCGTGACTCGCTGGCGTCCAGCGCCATGTCTGAGGGCACGTCCCATGAGCACCGGAGATATAACAGACATACAATCGCCAGCGGTCGTCGCATTTACCAGATCAGTCAAGAGAGCAGGTACATCGCGTTGCGAGATGCTGAAGCTGTGACCCGGGCTCGAAGGCTCGTGCGGTCGCCGCTGTGCCAGCCGGCCGCGCCCGGATGGCCAGGGCCGTGAGCGCCATCGAGCTACAAGAGTTCGAGCGAGTCGAGGTGGGGTCGGTCTCGACGCTGCTCCGCTTGTCCGCGCGGCCGTCTGATCAGGGCGCGCTCCAGAATGAGCTGCCGTCGCTCCTGATCGATGACGGCACGACGACGCATCGGCTCGCGCCGCTACGCGCGCCTCCCGCTCCGGAGGGGCTGCTGCGGGTTGCCTACACGGTGCCGAGGGAACTGCTTGATTTAGGGCCCGCCGCCTTCGCGCTCGAGTTGTCCGACGGCGGGGTCGTCGAACTGCCGTCGCCGACACGGCGAAAGCGATCGCCGACTGCGCGTGCTAGCAGCGAGCCCGCCACGCAAGAGCGTCCGTCCGCGCCCATCGAGCCGCGGGGCCGCGCGGGCCGGGAGGAGCTGCGCGAGGAGAGGCGGATTCGCGACGAGGCCGAGCGTCGCGCTGAAGCCCGCCGCTACGCGATACAGGAGCTCGAGCAACGCCTCGCGGCCGAGCGCGAGGGGCGGGCCGCGGCCGAGCGCCGAGCCGGTGAGATGTCAGACGCCCAGACTCGCGCCAGCTCGCGCGTTGCGTCCCTCGAGTCAGAGCTCACCGCCGCTCTGGAGTCACGTTCGGAGCTGCAGGCACGACTGAACCGCGAGTCGGAGGCGCTGACCACGCTCGACGAGACGATGCACGATCGAGACGCCGCGATCGCGACCACAGAAGCCAGGCTGGCCGAGGTCGAGCGTGCGCTCGCCGATCAACGCACCCGGGCGGCTGAAGAGCTCGCTCGAACGCGCGCCGAAGCGGCCGCCGAGCTCGATCGGGTCCGTGGCGAAGCCGCGGCCGCACGGGATACGGCGCGCCAGGAGCTCGACGCGCGGACCGAGGCAGAGCGAACCGAGCGGACAAGCCGAGCAGAAGCGAAAGCGCTCGGTGAGGCCAAGCGCGCGGCTGAGACGAAGCTTGCCGCGGCGATCGAGGGTCACCGCGCCGCACAGGCGCGGGCCTCGCAGGCGGAGGCCGCGGTTGCGGCGGCCGAGCAGGCGAAAGGCGATCTCGCCGAGCGGCTGCGGATGCTCGAACGCGACGCACGCGAAAGGGAGCAGGCGCTCGACCTCACGCGCGCGACCGCGAGCGAGCTCGACGAGCGGCTCGGCGAAGTGCAGGCGCAGCTCGAAGAGCGTCTCAGCGCCGCGCAGGCGCAGCTCGCCGACGTGGAGGCGGCACGCGACGCCGCGGCAGACGACGCCTCGCGGCGCGAGCGGGAGCTCGCCGCCGCCCAGGCCGCGCTCGCGGCGGAAACCTCCAGGCGCGAACAGGAGCTGGCCAGTGTCCGTGACGCGGCCGCGGCCGAGGCTTCCCGGCGCGATCAAGAGCTCGCCTCGGCCCGGGAGGCCATCGAGACGGAGACCGCTCGCGTGCGAGAGGCGCAGAGCAGGGCAACTGAGGCCGAGGCGGCGGCCGCCGCGGCCGACCGGACCAGGGGAGAGCTGGCCGAGGAGCTGCAGGCGCTCGATCGGGAGGCGCGCGAGATGGGGCAGGCGCTCGACCAAACGCGTGCGGCCGCGACCGAGCTCGACGATCGGCTGGGCGAAGTACAGGCCCAGCTCGGTGAGCGCCTCGCCGCCGCTGAGACGCAGATCGAGAGCGAAGCCGCCCGCGCCCGAGAGGCCGAGAACCGCGCCCGTGCACTCGAGGCCGATCTCGAAGGCCTCAAGGGTCGTGCCCACGATCTCGAGACCGCGCGCGCCCAGCTCGGCGAGCAGCTCGCCGCCCGGGAGTCCGACCGCGAGCGGATCCGCGAGCGCGCGAGCCAGCTCGAGCGCGAGCTCGCCGCTACCGCCGAGCAACTAAAGGCTCACACCCTCGAGATCGAGCGCGTACGGGCCGACCGCGACATTGCCGTTGCCGAGCTCGAGGCGGCGGTTGTGACCGAGGCGGAGCGGGCGGAGCGGGCGGAGGTTTCGGCGGCGGAGGCGGAGCGTTCTCGGGTGGCGTTGGCGGCCGAGTTGACGAAGGCGAAGGCCGCTCGGGATCAGGCGGCGGCGGACGTCTCCCGGCGCGGGAAGGAGTTGGCGGCGGCTCGTAAGGCAGCCGAGGCTGAGGCAGCTCAGGCGAAGGATGCCGAGGCGCGTGTGGTGGAGCTCGAAGAGGCGCGGTCAGGTCTCGCGGAGCAGCTCGCGCGCCGCGAGGCGGACCGTGATACGGCGGTGGCGGAGCTCGAGGCGTCGGTTGCGGCGGAGGCTGCTCGCGCGGAGCGCGCGGAGGTTTCGGCGGCGGAGGCGGAGCGTTCTCGGGTGGCGTTGGAGGCGGAGCTGGCGAAGGCGAAGGTCGCTCGGGATCAGGCGGCGGCCGACGTCTCCCGGCGCGGGAAGGAGTTGGCGGCGGCTCGTAAGGCAGCCGAGGCTGAGGCTGCTGAGGCGAAGGATGCCGGGGCGCGTGTGGAGGCGTTGCGGTCTGAGGTTGAGGGGCTCGAGGAGGCGCGTTCTGGTCTTGCTGAGCGGTTGGCGCGCCGCGAGGCGGATCGTGACACGGCGGTGGCCGAGCTCGAGGCGTCGGTTGCCACGGAGACGGAGCGGGCGGAGCGGGCGGAGATTTCGGCGGCGGAGGCGGAGCGTTCGCGGGTGGCGTTGGCGGCCGAGCTGGCGAAGGCGAAGGCCGCTCGGGATGAGGCGGCGGCCGACGTCTCCCGGCGCGGGAAGGAGTTGGCGGCGGCTCGTGAGGCAGCTGAGGCTGAGACTGCTCATGCCGAGGAGGCCGAGACGCGCGTGGAGGCGTTGCGGTCCGAGGTTGAGGGGCTCGAGGAGCGTGCGGGGGAGCTCGAGGGGCTGCGTTTGGATCTCGCTGAGCAGCTCGCGCGGCGTGAGGCGGATCGTGACATCGCGGTGGCAGAGCTCGAAGCTGCTCTCGCCACCGAGGCTCGCAACGCGCGCGAAGCCGCAGCACGGGCAGATGAGGCCGAGAGCCGAGCGGCGAACCTCGAAGAGACCGTGGGCAAGCTGCGAACGCGTATCAATCAGGCCGAGGGTCAAGCCAGCGAGCTGGAGTACCGCTCCACCGCCCTAGCCGTCGAGGTGGCCGAGGCCAACGAACGAGCCGCCCGGTTGGACGAGAGAGTGCACGCCGAACAGGTGCTGGCGCAAGCGCTGGCGGAGGAGCTCGAGCTGGCTGTCGGCGAGCATCGAGAGATCGTCACCGAGGCCCAGGCGCGGGCCGCGGAAGCCGAGGCGCACGCGGTCGCGCTGAACGCCTTGATGCTCGAGGCCGGGCGCTCGACCGCCGAGATGCAGGTCGAATTGACGCGCCTTGCGGCCCGGGCGCGCGAGCTCGAGGCTGAGGGGAGCGCGGCCGCGGAGCGACACCGGGAATCCGAATCTGCGGCGGCGGCGCGTTCGGATGAGCTGACACGGCGGATTGAAGAGCTCACGGTCACCCTCGAGAAAGCCCGCGAGGAGGGGAGCGCGGCGGCGGCGCGGGTGCTCGAGCTCGAGGTGGAGGTGACAGAGGCTCGGTCGCGGGTGACGGCACTCGGTACCGCGCTCGAGCAGGCGAAAGCCGGCACCACCGAGCTCGAGAGCCGCGAGCAGGAGCTGACCGAACGAGTCGCCGGCCTCGAGTTCGACCTTTCCCAGGCCGATCACGGTCGCGGCGAGCTCGAGCGCCGCTTGGCCGAGCGGGTCGGCGCCGTCCGCCGTCTCGAGCAGGAGCTCGCGGACGCGAGCGCGCGCGCGCAGGAGGCCGATACCGCCGCGGAAGCACTACGCACACGCGCCGAGGAGGCGGAACGGGACGGCGCCGCGGTCGCCGCGGCTGCGGAACGTGATGTAGCGGTTCTGCGAGAGCTGGTCGCCGCCGCCGCGGCCGGGACCGCCGAGCTCGAAGCCAAGCTTGAGCAGGCCCATAGCGCCGTCGCCGCGCTGCAGTCGAAGATCGACGACGAAGAGGACGAACGAGCGGCGCTCGAGCGCGATCTGACGAGCGCACGCGAGCGGGCCACCGCGTTAGCGGCGGGACGCGACGAGCTCTCGGTCGTGGTCGCCGAACGTGAGCGCGAGCTGACCGAGGCCCGCGCCGAGATCTCACGGGGAGAAGACGCACGTGCCGAGCTCGAATCCCAGCTCGAGGACATGCGCTACGTCCTCGCCGACTCAGAACGGATGGCCACGAGCGCAGCGGCTAGGGCCGAGGAGCACGCTGGCCGCACCGTAGAGCTCGAGCTCCTCGTCGACGCGGCGAGGGAGGAGGTCGCCCGGCTCGGAGTCCAAGCCGCGCAGGCGTCGACGGTCAGCACCAAGCTCGAAAGCGAGCTCGAGCAGGCCCGGGCGCGCGCCGCGGCCGGCGAGGCTCGCGCGATCGAGCTCGAAACGGAGGCCGCGAGGCACGAGGCTCGGGCGACCGACCTGGAAGCGGATATCGCCCGCCATCGGACGCGGGCCGCCAAACTGGAGGCGGAGGTCGCTGAGCGCCAGGCTCGGGCGAATGAGCGCGAGGCGCAGGCAATCGGCCACGACACACGCGCCACCGAACTCGAGGCGCAGGTCGCCGCGCATCAGGCTCGCGCGACCGAACTGGAGGCGGAGGTCGCGGGGCACGAGGCTCGCGCGACCGAACTGGAGGCGGAGGTCGCGGGGCACGAGGCTCGCGCGACCGAACTGGAGGCGGAGGTCGCGGGGCACGAGGCTCGCGCGACGGAGCTCGAGGCGGAGGTAGCAGCGGCTCGGACTCGCGCCACCGAGCTGGCCGCCCAGATCGCCTCCGGCGCCGCCCGCGCGACCGAGCTCGAGGCACAGGCGGCAGCGCACGCCGCTCGGGCGACGGACCTGGAAGCGCTCGTCTCGGCCGCGGGCGAGGAGCTCGAGCAAGTCGAGCGCCGTGCCGAGGCGGCCGAGCGTCGCGCCGAAGCCGGCGCGGCGGACCACGCCGAGCACACGGCCGAGGCTGAGCGACGGATCGCCGAGCTCGACGGCCTGCTCCGCGCGTCGACGGGCGCGATCGCCGATGCACATGCCATCGCCGACGCCGCCCAGGCCGCGACGGCCGCTCAGGAGCAGGAGACCATGGCTGCCCGCGCCCGGGTCGACGAGCTCGAGCGCCGGCTCGAGGCGGAGGAGAACGGGGCCCGCGCCCTCGAGCGCGATCGCGATCGGCTGCGGTCGGAGCTCGCCGACGTCACGGCGAGACGAGACCAAATCGCCGCCAAAGCCATGGAGACCGTCGCGGAGCTGGGGACCGCTCACGCCCGGATCGGTGCGATCGAGGCAGAGCTCGGCAGGGCGCACGGCGCAGCCGTGCGCGATTCTGAGGCGCGGGCGGCGCTCGAGGCCGAACGCGACGAGCTGGCACAGGGATTGGCCGACGTGATCGCAGAGCTCGGCTCGATGACCGCCGCGCGGATCGACGCCGAAGAGGTCCTGCGCCGCTTGCAATCGGAGCTGACCGCCACCGCCGGCAGGGTCACCGATTCCGATCGTCGATCCGGGCGGCTGAGTTCGGAGCTCGCGGCGACTCGAGGCGAGCTCGAGGCGCGTACCGCGGCCCTGGCGGAGATGAGGGCGGCATCGGAAGGCGGCGCCGCCGAGGTCGTGGAGCTCATGTCCGCGAGGGACGGTCTCGCCGCGGAGCTCGAACGGGCTCGAGAGCAGCTCGCCGAGACCCGAGGCGACCTCGCGTCGCAGCGCTCCGAAGGCGTTCGCGTGGCCGCCCTGCTCGAAACGGCTGAAACCGCCCGTGACGAAGCCATGCGCCGGTTCGAGCGGGCCGAGGCGGAGCTCGAGCTCGCGCGCAGCGAGGTCCGCGACCAGACGGCAGAGCTCGACGACGAACGCGAACGGCTGACCGTCGAGCTCGCAGCGGCCAAGGACACAGTCGCCCGGCGATCGGCCGAGGTCGCCCACGCGGCCGAGCGCCTGGAGAAGCTCGACCGGCGTGCCGCCGAGCTCGAGCTCGCGATCGATCAAGCGGAGCGCCGTACGGTCGAGATCTCCGAAGCCCGTGATGCGGCGAACGAGACGCTCGCAGAGACCGAGCGCCGGGGCGAGCAGTACGAGCTGCGCATCAGGGAGCTCGAGGCAAGTGCTCTGGAGATGGGCGACCGGGTCGAGGCGCTCACCTCAGAGCGTGGAAAGCTCGCTGAGGAAGTCGCGCAGCTGGTGTCCGAGGTTGCCTCCCTCAGCGTCGCCCGCGACGATGCTGACGAGACGCTGACGAAGCTGCGCGCGCAGCTCGTGCGGACCGAGGCGGAGGTGGCCGGGGCCGCCGACCACTATCAGCGCGAGGCCCAAGCGCGCGAACACGCAGAGTCGCTCGCCGCCTCTCTCGAGCATGAGCGCGACGAGCTCGCGGCCGCCGCCGACGAGCTCCAGTCACGGCTCCTCGACGCCGAGCGTGCGCGTCAAGCCGCACAGAAGGACGCTGATGCCGAGCTCGCTGCGCTCCAGGATGCGGTCGCGAGGTCGCAGACCGAAGTGGAGGGTCTGCGGGCTGCTTCGGCCAATGCCGCGGACGAGGCCGACCGGCTTCGCGACGCGCTTGCGCGCGCGGAGGCAGAGCTGGCCGGCGTGCACGAGGGGGCCGCAGAGATCGAGGGCGAGGCCGGCGCCGCGGCCCGGGCGCGCGAGCGCGCGGAGGCCCAGCTCGCCGCGGAGCGCGAAGCCCGCACCCACGCGGAGGAGCAAGCGGTAACCGAACGGGAAGCGCACGCTCGCGTCGAGGCGCTGGCTGCCGCCGAACGCGAAGCGCGCGAGCAGGCCGAAGCGGAGGCGGCCGCGGAGCGCGAAGCCCGCGCCGCCGCTGACGAGCAAGTCGCCGCCGAACGGGAAGCCCGCGAGAAGGCGCAAGCACAGGCGGTCGCGGAGCGCGAAGCCCGCGAGCAGGCCGAAGCGGCGATGCGCGAAGCACAACAGGCAAGCGAGGCAGCACGGGCACAAGTCGCCGCATCCGAGCAGGCGCGCGAGGCCGAGGAGCGCGAGCGCGCCGAGCGCGAGGCCCGCGCCGCGCGCGAGGCTGAGCGGCGGGCGGCGCGGGAGGAACGGCGCGGCGGCCAGACCCCGGCGGCGCCGAGATCAGGGGCCAAGGAGGCCGATGAGCCCTCGGAAACCGACGCCCCGCAGGCTCCGAGACCGGCGCGCGATCGGGAGGCGGGGCTCGTCCGGACCCGCGCCGGCCGGTCGGCTGGCGCCCGCGCCACCGCCACACCCAGGAACCGACCGCTACGCCACCGCTCGAAGTCCCGCTGGCTGCCGTCCGAGGCGATCGTGGGGATGATTCTGCTCGCCTTCGGCACGGCGCTCGCCCTACTCGTGCTCACCGGCGCGATCAAGCTCGGCGTCGCGCCGTAAGCGCTGCGACGTCCGTCGCCCCCGCGAGCTCGGTCAGCCGACGGGCAGAGGCGTGCTCGTCGCCGTCGCGGAGTCCCCCGGTGGCGTCCTCAGCTCCTGCAGCTCGAGCGTGAGCTGTCGTCCTTCCGGGCCGCGCGGGTCGAGCGCGAGCACGTGCTCGACTGCCTGCTGGGCCGCCCTGACGTCGCGGAGCTGAAGCTCGAGGTTCGCGAGCTGCTCCCATGCCCGCTCATCGCTCGGGTCTCTGCCCACCGCCTGGAGAAGATAGTCACGGGCCTGGCTCGGACTGCCGAGGTAGAGAGAGACCGACGCGGCCGCCGCGAGCCCATCGTCGGAGAGTGGATCGAGCCGCGAGGCGAGCTCCGCGGTGTCCAGGGCGTTTTCGAGTTGGGTCCGCGACGAGGCCGCTCCCGCCTGGGTGAGCGCCGCACTCGCCTTGTTCGCGGCGAGGCTGGGAAGGAGGGCAGAGATGGCGTAGGCGCACAGGACGAGGGTGCAGACGCCAAGCGCCAGACCCCGGATCCCGGCGCCCCGCTGCGAGCCGCGCACAGCTCCTCGGCCCATCCCCGAGCCCACGAGCACGCCCAGGAACACCATCACCGGAAACGTCACCCCGGGCATGTCCCAGTCCCAGTCATAGAACGCGTGGACCCCGTACGCCACCCCCGCGGCGAGCAGCGCCCCCGCGAACGCCCGCTCGGCACCGGTCGTGCGGCGAGCCGCGTCGAGACCCCCGGCGAGGAGGAGCGCATAGCCCCCGATCGCCAGCAGCCCCCCGACGAGACCGGTCTCCGCCAGCCATTGCAAGGGGACGCTGTGGGCGTCTTGCACGGTCAGATCGCCGGTGGTCCGGTACAGCAGGTCGAGGGCCTGAAAGGACCCCGCACCCCAGCCGCCGAAGGGCCGGTCGCTCCAGGCCCCGACCGCCTCCTTCCACCACACCCAGCGGTTCCCGGAATTGAAGGAGATGTTCGGGTTGTTCACGTTTGCCGTGGCATGCGGCGTGGTGAAGCTGTGCCAGGCGTGGGAGATCGACCCGGTGAGCCCCCGCGAGGAGAAGGCCACCGCGACGATGGCGATCAGCACCACCACGCCGACACCGGCGAGGAGCAGGCGCCTCAGGCGCCGCATGCGCTCCGGCGTCAGCTCGATGCGCGCTTCGCGATCGACGAGCCTGCCCCCGAAGTAGAACAAGGCAACGAGCGAGACGACGAGGACGACGAAGAACTCACCCCCGCCGGCCTCGCGAGCGCCGAGGGACACGCCAGAGCCGCTCAGCGAATGCACGTTCAGGGCCATCCACAGCGGCACCACGGTCGCGACAGCCGCGGCGCCGAGCAGCATCAACGACCTCGGCCACGTCCCCCCGAGCGTCACGCTCACCGCGACCGCGACGATGAGCGCGAGCAATCCGCCGCGCGAATACGTGAGCCCGATCACGAGCAGCATGAGCTCGATGGCAAGAAGCGACCAGACCCGGATCCGTCGCGGTCTTGCTCTGTCGGCAGCGATCACCAGCGCGATCGGCACCGCGAAGGCGACGAACAGCGCCAGCGCGTTCCAGTAATCGAGCGGGGCCTGGAGGCGGGCAAAGGTAGCGGTCTGATCGAGGTCGATGATCCCGGCGATATCGAGTCCCGGAAGGATCTTCTGCCCGAGTCCGTAAAGGGTCACCACGAACGCGACGAGCAGGTAGCCGGTGGCGATCGCCGGCAATGGCCGCGGGTGGGAGGCTCCGGCGCCGATCGCCAGCGCCAGCACGATCACGTAAGCGAGGTCGCGGTTGAGCTCGAGCCACGTCTGGTTCGGTGCCACGCTCCACAGCAGCGTGATCGCGCTCCAGACGGCGAAGGCCAAGAGCAAGGCGATCCCGGCGAGCGCCCGGGGTCGCGCCCTCACGCGAATCGTCCCGCTCCACAGCCATGCGACTCCGGCGAGGACGGCGACGAGCGAGAGCCCGATCTGCACTCGCGCCTCGGCCGGATCAGAATCGGCGCCGTGGGCAAACGCCGCATAGAGCAGCAGCACGAGCAGCGCGAGCATCAGCGCGCTGGGCGCGTGGCTGGGGCCGTTGTCGGTCCCGGGAAACTGGCTGCCGAAAGGAGTCTCCACGTCGTGCCCGGCCTCGGCGACGCCGGGGCCCCAGAGCTGTACCGTGGCCATTCGCGGCGACGCTAGCATGGGCTGGACGATGCCGTGCCACCCCGTTCATCGCCTCGGCCGGCGGGGACGTCGACTGCTCTTGGCGGCGCTGTGGGCCTCGCTGCTGGCGAGTCTGGCCCTGCCGGTGGCGCGCGCCGGCGCCAATGCGTTCCTGGCCGTCCAGCAGGCCTACGCGTCGAGCCCGAGCGAGACGATCCCGCCCTGCAAGTTCTCCCCGGCTGAGCTTCAGCAGGCCGAGAGCTCGGTCCCCAACGATGACCAGCAATACGACCAGGGCCTGACCGCGGCGATCGAGCTGGCGCGACAGGAGCGAGCCGACGGCGCCTGCCGCCCGAAGAAGCAGCGAGCCGCGAAGGCGACGACGCCCATCGGTACGCCGACGCCTCCCGCAGCTCCGCCGGTGGGCCGGGGCGCCCCCCTGCACGTGGGCTCGGCGACGGCGGCCAGCGACTCCGGCCTGCCCGCACCCATCGTCATCCTCGCGATCCTCGGAGCGCTGCTCCTGGCCGCGGGCGCGGCGGTGGGGTTCGCCCGCGCCTGGGGTTGGGATCCCGATTGGCTCCGCCGATCGCGCCACGCTTGGGGTGAGGCGGCGTACCGAGCCTCCGGGATCTGGTCCGAGTTCGGAGACTGGCTGCGGGGCATGGGTTAGCCCTGGCGGGGGGTCGGCTCGCACGTCACGTCTCGCGCCAGACGCATGCCGTCGGCTGTGTGTGTATCTCGTTGGTTTGAACGTCATGCAGCTGGCGCGAGCCGAACGCGCGAGCCGGCCCTTCGGCGCTAACGGCCCCTTTTGGCGCTGGTGCGCGCGCGCTGCCTGGCGGCGCGGGCTCTTGCCGCAGGATGCGGGCAAAAGCTCCTGCCGGATTAGGGTTTGGGAGGCCTAAAATGGCCGCAAAGGCTGATAAAATAGGAGTCCGCATCGCGCTACTTTCCGACCGCGCGAAAGCCGTACCGGGCGATGCCGTTCCGTCCGGGGTACCTGCCAAGGTCATACGCCCCCCCGGCCCCATAGGAGGCGAGGCCAGGCACGCAGATTCAGCGATTACAGAGGAGCAGGTCGGATATGGAGCCCACCCCGCAGACCCCACACACACCCGTCGCCGCATCACGCGAGCGAAGCCCGGAGCCCGCCGACGCCCTCGCGATCCGCCGCTACTTCACAACCCCTGGGGTCCATCCGTTCGACACGGTCCAATGGGAACTGCGCGATGCGCGGATCGGCCATGGAGACAAGGTCTCCTTCGAGCAGCGCGAGGTCGAGTTCCCGAAGACGTGGTCCCAGAACGCGACGAACATCGTCGCCCAGAAGTACTTCCGCGGTCAGCCGAACACGCCGGCGCGGGAGCGCTCGGTCAAGCAGATGGTCGGACGGGTCGCCGGCACCATCGCCGGCTGGGGGCGCGAGAACGGCTACTTCGCCACCGAGGAGGACGGCGACGCCTTCGAGGCCGAGCTCACCCACATCCTGCTCCACCAGATGGCGGCGTTCAACTCGCCGGTGTGGTTCAACGTGGGGTTCGAGGAGAGTCCGCAATGCTCGGCGTGCCTTCCCCATCGCGCCCTCGTCTCCACGCCCGAGGGAATGGTGCCGATCGGGGAGATTGTGGACGACGAGCAGATCGGTCGCGAGGTCTACGACTCGAGCGGGGTGACCAGGGTCGTAGCCGTCAAGGCCAACGGACGCAAGCCCGTCTGGCGCGTACGGCTGCTGAACGGGAGCTTCATCGAGGCTACCTCTGATCACGTCGTCAAGGCTGCACACGAGTCGCACGCCGAGCCGACCTGGATGCGCGTCGACCAGCTCGAGGCCGGGATGCGCCTCCACCTGCATCCCCACCGCGCCAAGGTCGACGCATCTGCTCTCGTGACGGCAGGCGGTTCGAGCGTCTTCGATGACGAGATCGAGCCAAGCGACAGCGTGGCGGTATCCGAGGCGGCACTCGCCGGCTGGCTTCAGGCGGATGGCTTCGTCGGCCAGTACGACCACGGCACGAACCGTTCGCTGACGATGGAGTTTCTCGTCGCCAGCGATGACGAGTACGAGTGGGTTACGAACCATCTCGACGTCGTCTTTCCCGACGTGCATCGCAAGGTGCGAGAGGCTGACACGAAGAGTGTCCGCGTACAGCGCATTCGGCTCTATGGCGAGGTGCTACGTGATTTCGTGGAGCGCTGGGGCTTGCTCGCACGGGGGGTCGACATCCGGGTTCCGGCCCGCCTGTGGACGGCCTCTCATGACGAGATCAGCGCTTACCTGCAGAGCGTGTTCCAGGCCGACGGATACGTCTCGATCTGTCGAGAGGATGGGCAGGAGAGCGCGCGCGCTGCTGTCGCGGTGATCGGCGAGCGGTGGACGGAGGACCTTCAGCTCCTGCTCATGGTCCTGGGCATCTATTCACGCCGCCAGCACAAGCGCGACCCCAGGCCCGATCGTCACGACCTCCACGAGGTCAGCATCGGGATCGGCTCAGAGCGCGGACGCTTCGCCGAGCTCGTCGGTTTCCCAAGCCGCGAGAAGTCCGACAAGCTGCTGCATTCTCTGTTGCTGCGGGGCTGGAAGCGCTGCCCCGATCTCCGCGAGGAGCAGGTTGTCGCGATCGAGCCGCTGGGCGTCGAGGACGTATACGACATCCAGACCGAGTCGGGCGAGTTCCTGACCAACAACATCGCGGTTCACAACTGCTTCATCCTCAGCGTCGAAGACAACATGGAGTCGATCCTCGATTGGAACACCAAGGAAGGCAACATCTTCCGAGGCGGTTCCGGCTCCGGGATCAACCTCTCGAAGATCCGCGGATCGATGGAACCGCTGTCCAAGGGCGGGACGGCCTCGGGACCCGTGTCCTTCATGCGCGGCGCCGACGCCTGGGCCGGGACGATCAAGTCGGGTGGCAAGACCCGCCGCGCCGCCAAGATGGTCGTCCTCGACGTCGACCACCCCGACATCCGCGACTTCATCTGGTGCAAGGCCAAGGAGGAGGACAAGGCCGCGGCACTGCGCGACGCCGGCTTCGACATGTCGATCGACGGCGACGGCTTCCACTCGATCCAGTACCAGAACGCAAACAACTCGGTCCGGGTCACCGACGAGTTCATGCGCGCCGTCGAGAAGGACGAGGATTGGCATCTGATCGCCCGCGCCACCGGCGAGCCGATCGGCGAGCCCGTGCCAGCCCGCGAGCTGATGCGCGAGATCGCCGAAGCGGCCTGGCGGTGCGCCGATCCCGGCGTCCAGTACGACACGCTGATCAACCAGTGGCACACCAGCCCGGAGTCGGGGCGGATCAATGCGTCTAATCCGTGCAGCGAATACATGCACGTCGACGACAGCGCCTGCAACCTCGCCTCGCTGAACCTGATGAAGTTCCGCCGCGGCGATGGCACCTTCGACGTCGAGTCCTTCGAGCACGCCGTCGACATCGTCCTGCTTGCCCAGGAGATCGTGGTCTCCCCGTCGAGCTATCCGACGCCCGCGATCACGAAGAACGCGCGTGCCTTCCGTCAGCTCGGCCTCGGCTATGCGAACCTCGGGGCGTTTCTGATGTCGAACGGGATGGCGTACGACTCGGACGAGGGTCGTGCCACCGCGGCGGCGATCACGGCGCTGATGACCGGTCGCGGGTACCTGCAGTCGGCTTGCGTCGCCGCGGCGATTGGTCCGTACGAGCGCTACGCGGAGAATCGCGAGCCGCATAACGCGGTGATGCGCAAGCACCGCGATGCGTCGTACGAGATCCCGGAGTGCATCGATGGCGAGCTGCTGGCCGCCGCACGAGCCACGTGGAATGAAGCGGTGGCGGCGGGCGAGGAGCACGGCTATCGCAACGCGCAGGCCAGTGTCTTAGCGCCTACTGGCACGATTTCCTTTTTGATGGACTGTGACACCACCGGGGTCGAGCCCGACTTCTCGCTGGTCAAGTACAAGGAGCTCGTCGGCGGCGGTCAGATGACGATCGTCAATCGCACGGTCCCGCTCGCCCTGCAGACGCTCGGCTACACCGACGAGCAGATCGAGCAGATCGAGGCGTACATCAACGAGCACGGGACGATCGTTGGCGCTCCCGGGCTCGCCGATGAGCACCTGTCCGTGTTCGATGTGGCGGTGGGCGAGCGAGCGATCTCGCACATGGGCCACATCCAGATGATGGGCGCCGTCCAGCCCTTCATCAGCGGGGCAATCTCGAAGACGGTGAACATGCCCCAGACCGCGACCGTCGAGGACATCGCCGACGCCTACCTGCAGGCGTGGCACCTCGGGATCAAGGCGCTGGCCATCTACCGGGACGGCTCGAAGACTGCGCAGGCGCTCCGCACCGACGCTCACCAGGGCGCGGACCCGACCGCGCCCGCCGTGACGGAGGCCGACATCGACGCGGCCGTGTCCGCCGCGCTCGCCAAGGCGCCGCCCAAGCGCCGGCGGATGCCCCGCGAGCGCCAGTCGCTCACCCATAAGTTCTCGATCGGCGGTCACGAGGGCTACATCACCGCCGGGATGTACGACGACGGGACGGTGGGGGAGATCTTCCTCACCGATATCGGCAAGGAGGGCTCGACGCTGCGCGGGATGATGAACTCGTTCGCGACGGCGATCTCGATCTCACTCCAGTACGGGGTGCCGCTCGAGACGCTGGTGCGCAAGTTCAGCTACATGCGCTTCGAGCCCGAGGGAATGACCTCCAACCCGGAGATCCCCTTCGCGAAGTCGATGCCCGACTACATCATGCGCTGGCTGGCCTCGCGCTTCCTGGATGTCGACCTGCAGGAGGAGCTCGGCATCCTCACGCCCGAGGTGCGGGCGAGGAAGGCGGCCGAGGACGCCGCCAGCTCGCACGGGAGCGACACGGCGCGGCCGACGCACGAGACCAACGGCGGCTCAAACGGCGAGGGCAACGGCGGCGCGACGATCACGCCCCGGCCCGCAACCTCGGCGCTGACCGACTCGCCCCCCGTGCGCCCGGCCGTCGGCCACGGCCTCGACCTCGGGCCGGCGTGCCAGCAGTGCGGCGGCATGATGCAGCGGACCGGCAGCTGCTACACGTGCTCGAGCTGCGGGTTCAATACCGGCTGCGGCTGATTGTGAAGTGTCACGAGTCACGCTGACGGTTGGCGCCCCGCCGCCTCGGTCGTGCCGGCGCCGGTGTGCAACCGGAGTCTGTGAAGATCATCACGCTGGATCTCGTCACTGCGCGCGAGCAGCGCGTCCAGGTCGTCGGCGACGGTGAGGTGGCAGCCAGAGAGACGGTCGGCGCGACCGCTGGCGAGTTCGAGGACGAGCTGTGCGGCTTGGTCGGGATCGGCGCCGTGGCCGGCCTTGAGCTGGCTGCGGATCCAGCCGAACACGCGTCCTTCCGCGGTGTCAGGACCCGCGGTGCTGTTGAGAACTGCGTCGGCAAACCCGATCGGCAGCATGCCGGGATCTACGCTGAACACCGAAACGCCGTGGAGGCGGCCCTCCGAGCCTCGCCCCTTTGGCCGGCTACCCTGCCGTGCCTACTGGTAGAGCACCAGCTTGTAGGCGAGGTACGCGAAGCACAGGGCGAACAGGCTCCAGGTGATCGGCCAGCTGACCGTACGGAGGAACGCGGTCTCGAAGCGCCCGACGCGGAGGACGTAGCCGAGGATGATCACGAGTATGACCGCGTAACAGATGATCGCAGCCGCTGCAGGAGGGGCGAGCCCGAGGACCGGCGCGATGATCAGGCCGAGGAGAATCCACGCGGTGATTGCGAGCACGTCGACCGTGACGGTGGTCCGCTCCCGGCCCACGATGGTCATGAATCCGGTAGCGCCAACCAGCGCCCCGACCATGAACACGCCTAGCGACCAGTGAGCGCCGAAGCCGAAGATGGCGCTTGTGAGCTCGCCTCCACACCAGAGCAGGAACGGAACGATCACGCTGACGGCCGCGAAGCAGGCGAACATGTCGGTCTCGCGATCCCAAGGGTTCCCGAACACCGGGCGGCCGGGCACCAGCGCCGCTCTCAGAGCGGCGGGCGCAAGCGCCTCGCGAAGCGAGGGCGTGGGTTTCGGTTCCGTTTCCAAGCCTTGAAGCCTCTGCGCCCAATCCTACGCAATCGGGACGCCAGAAGAAGTCAGCGCCGGAGGCCTGGCGCCGTCATCACCAGCACCGCTTCGGCTGCCCCCGCATTCAAGCCGACCGTGATCTCGAGGTCCAAGGAAACCGTCTGCTCCTCGCATTCCAAAGGTGCGGCCCTTTTGCACCCTGGAGTGGCCTCGAGAGTGCCGGACGGTTGTGAGAACAGAAGTTCGCCTTCCCGCGTGAGTGGGCCGGTTACTCTCATGACGTGGCCTTCTTCGCCCCGTCCGAGACAATCCCGATTGAGCCGGTGCCGGGCTGGAAGGGACTCGCGATGCATGGCGAGCGCATGACGCTGACCAGCTACGCGATCGCTGCGGGCGCGCCCGCGG
>Ga0302325_10008748_pt1 | contig 22217 bp, 20 predicted proteins | sample Palsa_T0_2_FD_201948 | JGI IMG/M metagenome (GOLD analysis project Ga0302325, IMG submission 201948) | Peat permafrost microbial communities from Stordalen Mire near Abisko, Sweden - Palsa_T0_2 | ecosystem: Environmental > Terrestrial > Soil > Palsa > Peat permafrost | place: Sweden: Abisko...
GCACCACGTCCATCTGCCGGCCGCGCTGGTCGAGGAGTGGCCGCCGAAGCTGAGCGGCGCGGACGAACGGGGCTGGTTCCGCTTTCAGCGGCTGTACGACACGGCCCGGTCGGTGCTGCGGACCCCTACGGACATGCGGCGGCTACTGACCGAGATCGCCGAAGACGAGCGGACGGAAGGATCCCGCTGGCTGGAGATCCAGATCGACCCGTCCGGGTACGCCGGGCGGTTCGGCGGGCTGACCCCCACCGTCGAGCTGGTGCTGGACGCCGCGGCCCGCGCCAGCGCGGCGACCGGGGTGGGGATCGCGGTCATCGTCGCCGCGAACCGGACCAGGCACCCGCTGGACGCGCGCACACTGGCCCGGCTGGCCGTCCAGTACGCGGGACGCGGGGTGACCGGCTTCGGCCTCAGCAACGACGAGCGGCGCGGGCGGGCGGAAGACTTCGCCCCGGCGTTCCGGATCGCGGAGCGCGGCGGCCTGCTCGCGGTGCCGCACGGCGGGGAGCTGGCCGGGCCGGCCAGCGTGCGCGCCTGCCTGGATGAGCTGCACGCGGACCGGATCGGGCACGGCGTGCTGGCCGCACCGGACCACGAGCTGGTCAAGCGGCTGGCCACGCGCGGCGTCACGCTGGAGGTCTGCCCGTCGTCGAACGTGGCGCTGGGCATCGCGGCCCGCACCCGTGACGTGCCGCTGCGGCCGCTGTTCGAATCCGGTGTGCCGATCGCGCTGGGCGCCGACGACCCGCTGCTGTTCGGCTCGCGGCTGGTCGCCCAGTACGGCATTGCCCGCCGCCAGCACGGCTTCTCCGATGCTGAGCTGGCCGACCTGGCCCGGATGTCGGTACTGGGTTCCGCCGCGCCCCCAGCGGTGCGCACGGAGGCGCTGGCGGCCATCGACGACTGGCTCGCCGCCTGACGTCAGGACGAGGTGCCGATGAGTACCGGCTCGATGACCAGCGTCACGCCGAAGGTGTCGCGCACGCCGTCACGGATCTGCCCGGCCAGGGCCAGCAGGCTGGACGTGCTGGCGCCGCCGGGGTTGATCAGGGCCAGCGTGTGCTTGGACGAGATACGGGCCGGCCCGGCTTGGCCCGGCCCGGGATAGCCCTTCCCGAAGCCCGCGTGCTCGATCAGCCAGGCGGCGGGAACCTTCACGTGCCCGTCCGGGCCCGGGAAGTGCGGCACGCGCACGTCCGGTCCCTGGGCCCGCTGCGCCCGGCGGGTGACGCCGGCGAACTCGGCCTCGGTGAGGATCGGGTTGGTGAAGAAGGACCCGGCGCTGCGGGTGTCCGGGTCGCCGGCGTCCAGCACCATGCCTTTGCGGGCGCGCAGCTTCAGCACGGCCGCGCGCGCCTCGCCGAGAGGAACCCGCTCGCCCACCGTGACCCCGAGCTCGGTGGCCAGCTCGGGATAGCGGACCGGAGCGGACCGCGGGCCAGGCGTGAGCCGGAAGGTGACGGCCAGGATCACGAACCGCCCAGTGGGCGATCCGGGGATGAAGGGCGTGCGCTTGAAGGAGCTGGTCCGGTAGCCGAACCCGCACGCCGCGGCCGGGATCTCGGCCACGTGGCGGCGCTCACGGTCATAGGCGCGCACGCTGGTGATCGTGTCGGCCACTTCCTGGCCGTAGGCACCGACGTTCTGGATCGGGGTGGCACCGGCCAGGCCGGGAATCCCGGACAGGCATTCCAGCCCGGCCAGTTCGGCGGCGACGCAGTGCGCCACCACGTCGTCCCAGTTCTCGCCCGCGGCGACGGTCATGGCCTGAGCCCCGGGATCAGCGGCAGCGAAGGAGACCCCCCGGGTCGCCACCCGAACGACGATGCCGGGGAAGCCGGCGTCGGAAATCACCACGTTGCTGCCGCCGCCCAGTACGAACACCGGCTGGCCACGCTCGTCGGCGTCGCGGACCGCGGCCACCAGGGCTGCCTCGTGGGCAGGCTCGGCCAGGGTGGCGGCCGGGCCGCCGAGGCCCAAGGTGGTGAAGGCGGCCAACGGCACCTGCGTGCGCATCAGGGCAGGACCACGACCGCCCGGGCGCGGGTCAGGACCTTGGTGCCGCCCGACCGGGCCACCAGGGCCAGGACGACCTTGTTCCCGTCGAGCTTCTCCTCGACGGTGCCGCTGACCTCGATCGTCGTCCCCTTGTCGTCGTCGGGCACGACGACCGGGGAGGAGAAGCGCACGCCGAACTCGACCACGGCACCCGGGTCCCCGGCCCACTCGCTGGCGAACCGGCCGACCTCGGCCATCGTGAACATGCCGTGCGCGATGACATTGGGCAGGCCGACCGACTTGGCGATCCGCTCGTTCCAGTGGATGACGTTGAAGTCACCGGAAGCGCCCGCGTATTTCACCAGGTCAAGCCGGGTGACCTGGTAGCTCTTCGGCGCTATCTCGGCGCCCGGTTGCACGTCCGCGTAGTTGACCGTTGCTGCCACGTTCCCGCCCTCCGCTTCGCACTCGCGGCCGTTGCCCCGTCAGCCCCGTTTTCCCGGTCTCCCCCGATGTCGTTCGTATCCCGGTGCGGCTACCGGGCCGGGTCCCCCGACCCAGCCGCGCTGTCCTGTCCAGCAGAGACTGTCATGCCCAACAAATGGCCGCACCCCCGCACCTCAGCCCGCGCCGCCTCGTTCGACGAGCGTGGACAGGGCGGTGCAGACGTGCTCACCGCCGGTGGTCTTGATGTCGGTCCGGGTGGTCAGCATGACATTGCGCCCGGCGTCGCGGATGTCGGTGATCGTCGACTGCGCGACCACGATATCGCCGGCGTGCAACGGGCGCGCGTGCTCGAACCGCTGTTCGCCGTGCACGACCATCGAGTAGTCCAGCCCCAGGCCCCCGTCCAGGACCGCGTAGGAGCTGTTGGCCATGGTGATGACGATCGCGAACGTAGGCGGTGCGATGACGTCCGGATACCCGGCCGCCTGAGCCGCCGCCTGGTCGCGGCAAAGCGGGCTGGGATCGCCGATCGCGTTGGCGAACTCAGCGATCTTGACCCGGCTGACCTCATACGGCTCGGACGGCGGGAAGCTCCGGCCGATGTAGTCCCGGTTGAGGGCCATCGGGCCGGTTAGCGGGTTTCCCGGTGCGGCTGGTGGCAGCGGCAGTTCGGGCAGTACTTCTTCAGCTCGAGGCGGTCCGGGTCGTTCCGCCGGTTCTTTTTGGTGATGTAGTTCCGGTGCTTACACTCCTGGCAGGCCAGGGTGATCTTGGGCCGGACGTCGGTGGCAGCCACAGCGCGGTGCCTTTCTTTCTGGGCCTTCTCGGTCAACTGGACAGCAGGACAGCGTATCAACCGCCGTCCTTGTTCCCCGCAGGCCAACGGCCGACGGCCCCGGTCTGGCCCGAGCCCCGGCCCTCGGCCAAGCTCCAGGCCGGAAGCCGGCACCGGGATCCGTCATCGCGGCTGAAAGCCCGCACCGGGGTTCCGGCATCGCGGGCCGAAGGCCCGCACCGGGGGGTCCGGGGGGCGCCCCCCGGGCTAGCACTGAGGACTAGGCGCCGCCGATCGAAGATCGGCAAGCATAGTCGCCCGTAGCGGAGGCCGGACTTGAACCGGCGACACAGCGATTATGAGCCGCTTGCTCTGCCTGACTGAGCTACTCCGCCATCTGACCGCGCGCCCGGCTGTCACTGGGCGGGCGCAAAACGGGTCGCAGGTCAGATTACCCGATCCCGCGCCCGCCGCGTGACGGGCGGCAGGTACTCGCGGCCCGGCGACCGCTGCCACCAGGCTCCGGTCTCCCGGAGCTCGCGCCAGGTCGTGAAACGGTAGCGGTACAGCCGGGCCCGGACGAACACGGGCGGCGCGTCGGGGAACGGGTTGCCGCGCAGCAGCTTGAGGACGTCGGGGTCACCGGCTAGGAGCCGGTGCAGCAGCAGCGCGAACCACGGCTCGGCGTACCGGGGCGACAGCGCGGCGAACCACATCAGCCAGTCCAGCCGCAGATGGTAGGGCGCCACCTGCGGCGGCCGCCGCCGCGGATCGCCCGGCTTGCCCTTGAACTGGTACTCGAGCCACTGCGTGCCGGGGGTGATGGAATCGTCGCTGGTCCCCTCGATGATCAGTTCGTAGCGCTGCCGGGTGATCCCGCCGAACGCGCCGTAGGCGCTGACCAGGCGGAGCGGGTCGAAGCTGTAGTTCATCAGCTGCTGCCGGGACAGCAGGTTGCGGGCGGGCCGGTAGCTGAGCACCACCAGCAGGGACGTCACGGCCAGCACGATGCCCTCGTACCAGCCGGGCGGCGCGGCGAGCCGGGGCGCCGCCGGCAGCGGCAGGACCCGGCGGGCGGCGGAGTCGTCCAGCACCGAAACGCCCAGCACGATCGTCAGCCAGTTGAGCCAGGCGAAGTTCCCGGACAGCACGAGCCACAGCTGCGTCGCGATGATGATCGCGGCGGCCACGCTGGCCACCGGCTGCGGGGTGAACAGAGCGAACGGCACGACCAGCTGGGCGAAGTGATTGGCCAGGGCTTCGGCCCGGTGCAGCGGGTCGGGCAGGTGGTGGAAGAACCAGCTGAACGGCCCGGGCATCGGCTGAGTCTCGTGGTGATACCGCAGGCAGGTCAGATCACGCCAGCAGCGGTCGCCGCGCATCTTGATCAGGCCGGCCCCGAATTCCAGCCGGAAGACCAGCCATCGCACCAGCCAGAGGATCAGGACGGGCGGCGCGGTCCTGGCGTTCCCCAGGAAGATGGCCAGGAAGCCGCTTTCGGCCAGCAGGGTCTCCCAGCCGAAGCCGTACCAGGTCTGGCCCACGTTGACGATGGAGACCTGCAGCGCCCACGGCACGGCCCACAGCAGCATCGACGCCCACAGCGGCACCAGATCAGCGAGCCCGGCGGCCAGCGCCGCGGCGAGGATCGCCCCGCCGCCCGCAGCCAGCGCGAAGAAGCGGTCCGAGTAATACAGCGCGAACAGGCTCGGCGCGCGGCGGAACGGGGTGCGCGCGGTGTAGGCCGGGATCGGCAGCAGGCCCCGCTCGCCCAGCAGTGGGCGGAACTGGCGGAGGGCGGCGACGAAGGCGATGAGATAGATGGCCGCGAGGCCGCGCTGGAATGCCAGCCGGGCGAACCAGTAATCCGGGTCCGTGAACCACCGCATCGGGTCACCCCCGGCCGGGCCGCCCCGGAATCGGGCGGGACGGCCCGGGACGGCCCGGCGGCGCTGCGGCGGAAGCCGCTACCGGCGGCACCGCGCCCTGTGGCACCGGGTGCTGCGTCTTCGGCTGCTTCATGGGGTTTTGGGGCAGGCGGCGGCCGAAGACCCGGCGCAGGGCTGCGGCGGCCGCGTGGTAGCCGCACATGCCGTGCGTTCCGGGCCCGGGCGGGGTCGCCGCGGAGCACAGGTAGATGGCCCGGTTCGGCGTCGCGTAGGGGACAGGCGCGAACGTGGGGCGGAAGAGCAGCCGGAACTGGTCGCAGCGGCCTTCGGCGATGTCACCGCCCGCGTTGTTCGGGTTGCGGGCCTCGACGGCGGCCGGCGCGGTGATGGTGCGGGCCAGAATCAGGTCGCGGAAGCCTGGCGCGAACCGTTCGATCTGCGCCTCGATCGCGGCGGTGTGATCCTCCCGCCACCCGTTCGGCACCTGGCAGTACACCCAGAAGACGTGCGATCCCTCCGGCGCGCGGGTCGGGTCGAACAGGCTCGGCTGGGAGGTGATGAGGAACGGGCGTTCGGGCGCGGTGCCACGGTGCACCGCGCGCAGCGCGCCGCTGATGTCCCCCAGCGTCGCGCCGAGGTGCACGGTGCCGGCCCGGCGGCACGCCGGGGCGGTCCACGGCACGGGGCCGCTCAGCGCATAGTCGATCTTGAAGACGGCCGGGCCGCGCTGGTACCCGCGCATCCGGCTGGCGTAAGGCGCCGGCAGCCGGGAGCCGGCGATGCGGGCCAGCTGCTCGGGTGAGGTGTCGAACAGGTAGCACCGGGCCCGGGGCACCTCGGCCAGATCACAGACCGGGTGACCGGTCATGATGGTCCCGCCGAGCGAGGTCAGCAGGCTGGCCAGGGCGTCCGAGAGCGCCTGCGTGCCGCCGAGTGGGAAAGGCCAGCCGACCTCATGGGCGGCCAGGGCGAACATCAGGGCGATGCCGCCGGTGACCGGCGCGGTCAGTGGTGCGGTCACGTGCGCGGCCAGGCCGGCCAGCAGGCCGCGGGCCCGGTCACCGCGGAACGAGCGGGCCAGCATGGCGGCCGGCGCGGCGGCGAGGATCCCGAAGGCGGACAGCAGCAGCGGATTGGGCGGCAGGCCGTCCAGCGGGGCCCGCAGCACGCTGGCCGCCAGGTCGTCCCAGCGGCCGTGGAAGGGCCGCAGGAAGTCGAGGTACACCTTGCTGTCGGCGCCGAGGGACGCGGCCGTGTCATTCATTGAGCGCGTCAGCATGGCCGCGGAACCGTCCGGGAACGGATGCGCGAGCGGCAGGTCCGGATGGATCCAGCACAGGCCGTGGTCCTCCAGCGGCCACGTCCGCAGGATCGGCGAGCCGGCGGCGAGCGGGTGGACGGCCGAGCACGGGTCGTGCCAGAAGCCCGGCAGCGTCAGCTCCTCGGTCCGGGCGCCCCCGCCCACGGTGCCCGCGCCTTCGTAGACCACGACCTCCAGGCCCGCCTGGGCCAGCGTGATCGCCGCGGCCAGCCCGTTCGGCCCCGCGCCCACCACTACCGCGTCGAGCATCTGCATCTCCTCCCGGTTACCCGCCACGGAGCGGGGCAACCGCCGGCCGCGCAATCAGGCGGCGTCTGGCGCTAACGGCCCTCCAGCAGCGGGCGGATCGGGTCCCAGGAAGTCCCGGCGGCCATGTCGAGGCGGCGGCGGGCCAGCGCGGACAGCGCCTCCAGCACGACCCGGTTAGCCAGCGACGAGGTGATGTCGGCGTGGTCGTACGGCGGCGCTACCTCGACCACGTCGATCCCGGCGACCGGCAGCTCGTAGCAGATCCGCCGGACCGCATCGAGCAACTGCCGGGCGGACAGCCCGCCAGGCTCGGGGGTCCCGGTGCCGGGCGCGTGCGCGGGATCGCAGACGTCGATGTCAACGGACAAGAAGACGCCGTCGCAGTCGTCCAGCGCGATCGCGAAGGCTTCGGTCAGGCAGGTGCCCAGGCCACGCGCCACGATCTCGGTCATCTCGTAGGAGCGCATGCCGCGGGCGGCCATCCAGGCCAGCGTCTCCGGCCCGGGCCAGTAGCCGCGCAGCCCGATCTGCAGGAAGCGGTCCCCGCGCACCGCCCCCGACTCGATCAGCCGCCGCATCGGCTGGCCGTGCCCGATCAGCGAGCCGAACTCCACGTCGCCGGTGTCCGCGTGCGCGTCGAAGTGCAGCATGGACACCCGTCCCGCCCCGGCGTGCTGGGCGACGCCCGCCGCGTCGGGCCAGGTGATGGTGTGATCACCGCCAAGCACGAGAGGGATGGCGCCGGCCCGCGTGACGGCGTGCACCGCGGCCTGCAGGTCCCGAACCGACCGCGCGGCGTCGCCGGAGAACATCTCGACGTCCCCGGCGTCGTAGACGCGCAGGTCGGTCAGCCCGTCGGCGCGCAGCGCCAGCGACGGCCGGGAGCCGTCGTGCGGCAGATAGCAGGTCTGCCGGATGTACTGCGGCCCGAACCGCGCGCCGGAGCGGTAGGAGGTGCCCCCGTCGAACGGCGCGCCGAGGATCACCACATCGGCGCCCGGGTAGGTCGCCGGGTCCGCCCAGTCACACCGGGCCACGCCCAGAAACGTTATGTCCGGGCCGAACTGCGGGCCGTAGCGAGCCATGACCGGACTTTAGCGGACGTTTAGCCGAATGACATTGGCAAACAGACCGCGGCGGCCGGCGGCCGGACTGACGAAGGAGCGGATCATTCAGGCACTTACCAAATGGACACGAGTCCGATCTTTCCGTTGCGCGGGGCGGTCAGCGTGACATGCTCCAGGTTCAGGCATGGCGTCGCGGAGGGGAGGCAATGACATGGCCGGCATAAGAGCGAAGCGTTCGAAGGCTCAGCCAGCGACCGAGCCGGAAAAACCCTGGCGGGTCTGCGCGGCCAGCGGTTTCACCACCAATCACCGCTCCATGGCGACCGCATTCGAGCAGGTCAAGGCGGTACACCGGTGGGGCATGGCGGCCTCGGTCTATCGCTGGCGGGACCAGAGCTGGGAGCTGTACCGGCACATGGAGCCACCCGAGCCGGAGCCGGCCGACGACTCCTGGCCGTTCTAGTCCGGTTCTAGCGCCGCACGAGGGAGCGCCAGTCGGGGCCCCGGACGAGGGAGCGCCAGTCGCGTCTGCGCGTCGGCGTCACAGCCCGCAACTAGTGTGTCGCAGGCCGGCCGGCAATGGACTCCTTGTTGGCCGCTCGTAGCGGGCGGGTTATCCACAGGCAGGCGGAGAATTTCGTCAGATCCGGGCCGCGTGTGTTAGCTCTGAGATATGGATACCGGGCAACAGCGGCTATTGCGGACGATGCCGCTGCACGCGATCACCTCGGCCTATGGCGAAGCGGGGCTGCGGGATCGGTTCGCGGCGGAGATCGCCGCCTTCCCGGACGCGGAGCGGCGGCGCCTGGAGCAGGCCCTGGAGCTCGCGTCGGCACTGCACGCCGGCGACCGGAGGCAGCGGGAGCCCTACCTGAACCACCTGCTGCGCGTGGCGATCAGGATCCTCTCGCACTACGAGGTGCACGACGCCGACGTCGCGACGGCCGCGCTGCTGCACGATGCGGTGGAAGATCACGCCGCGGAGCTCGCTCCCGGCGGCGACCGGGAGGCCGCGTTCGCGGTGCTGGCCGACCGGTTCGGGCCGCGGGTGGCCGAGCAGGTCCGGGCCGTGACCAACCCCGTCTGGCAGCCCGGCCGCGACAAGAACGAGCAGTACCGGGAGCACGTCGCGGACAGCCTGGAGCACTCCCCCTGGGGGCGGGTCATCAAGGCGTCCGACTTCGCCGACAACGGCGTGGGCCTCATCCACACCACAGGGCCGCGGACGGAAAGGCTGGCCGGCAAGTACGCGCCGCTCATCCCGGTGCTCCGGGACCTGCTGACCCGGCCCGATACGCCGCTGAACCCCGCGGCCCGGCAGCGCATCCTGGACCAGCTGGGCCGGGCCAGGGAGCGCTTTTCGGCCCTCCTGCCCCCGGATTAGGCACCGGTCGCAGAGTAAGTTGCCAGTTAAGCGTCCCGGTACCGGCCTGCAGCCGGCCGTCCGGGCGTGCCCGGGAATCGTATGGCGCAGAGGGAGCTGGTGGGTGTGAGCATTCTGGGAACCCGGGTCGTGCGGACCGAAGACCCCGGCTTCCTGACCCGCGGCGCGGTCTACACCGACGACGTGGAGGACGAGCGGCTGACCGGCGCGTGCCACGTCTTCTTCGTCCGGTCCCCCGTCGCGCACGCGCGGATCAACTCGATCGACACCAGCGCGGCGCGGGAGGCCCCCGGCGTGATCGCCGTGTTCACCGGCGCCGACATGGCCGACCTGCCGGCGCTGCCGCCCATGATGCCGGGCCTGATCAACGACCGGATGAACCAGCCGCTGCTGGCCGGCGATGTGGTCCGCTTCGTCGGCGAGCCCGTCGCCGTGGTCGTCACCGAGGACTCCTACCAGGGTGAGGACGCCACCGAGCTGGTGGACATCGACTACGACGTGTGGCCAGCGGTGGTCGACATGGCCGATGCCCGCAGCGGCACCCCGGGGCTGCTGTTCCCCGAGGCCGGCACCAACGTGGCGGCCACGTTCGGCGACCCCGCCAGCTTCGACGCCAGCCTGTTCGACGGCTGCGAGGCGGTGGTCAGCCGCACGATCGAGAACCAGCGGGTCGCCCCGGCCCCGATGGAGACCCGCGCGGCCGCAGCGGCCTGGGGCGGCGACGGCCGGCTGACCGCGTGGATTCCTAACCAGGGCGCGCAGGGTACCCGCGCGGCCCTGGCCGCCATGCTCGGCATCGACCAGGAAAAGGTCCGGATCATCACCCCGGACGTGGGCGGCGCGTTCGGCGCGAAGTTCGGCGCCGACCCCGAGCACGGCCTGGTCTGCTGGGTGGCCCAGCGGCTCGGCCGTCCCGCGCGCTGGGCCGAGACGCGGAACGAGAACCTCGTCGCGATGACGCACGGGCGGGCCCAGCGCCAGACGGTGACCATCGGGGGCCGCCGGGACGGGACCGTGACCGCCTACCGCCTCGAGATCCTGCAGGACTGCGGCGCCTACCCGAAGATCGGCTCCATCCTGCCGTCCCTGACGGTGCTGATGACGCCGGGGCCGTACGCGTTCGGAAAGGCCGAGGCGGCGGGCGTCTCGGTGGTGACGAACACCACGCCCATCGGGGCCTACCGGGGCGCCGGACGGCCGGAGGCCACGGCGGCGGTAGAGCGGGCCATCGACCTGTTCGCCGCCGAGATCGGCATGGATCCGGCCGAGGTCCGGCGCAAGAACCTGCTCCCGGCGTTCACTGAGCCGCACACCACGGCGTTCGGCGCGGTGTACGACAGCGGCGACTACGCGGCCGCGCTGGACAAGACACTGGACGCGGCCGGTTACAACGAGCTGCGGGGAGAGCAGGCCAAGCGCCGGGAATCCGGGGACGCCGTTCAGCTCGGCATCGGCCTGGCCTGCTACGTGGAGATCACCGGGGCCGGCATGGAGGCCGGCAACCCGAAAGAGAACGGCACGGTGGAGGTGCATCCCGACGGGACCGCCACCATCCTGACCGGGACCTCCCCGCACGGCCAGGGCCACTCCACGGTATGGGCCATGCTGGCCAGTGACGAGCTCGGCATCCCAATCGACAAGATCACCGTGCAGTGGGGCGACACCGACCTGATCCCCGAGGGCGGCGGCACCGGCGGCTCCCGGAGCCTGCAGCAGGGCGGCGCGGCCGTCCGGCAGGCATCCCTGGAGCTGATCGAGGTGGCCCGGGAGCGCGCCGCCGGCCAGCTGGAGGTCAGCCCCGCCGACCTGGTCTTCGACACCGGCCGCAGCGAGTTCACCGTGGCCGGTGACCCGGACGCCTCGGTGCCGCTGGCCCGGCTCGCCGAGACGGAACGCCTCATGGTGCGGTCCGTATTCAGCGCTCCCGGACCGACCTTCCCGTTCGGCGCGCACCTGGCCGTTGTCGAGGTGGATACCGAGACGGGGAAGGTGGGCCTGCGCCGGGTGGTGACCATCGATGATGCCGGGACCGTGGTCAACCCGCTGCTGGCCGAGGGCCAGCGGCACGGCGGCATCGCGCAGGGCGCGGCGCAGGCATTCCTGGAGGAGGTGGTCTACGACGCGGACGGCAACCCGTTGACCGCGACGTTCGCTGACTACCCGTTCCTGTCGGCGACTGAGGTACCCAGCTTCGAGCTGGCCGACATGGCCACCCCCACCACCTACAACCCGCTCGGGGCCAAGGGCATCGGGGAAGCCGGCACCATCGGTGCGACCCCGGCCGTGCAGAACGCGGTGATCGATGCGGTGAGCCATCTCGGCGTCCGGCACATCGACATGCCCACCTCCCCGCAGCGGGTATGGCGGGCGCTCAACGAATCGAGGGACGCGTAGATGAAGGTCCGGCTCACGGTCAACGGGCAAGAACGGTCCGACGACGTAGAACCCCGGCTGCTCCTTGTCCACTACCTACGGCAGAACCTGGGACTGCGGGCCGCGAACGTCGGCTGTGACACGACATCCTGCGGCGCCTGCACCGTGCTCCTGAACGGGCAGTCGGTGAAGTCCTGCACGATGCTTACCCTGCAGGCCGCCGGCCAGGAGGTCACCACCGCCGAGGGCCTCGCGGCCGCGGGCGACATGCACCCGGTCCAGCGGGCGTTCCGGCAGGAGCATGGGCTGCAGTGCGGCTTCTGCACCCCGGGCATGGTCATGGCGGCCACCGGCCTGCTGACCGAGAACCCGCATCCCACCGAGCAAGAGGTCCGGGAAGGGCTGGAGGGCAACTTCTGCCGCTGTACCGGCTACCACAACATCGTCCGGGCCGTGCTGGCCGCCGCCGACGCGATGAGCCCCGGCCCGGCCGCCGCCAGCCCCGCCACCCCCACGGAGTCGGCCCAGTGATCCCCGCACCGTTCGAGTACGTGGCGGCCGAGTCCGCCCCGCACGCCCTGGAGCTGCTGGCCACCCACGGAGACGACGCCAAGCTGCTGGCCGGCGGGCACTCGCTGCTGCCGATGATGAAGCTGCGGCTCGCCGTCCCTTCGGTGCTGATCGACATCGGGCCGGTCACCGACCTGGCCGGCATCCGGGCCGACGGTGATGATCTGGTCATCGGCGCAACCACCCGGCACGCCGAGGTCGCCGCGTCCGAGCTGATCCGGGCCGAGGCCCCGCTGCTGGCCTATTCGGCGGCGCAGGTCGGCGACCCGCAGATCCGGCACCGCGGCACCATCGGCGGCTCGCTCGCGCACGCCGACCCGGCCGCGGACCTGCCGATGGCGCTGACCGCGCTCGGCGGCTCGGTGGAGCTCACCGGCCCGGGCGGGACCAGGAGCGTGACCGCCGACGACTTCTTCGTGGGCTACTTCGAGACCGCCCTGGAGCCCGATGAGCTGCTCAACGCGGTGCGCGTGCCGCGCCGCCCGGGCGCCAGCTGGGGCTACCAGAAGTTCGTCCGGCGGGCCAACGACTGGGCCATCGTCGGGGCCGCAACCGTGGCCGGCCGGATCGCGCTGGCCAACATGGGGGCGGTCCCCGTCCGTGCCCGGGCCGCGGAGGAGGCGCTGGCCGGCGGGGCCAGCCCCGCGGAGGCTGCCGAGCTGGCGGCCGACGGCACCGAGCCCGGTGAGGACATCCACGCCGACCGCGCCTTCCGGCAGCACCTGGCGCGGGTCCTGACCCGGCGCGCGCTGGAGCACCGGGCGGACTAGGCAGGCCGGTTCCCGGCGGGCGATGACCGGTCCCGTCAGAACGTCCGGATCGCGATCTCCGCCGGCGCTGCGAGCAGCTCACCGATCTCCTGGTCGAGGCGGCTCAGGGGGATGGATACACCTGCCATGTCAAGGGATGTGCAGTAGTTGCCGACGTAGTTGCGCCGGACGTTGATCCCGCGTTGGGCCAGCTGCTCGTGAGCGTATCCGTAGAGCAGGTACAGCTCGCTGATCGGCGTGCCACCGAGCCCGTTGATCATGAGCGCCACGTCATCACCCTGGCGGAGGGGCAGATCGCTCACCACGGCTTCGAGCAGCTCATCGACGATCTCGTTGGCGCTGGCCAGCTTTTCACGGCGGCGTCCCGGTTCCCCGTGAATGCCGACACCCATCTCCATCTCGTCGTCCCCGAGCTCGAAGAGCGGAGAGCCCTTGGCTGGTGGCGTGCACGAGGTCAGCGCCATTCCCATCGTCCGGGTCGCCGAGTTGACCCTGTTGCCGATGCGCAGCAACTCATCGAGATCGGCGCCCTGCTCAGATGCGGCCCCCGTCGCCTTGATGACAAAGAAGTTCCCGGCCACGCCGCGCCGGCCGACCGTGTAGGTCGAATCCTTCACCGCGACATCGTCGTCAACCAGCAGCGTGCCGATCGTGATTCCTTCCGCCGCCGCCATCTCCTGGCCCATCTCGAAAGCCATCCGGTCGCCGGTGTAGATGTTGATGATGTGCAGCACGCCCTTGGGCGAAGCGAGCAGTCTGCTCGTCTCGAGCACGTAGTCCATCGGCGGGGCGGAGAACACGTCGCCCGGGCAGGCGGCATCGAGCATTCCCGTGCCCACGATCATCACGTGGGCGGGCTCGTGACCGGACCCGGAACCCTGGATGATCGAGACCTTGTCGTCGCGAGGTGCGTCGGCCCGCATGATGAGGTTGTACTCAGGCACGTACCTGAGCGTCTCCGGGTTGGCCAGGGCGATGCCTTTCAGCATCTCGGGCACGAATTGCTGCGGGTCGTTGACAAACTTCTTCATCGCGTTGTCCTCCGAGGATCAGGATTGAACTGGGCGCTTCGACCACTGGTCGGCGAGTGCCTCAAACATGACGGCGACCGCGACGGCGCCCGCGTCCAGGGTGCCGACACTGCGTTCGCCGGTGAAGCTGGCCCGCCCCCGCATGGCCTGCATCGACCGCGTCGCATCGGCTCGGCTTCGCGCGGTTGCCGCCGCCGCCCGTAGCGTGGCTGCGGTGTCGTGCCCGGCGTCGATTTGCTCTTCGATGGTGTTGACCGCCGGGACGAGCGCGTCCAGGAGCGTCTTGTCGCCAACGTCTGACTTCCCGCGCGCCTTGATTCCTTCGATCGCGGCCCGCAACATCGCCACGATCTGGGAAGGTTCCAGCCGGTCCACGGATCCGGCGGTCATGCCGGCACGCAGAAAGGCCGTCCCCCAGATCGGACCTGACGTGCCGCCGATACGGCTGGTGATGACGATCGCGATTTTCTTGAGGAAGGCGCCGATATCGGCGCGGTCGAAGTCGTCCCAGCCCCGCAGGACCAGCTCGAAGCCACGCGCCATCGAATAGCCGAAGTCGCCGTCCCCCACCACGGCATCCAGGTCGCCGAAGTATTTCTCGTTGTCGACGGCGACCGTGGCGATCGTGCGGACGACGGCCTCGACGTCGGCTAGATCTGCGGACATGACTGCTCCTTCGGCGGGAGGGCCGCCGCCGCGGCGCCCGGTGACGGATTGCTACTGGGCAGGCTGGCCAGGTCGGCCAGGGTGATCCAGGCACCCGGTGTGGCCCGGCTGCGGTTGGCGAGGACCGACGTGCGCTCTCCGCCGGGGTCACCCAGCGAGGAAACGACCAAAGCGGCTTCGCTGAAATCCTCGGCCGCGGTGAAGTCGTTGACGGTGATCATGCAGGTCACACCGGCTCCGGTGGCGGCCAGCAGGCCGTTTCTGGAGTCCTCGATCACCACGACGCGGTCCGCGGGCAGGCCGAGCGAGTCGAGGGCCAGCAGGTAGATGTCTGGCGCTGGCTTCTTCCGCGGGACGATGTCACCGGCGAACACTTCGACCGCGCGTGCGTTCTCCATACCCACCGACCGCTCTAGCGTCACGCGTACCGAGGGTTCGGCTGACGTCGACGCGACGGCCACCGGCCAGCCCGCAGCCAGCGCCTCGGCCACGATGCGGGCGATGCCCGCCCGGGACGGGACGGCGCCGGACGCGACCAGTTCCGTGTAGATCTCCGTCTTGCGGCGGTGCCAGGCGGCGATGGCGCTGCGCTGCCCTTCGGCATCGGCCGGCAGGCCAGCGGCCGCCACGAACTCGGGCGTGAGCAGGCTGGCCATCCGCTCCTTTCCGCCCCCGATCCGGACCTTCTGCTGGTAGTCCGCCACGCTCCAGCGGACCGGGAGACCGAATTCCTTGAACGTCTGGTTGAACGCGACCAGATGGCCGTAGCGCTCGGTGTCGGCCAGCACACCGTCACAGTCGAGCACCAGGGCCTGGGCCGGCGGGCTGGTCACCTGATCACCAGGCCTGGCCGACACTGCCGAAGCGGCGCATGTGATCGGCGGCCATATCCTTCACGGCCGTCCGCACCGCATCAAACAATGACGGGGGATCCCACGTGTCACGCTCCTCGGCGGCGCACAGGAAGACCAGGTTCGCCTTCATATACGTGACCTTGAGAGCGGTGGAAATGTTCACCTTGGCGCAGCCTCGCGCGATCAGGTCGGTGAACTGGGCGTCGGTCATCCCCGTACCGCCGTGCAGCGCGATAGGAATCGGCTCCGCTGCCACGATGTCGGAAACCCGCTGTGCGTCGAGATGGGGCTCGGAACGGTATACGCCGTGCGCATTGCCGATGGCCGGTGCAAACACGTCGATCCCGGTCTCCCTGATGAATTCGAGCGCCACCGGCAGCGACTGCCGCTGGGCCTCTTCATCCGAGCCGATGTCGTCCTCGACGCCGGTGATGGCCTCGATTTCCCCTTCGACGTTCGCGCCGTAGAATCGGGCCTCGGCCACGACCTCCACCGTCTGTCGCTGGTTCTCCTCCACCGGCAGCCTGGAGCCGTCGAACAGGACCGAGTTCCACCCTTTGCGTAGGCAACTGGTGATTACCTTGCGATCCGGGCAGTGGTCCAGGTGCAGGCTGACCGGAACCTCAATTCCCGCCGTCAGCTCCTGCCACATGGCGAACAGCAGGTCAATGCCGATAGCCCGGACCGTCTTGACCGACGTCTGGATGATGACCGGGGAGCGCTGCTCCACCGCCGCCGCCAGTACCGCCTCCAAGGTCAGGTCATTGACCACGTTGATCGCCGCGACACCGTAACGCTCACTGAACGCCCGGTCGACGATCTGCTTCAACGGCACAACAGGCACAGGCTGGACCTCCGCGCGGGGATGAACCCGGATAACCCAACCTATGGAGCGCAGCCACCGGGCAAATCGGTGGAAGTACCCATCTTCGGGGGAGGACTTCCCCTACCTGGCGGTTCGCCTGAGCCGGGCTTGGCTGGCCAGCGCGGCGAGTTCGGTACGGTTGCGGGCGCCGGTCTTCCGCAGCACGGCGCCAGCGTGTTTCTCAACCGTCTTGATCGAGAGGACCAGTTGCTCGGCGATGAGCTTGTCCGGCATCCCCTGCTCCATCAGGCTGCGCACCTGACGTTCCCGGTCGGTCAGGGCCGCCGCCCCGGGCTCATCTTCCTGCAGGCCGCGATGGAGCCGCTGGAGCACGGGACCGGACAGGATGGCCTGGCCGCGTCTGGCCGCAATGACGGCTCGTACGAGTTCCGGGCCGTCCGAACCGATGTCCACACAGCCGCGCGCGCCTGCGCGCATCGCGCTGGCGACCAGCTTCTCGTCACCGACCTCGCATAGACCTACTACGGCCAGGCTCGGGTCGCGGGTGAGCAGGAGGCGGGTCACGCCACCGTCAGGGCTGCGCCACGTGGCCGACGTGTCCTCGGGTGACAGACCGAGTTCGGTCAGCACCACATCGGGCCGGAGGTCCTGACTGGCTTCCAGCGCGTCGGCTGCCGTCGCGACCTCACTGATCACTTCGATTCCGGGCTCAGTAGCCGAAAGCAGCCGGACGATACCGGCACGTACCAGCGGCCGGGCCGCCGCGATGAGCACCCGCAGTCGCGAGTCAGCATGCTGGTCATGCTGCCGGTAGGGGAAACGGGAGCGGATCCGCGTGCCCCAGCCAGCTACCGAATCAACGTCCACCGTCGCACCAAGAACACGCGCGCGCTCGCTGATGGCGCGCAGCCCGAAGCGGCCGCCCTGCCACTCGGCTCTCGGGTCAAAGCCATGGCCGTCATCCTGAACCAGAAGCGTCACCGCCGCCTGCTCGTAGAGCAGGCCAATCCGGACGGAACGCGCCTGGGCGTGCCGGACGATGTTGGTGAGGGCTTCGCGTGCCACCAGCAGGATCGCGTGGGACAGGCTTTCCTCCATCGCCACCGGCGCCCCTGCTGATACATATCTGACCTCAAGCTGTGCCGGCCGCCTCATCGACGCTGCAGATCGAACCCGCGCTACAGCCGAGCAACTCAGTGCAGCGCCGCAAAATTCTTTCCAGGAGGGGGCGTAGCGAGAACTCACCGGCCAGATCCTCCGCCACCGCGATCAGCCCGGCCGCGCGTGCGGCGACGCTCTGCTGGGTCTGCGGTAGCCCTTTCGGACAAGGGTCGGCGGACACATGCCCTCCGGATCTGCAACGACGTTGTCGCACCAACGAACAGTTCGCTCGGCGGATGATCCGAGCATCACCCGCTGCGCGTTACGACGTCAAGACCGGTTCAGCGTGGGCTCACAGCAGGCCAGCAGGGTTCTGCCGCGTTTTCATCGGTGCGCGCGTCCGCTTCCGGGTGGAAGGAAATAAGATAGTACTCGAGATGGCCGGAGGGACTGAGCGGAGCGCACCATGACACGTTCCATCATCGAGCAGCTCGACGACGAATTTGTCCAGAACCCTTACGCCATCTACGAGCGGCTGCGGGCCGAGGGCCCGGTCAGCCGGGTCGCGATGCCCGGCGGCCATCCCGTCTGGGTCATCACCCGCTACGCGGACGCCCGCGCCGCGCTGGCCGATCCGCGACTGGTCAAAGACTGGCGCAAGCTGTTCCCCGGGAGCGCCGCCGGCCCCGATGACGGGTTCGCGGCGCTCGACACGCACATGCTCAGCACCGATCCTCCAGACCATCACCGCCTCCGGCGGCTGGTCACAAAGGCGTTCACTGCGCGGCGTATCGAGCAGTTGCGCCCGCGCGTCGCCGAGATCACCGCCTCGCTGCTGGACGCCATGCCGACCGGCGGTCAGGTTGACCTGCTCGAAGCGTTCGCATTCCCGCTGCCGATCACCGTGATATGCGAACTGCTCGGCGTCCCTGACTCGGATCGGGCCAACTTCCGCGCTTGGACGCGGGCTGTCCTGTCAACCGATGACACGTCTGATGAGCCCGGGACGGCCGCGATGGAGATGGCCGGGTATTTCACCGCGCTGGTCGCGGACAAGCGGGCCCGCCCCGCCGACGACCTGCTGTCCGGGCTGCTCGCCGCGCGTGACGCCGGTGACGGGCTCAGCGAACGTGAGCTGCTGGGCATGATCTTCCTGCTGCTGGTGGCGGGGCACGAGACCACGGTCAACCTGATCGGCAGCGGGACGCTGGCGCTGCTGCTCAGCCCGGGCGAGATGGCGCGGCTGCGCGCCGACCGATCGCTGCTGCCCGGCGCGGTGGAGGAACTGCTCCGCTACACCAGCCCGGTCAACCACGCCACGTTCCGCTTTACCGCGGAGCCGGTGGAGGTCGGCGGCACGCTCATCCCGGCGCGGGAGGCGGTGCTGGTCGCGATCGGCTCCGCGAACCGCGACCCGGGCCGCTACCCGGCGCCGGACCGGCTCGATATTGGCCGCGACGTCGGCGGAAACCTGGCGTTCGGCCACGGCATCCACTACTGCCTGGGCGCGCCGCTGGCCCGCATGGAGGGCGAGATCGCGTTCGGCGGCTTGCTCTCGCGGTTCCCGGGCATGGCGCTGGCGGTGCCGCCGGAATCGCTGCGCTGGCGGCCCAGCACGCTCATTCACGGCCTCGAGACGCTTCCGGTCCGCCTGTCGTTACGCGGTCCGCCGCGTTCAAATGGTCGCGGTCGGGAACCTGCAACGAGGTCACGAGCCGCTGTTACATGGCCGGGTCGAGCCCAGGTCCACTTCCAGGTGCGACGCGATTTTCGTCGTGCCACAACTGCCGCGCGTACCGGAAGGCAGGGTCCAGATCTGCTGTGCCGAGTGGGTACAGGTCTCGATGTCGAGCCGGGAACCGGTGTTGCCGTGGGGATCGGTCAGGCACAGGTTGGCGTGCGGGTTCACCAGCTCCCCATTTGGCTTATGAGTCCAGGTCTGTGCCGCAGTGCCGTTACACGGATACCAGTCCACGTCGAAGCCGTCGTTTGTGCCGCCCACGACACCAAGGCATCCCGCCTTAGTCCGCAGCGTGCTGTCGGTGTAGGCCGACCACTGCTGACTGGAGCTGCCGTTGCACGCGTTTACGTACATCGGGTTGCCCTCCCTGTTCAGCGAGTTCTGGTTGGTCAGGCAGAGCCTGCCGATGCCTTTGACCTGCCCGGTCGCGGTGGGGGTGGCGGTCGGCGTGGAGTTACCGCCCTTCTCGTATACGGCTACGTACGACACGCTCATCGACGCGCCGGATGTCGTGACCGAAGTCGGGGTCGTGCAGCGGCATTGCCCGTTCGGGTAGTGGCCGCCTATGGCCAGGTCGAAGATAATGAAGAAGCCGTGGTCTATGGCCTCCCGCCAGGCGGTCGTGCCGACCCGCGCCTCGGTGAACGTGCTCTCCACCCTGCCGTCGATGAGGACCTGCAGGGACTCCGCGCTGGTGTTCGTCCGGTTGATGATCATTGAGTAGGTGTGGTAGCCGGTCTGGCACCCGGATCCGGCGGCGGGGCACGCGACGAGCGGGTGACTACTGACGCCCGCCGCGTCGTGCAGGAACTGCGCAGTCTCGTTCAGGCCGTTGATGTCCTCCAACATGTCGATCTCGCCGGAGATGACCGGGTCGCCGCCCGCCCGCACGGGCGACCCGAGTGCCCAGAACGCCGGCCAGTACCCCATCCCATGCGCCGGATCCGGCTGCTCGATCGACGCGGTCATCTCCAGTTCGCCGCCGGGCGGGGCCTGGAAGTCGTCGCGGGTGCTCTCTATCCGGGCCGAGGTCCAGCTACCGCCGCGGTTGATCGCCTTCAGCACCAGGCGGCCCTTACCGTCCAGGTAGACGTTGCTGGTCGAGCTGGTGTTGTGGCTGATCTGCTCGTTGCCCAAATCCGCGCCGATGTCATAGAACCAGTTGGCCGATGATGGCGCGGATCCGGCCGCCCCGGCGAAGTCGTCCCTGAACACGGTGCTCCATCCTGGGGGAGCGGGTGGCACGGTACCCGCGAGTGCCTGCTGCCCGGTAGCCACGGCCACCGCGGCCCCGGCGAGGCAGCCGGCGAGCAGAATCAGTGCGTTCAGCGCAACGCGGACGCGCGACATAACCGGGCGGTCCATCTGTGCACCCCCTAGTCCGGAAAGTCGTCCCACGCTACTCGGGCAGCATTCATTGAATGCGCGATTCGCAGCTTACTCCAAGGGGCTTATTCATTAAGCACATTGACGTGCGTTTCCCCCGCCGGAACCCTAGCTGGCCAGGCGTTATTTTGGCCACATTTCCGCAGCCCAAGATGAATATTTCCCTGAGAATGCCGGAAAAGCCGTGATAAGGAAACGGTTCCTCCGATTTGATCCCAGATTGTCCACACCGGACTCAGCCTCGAACCCGAACCACCGTAAACCCAGACCCTGGCCCTTCCGCCTCTGTAGTGCGCAAATCCACCGGTCTCCGCCCGCAAACCTGCAGGCCACAGCCCTGCGCCTCAACGAATCCCGACCCGGTGATGAAAGTCAGGTTTGAGTGACTGCCAATGACCGTGGTTCCCCACATGTCATGGCACATATATGCCACACAAGCTTCGCCCCGCCCATCCGGCCTACTCGTCCACCGGCATGAAATCGCGCTAATGCGTTGCAATCGTAAGGACAATTAGTACGGCAGTCGCAACCGCCAGAAATATCAGGATCACCGCGACGACTCGCCCGAAGACCTGGGACTGGCGGCCCTTCGCCTGCCAGTTCTTCGACGGCAGCATCCTGGTGCCCGGAAGTTCGCCCGTCAGTCAATACCCGGAGCGTATGACCATGCAGTGGGAATCAGCCTCGTCCTCCTGTTCCTGCTCCGGCTGCGGGTCTTCAAGGGTCACGGGGCGCGTCGTAGCGCGAGCATCTCCGGCCTGCTATCACCTCCATCGCGTGCCGGCACGGGGCGAACTGACTGATCCCCTTGTCGCTTGCGAAGCAGTTGCATGGCGGTCGATCGCAGTCGGTGGCGCAAGTCACAGGACTGTACAGCTGGGATCAGGTCAGCGCAGTGCGGTGCGGTTGCTGCACTTTACTGCGGCACGAGGTACCCGGCCTGTAGGTCGGGTTGCCTGAACTATGAACGGGTCACCCTCTGCAGGGTGGACATGCACGCCAGTCTGTGACTAAATGATTACAGAAGGTGATTCGTTCTGGATCATCCGGGGAGGGGAATTTGATGGATCTCGGCAAGCTGGTCAGCTCGGTCACTGGTAGGGCGAGCGGCGGAAACAGCGAAAACAGCACCGTCACCAAGCTGCTTAGCATGGTGGGCGGCCAGCAAGGTTTGAACAACCTGGTGTCGCAGCTTCAGAGTGATGGCCTGGGCCAGAAGGTGCAGTCGTGGATCGGCAAGGGCAACAACCAGCCGGTCAGCGGACAGGAGATTGGCAGCGCCCTGGGTCAAGATAAGGTCGAGAAGCTTTCCGAGCAGACGGGCATGAGCCAGAATCAGGTGACCGATGAGCTGGCGCAGCACCTGCCCCATGTCGTCGATCAGCTGACCCCGGATGGGCACATGCCGGATCAGGCGAGCTAGGAGCATCTGGCCAACTGGTTCGGCGGGTAAGAGACGCCTACGTCTTGGCCACTTGTGCCCATGCCCCGATAGGGCGGCAGGATCACCGCATCAGCCTGACGCCGGAGCACGACCGCACCCTGGGCGCCCGGCACGAACTCGCCCGCTGGACCGTGAGGGCAGACGGTAGCACTGCGTGAGCGCGGAATCGTACCGCCGGAACAGTCCTGGCAGGATAGTCCGAAGTTACGTCGGCTTGGCTGCTTTCATTGCGCTGACCTGGGATTTTATGGTCTGGCCGGGATAGCTGGTGTCTACGTGAGGGTGAGGGGTACGGGGGCGCCGATCAGGTCGAAGGCGCGGCGCT
>Ga0302325_10008749_pt1 | contig 22217 bp, 21 predicted proteins | sample Palsa_T0_2_FD_201948 | JGI IMG/M metagenome (GOLD analysis project Ga0302325, IMG submission 201948) | Peat permafrost microbial communities from Stordalen Mire near Abisko, Sweden - Palsa_T0_2 | ecosystem: Environmental > Terrestrial > Soil > Palsa > Peat permafrost | place: Sweden: Abisko...
CGCCAGTGGTATTGCCCGCGGCGCCAATAGATTGGCCTTTGAAAATTGACCCGTCGCTCAGAGCCAGCAGCGCCGGTGCAGTCACCTATGCCTCTCCTTCCACTCTCGAGCTCCCCTCGGCGCGTAACCCGCCGGGTCAGCGATGATTTGTGACGCGCACATGCACAAAGCGGGAGGAGTTCTTTTGGAACATCCTCCCGCCTTGTGCGGACTAACCCGATACTCGGATTACGCGCAAAAGTTTAAAGACCCCTACTGCCCATGTCCACGCAAATCTCGGCCGCGTTCCACTAAATTTAGCGAAATCGCCAGCCAGCGGCCGTAAGCTGCGAAACGCCTGTCAAACATCGCAATATCTATCTGTATCCACTAATAAAAACATCCCGCATTCCGTAGCGTCCCGCCGGCTTCCCCGCCAGCCACTGGGCCGCGAGCAAGGCGCCACGGGCAAACACCGAGCGGTCGGTCGCCGAGTGCTGGAGCAGCAGCCGCTCGCCATCCCCCAGGAACCAGACCTGATGCTCGCCCACCACATCGCCGCCACGTACCACCGCGTAACCGATCTGGCCTTCGTGCCTGGGACCCGGCTGTCCGTGGCGCGTGTATACCGCCTGCTCCGCCAGACTCTGGCCCCGACCCGCGGACGCCGCTTCCCCCAGCGCCAGCGCCGTGCCCGAAGGGGCATCGGCCTTGTTGCGGTGATGCGCTTCCATGATCTCGATGTCGTAGTTGCGCGGCAGCGCCTGGGCGGCCTGGCGCACCAGTTCCAGCATCAGCGTCACCCCCAGGCTGGTGTTGGGCGCCACCAGCAGCGGGATGACGTCGGCCGCGGCGGCGAGCGGTGCCGCCAGTTCCGCCGGCAGCCCGCTGGTTCCGAGCAGCAGCGGCACGCGCGCCGCCACGCAGGCCGCCACATGGGCTGCAGCCGCGGCGGGGCTGGAGAAATCCAGCACCAGATCGGCCTGTTGCAACAGCGGCGGCAGGGCGGGGCTGATCGGCAGCGCGCTCGCGGCCGCGCCGGCGTGCAGTCCGGCGTCCTTACCTAAGGCGGTACTGCGCTCCGAGGCCACGGCACCGACCAGCCGCAGTGCCGGGAACTGGTCGAGCAGACGCAGCAGCTGTGTGCCCATGCGGCCGCTGGCACCGACGATCACCATGCGAATGGCACTGCCGCCGGTGGCGCCGCGACCGCTCACGGCCGCTCGCTCGGGGTTGGCGCTGTCATCAGCGCGTTCACGTGTGCTCGCTCAAGGCTGCTCGCTGGAAAAAAACCGCTTCACGCCGTCCAGGAAACTCTTCTGGCGCGGGGCGTGCTTGTTACCGTCGCGCCGCAGCGTCTCGTCGAAGTCGCGCAGCAGCGCGCGCTGCTCGCCCGACAGGTTCACTGGCGTTTCCACCACCACGCGGCAGAACAGGTCGCCACGATTGTTGTTGCGCACCGATTTCACGCCCTTCTCGCGCAGGCGGAACACCCGTCCGGACTGGCTTTCGGCTGGGATCTTGAGTACCACCTGGCCATCGAGTGTCGGAACCTCGACACTGCCCCCCAGGCTCGCAGTGGCGAAGCTGATCGGCACATCGCAGCTCAAATGCATCCCGTCACGCTCGAAGATCGGGTGCTCGCGCACGTGCACCTCGACGTACAGGTCGCCCGGCGGGCCGCCATTGCGGCCGGCTTCGCCCTCGCCGCCCAGGCGCACGCGATCGCCGGAGTCCACGCCGGCGGGAATCTTCACCGATAATTTCTTGCTGCGGCGCACACGACCCTGGCCCAGGCACTGATCGCAGGGATTGCGCACCACGCGCCCGGTACCGCGGCAATGCGGGCAGGTCTGCTGCAGGGTGAAGAAACCCTGCGACAGCCGCACCTGACCGCTGCCGTGACAGGTCTCGCAGTTGACCGGCGCGCTGCCCTTGGCCGCACCCGTGCCGTGGCAGATTTCACATTCGACGAACTTGGTGACATCGATCTCGACCGAGCGGCCGAACACCGCCTCGGCCAGATCGAGCTCGATCTGGTAACGCAGGTCGGCGCCGCGATACACCTGCGAGGCACCCCCGCGGCGTGCGCCGCCGAAGATGTCGCCAAACACGTCGCCAAAAATATCGCTGAAGGCCTCGGCGGCGTGAGCGCCGGCGCCGTTGCGGCTGGACTCGATCCCGGCATGCCCGTATTGGTCGTAGACGGCGCGCTTCTGTGCGTCCGCCAGCACTTCGTAGGCTTCCTTGGCTTCCTTGAATTTCTCTTCAGCTTCGTGGTCGCCCGGATTGCGATCGGGGTGGAACTTCATCGCCAGGCGCCGATAGGACTTCTTCATGTCGGCTTCGCTCGCGTTGCGAGCCACGTCGAGTACCTTGTAGTAATCGCGTTTGGCCATGAGTCCCTGTCAGTCTTCCATGTCAGATCAATTCAGATGCGCACGACCACCCGGGCGCCTGCTAGCGCCGGGCTGGTGTGTGCTTGAGTTGCGAGTGAACGCCTGTGCCGGGCTGCAAGTGGCGGGCGGCCTTTCGGACGCGCGACGGCCCTTGTCGCGAACTTCCTCGAACTCGGCATCGACCACATTCTCGTCAGCTTTGCCCTGCGCACCGGCACCTGCCGCGCCGCCCGCTCCCGGGGGCGCCTCGCTACCCGCGCCGGCCGGGCCGCCGCCGGCAGTCGCGCCGCCGTCCGGATGGCTCGCGGCATAGGCACGTTGCGCAATGGCCGCCGATGCCTGCCCAAGAATTTCGGTCTTCTTCTCGATGACCTCTTTATCGTCGGAGCCCAGTGCCGACTTCAGGTCGTTCATGGCCGCCTCTGCCTTGGCGCGCTCATCCGCGCTGACCTTGTCGCCCAGATCCTTGAGCGCCTTGTCGACTGAGTGAATCATCGCGTCGGCGCGGTTACGCGTCTCAACCAGCTCACGGAACTGGCGGTCCTCGGCCGCATGCGCCTCGGCGTCCTTGACCATGCGCTTGATCTCGTCATCGGACAGTCCGCTGGAGGCGCGAATCACGATGCGCTGTTCCTTGCCGGTGGCCTTGTCCTTCGCCGAGACATTCAAAATGCCATTGGCGTCGATGTCGAAGGTCACCTCGACCTGCGGCATGCCGCGCGGTGCCGGCGGGATGTCGGTCAGGTCGAAGCGCCCGAGCGACTTGTTGTCGGCGCCGCGCTCGCGCTCGCCCTGCAGCACGTGGATGGTCACCGCGGTCTGGTTATCGTCCGCGGTCGAGAACACGTTGGCCGCTTTGGTCGGGATGGTGGTGTTCTTCTCGATCAGCTTGGTCATCACGCCGCCGAGGGTCTCGATCCCGAGCGACAGCGGCGTAACATCGAGCAGCAGCACGTCCTTGACCTCGCCGGCCAGCACGCCGCCCTGGACCGCCGCGCCGACCGCCACCGCCTCATCCGGGTTGACGTCCTTGCGCGGCTCCTTGCCGAAGAAATCACGCACGTATTTCTGCGCCAAGGGCATACGGGTCTGGCCGCCGACCAGGATCACCTCGGCGATATCCTTGGCTTCAAGGCCTGCATCCTTGAGGCACATGCGGCACGGGCCGATGGTCTTCTGCAGCAGGTCGTCCACCAGCGATTCGAGCTTGGCACGCGTGAGCTTGACGTTCAGATGCTTCGGACCGCTGGCATCGGCCGTGATGTACGGCAGGTTGACCTCGGTCTGCTGGCTGGACGATAGCTCGATCTTGGCCTTTTCCGACGCCTCTTTCAGGCGCTGCATCGCCAGCGGATCGCGACGCACGTCGACGCCGGATTCCTTCAGGAATTCATCGGCCAGAAAATTGATCACGCGATGATCGAAGTCCTCGCCGCCGAGGAAGGTATCGCCGTTGGTCGCGAGCACCTCGAACTGGCGCTCACCATCGACTTCGGCAATCTCGATGATCGAGATGTCGAACGTGCCGCCGCCAAGGTCGTAGACCGCGATCTTGCGGTCCGCGCCCTGCTTGTCCAGACCATAGGCCAGGGCCGCCGCGGTGGGTTCATTGATGATGCGCTGCACGTTCAGACCGGCAATGCGACCGGCGTCCTTGGTCGCCTGGCGCTGCGAGTCGTTGAAATACGCCGGCACCGTGATCACCGCCTCGGTGACCGGTTCGCCCAAATAGTCCTCGGCGGTCTTCTTCATCTTCATCAGCACCCGCGCGGAAATCTCCGGCGGCGCCATCTTCTTGCCGCGTACTTCCACCCAGGCGTCGCCGTTGTCGGCCTTGACGATCTGGTAGGACACCATCTTGATGTCCTTCTGGACCACCGCATCATCGAACTTACGGCCGATCAGGCGCTTGACCGCGAACAGGGTGTTCTGCGGATTGGTCACCGCCTGGCGCTTGGCCGACTGGCCGACCAGGACCTCATCGTCCTTGGTAAAAGCGACGATCGAGGGAGTGGTGCGATCGCCCTCGCTGTTCTCGATCACGCGCGGCTTGCCGCCTTCCATGATCGCCACGCACGAATTGGTCGTGCCCAGATCGATGCCGATTACCTTACTCATTGCTCGCACTCCACCGGTTCTGTTTCATGATGCACTAGCTTGGGACTAATGCCTTGGTTTTCAACCGCTCTGGTCCCTAGCCGCCCGCGGCCTTCGCCACGATGACCCGCGCCGGCCGCAACAGCCGACCCTTGAGCTCGTACCCCGGCTGGACCACCTGCAGCACAGTGTTCGGCTGCGCCGCACCCGACTCCTGCATCAGCACCGCCTCGTGCAGGCTCGGGTCGAATCGTTGACCGGCCGGATCGAGCTGCTTGACGGAGAATTTCTCGAACGTCCGATCGAGCAGCTTCAGCGTGGCTTCCTGCCCTTCAAGCAGGGTGCGTGCGTCAGCGGTGGCACCGTTACGCACGCCCAGTTCCAGTCCGTCGCGCACCGCAAGCAGCTCGGCCGCCAGGCCCTCGATGGCATAGCGGTGGGCGCTTTCGATATCGCGCTGCGCGCGCTTGCGCACATTGTCCAGCTCTGCCGCCGCGCGCAGATACAGATCGCGCTGGGTGCGGCCGTTCTCTTCGGCGGCGGCGAGCTTCTGGCGCAGCGCGTCGAGTTCGCCCGGGCTGCCGCCGACCTCGGCACCGTTGTCCGCAGCGCCTGCGCTCGGCGCCTCCGACGGGGTGCCCGAAGATTCTTCCCGGCTTGCCTCAGACACTATAAATACCTTTTAAAACAATCAGTTGGTGAATATAATTAAACGATCTATTCGCTGGCATCATGGTCGCTACTGCCTAGATGGCGCTCACCGGCGCGAATTCAAGGCCGAGCTGAGAACTTTCGCCGTCAGATCGACGATCGGGATGATGCGCTCATAGGCCATGCGCGTCGGACCGATCACGCCCAGCACGCCGACCACTCCCTTGGCGGAGCTGTAGGGCGCCGTCACCACGCTGTAGTCATCCAGGATCTGATAACCCGACTCGTGGCCGATGAAAATCTGCACCCCCTCGGCCCGCAGGCTCTGGTCCAGCAGGTGCAGGATGTCGCGCTTTTCATTGAAGGCCTCGAACAATCGCTTGAGCTTATCGACATTTGACGGCCCGGCGAAGCCCATCAGGTTGGTTTCGCCTGCGATCAGGTATTTGATGTCCTCGGCGGCGCTGCCCTGCTCGAACAGGCGCTGTGCCATCGAGATGGCATCGAGCATGACCTGATTGAGGTGCTCGTGCGTCTCCTTGAGCTGGCGCACCAGCTCCTGATGGATCTGCGGCAGCGTGCGGCCGATGCAATGCTCATTGAGAAAGTTCGCCGCGCGCCGCAGCTCTTCGGCCGAGTAGTGCCGGTCGAGTTGGATGATGCGGTTCTGCACTTCGCGGTCGTCGAACACCAGCACCACCAGCACGCGGTTCTCCGACAGCGCCAGAAACTCAATCTGGGTCAGCGAGGCCGCCTGCGCCAGCGGCAGTGTTACCACTCCGGCCAGATGGGTAATGTTCGACAGCAGCTGCGAGGCCGCTGCAACCAGCGACTTGGAGCTGTCGGCGGGCATATCAAAGTGGCGGTGGATCTCCTCCAGGCTCGAGTCGTCGGTGGTAAGCTGGGCGCGCAGCAATGAATCGACGAAGAATCGGTACGCCTTGTCGGTCGGTACCCGCCCGGCCGAGGTATGCGGCGAGCTGACGAAACCCAGCTCCTCCAGGTCGGACATCACGTTGCGCACCGTGGCCGAACTGAGGGCCAGGCCCGATTCGCGCGACAGCGTACGCGAGCCCACCGGCTCACCGTCGCGAATATAGCTCTGCACCAGCACCCGCAGCAGACGCTGCGCGCGCTCGTTCAGGGCATCATCTTTGTTTTCCGGTGCCATCTTAATAAGTAGTGAGCTAACCAGCCGCCTCCGGCGCCGTCAAGCGCATGCCGGCCCCCGGCCAACGCCCCCGATCAGGTCAAATATGCCGCGCGTTGGCCGCCGCCGCCGGGCCATGCTACAACAGCGAGCGATTGGAAGGCCCGAACCCAAACATGCAAAAGCCGATACGTACTTGCGCACTGGTCGGCAAGTTTCAGGATCCACGGGTCGCGGAATGCGCCCAAGCGTTGGTGCCGGAGCTGCTGGCGCGCCACTTGACGGTATTGGCGCCGCCGGACGCCAGCGCAAGCCGGTTGCCGGCCGGGGTCGCGCTCACGCCGCTGCCGCAACTGATCGAGCGTACCGATCTGATGATCGCGATCGGCGGTGACGGTACGCTGCTGTATGCCGCGGGACTGGTGGCCGAACATGAGATACCGCTGCTCGGCATCAATCGCGGCCGCCTCGGCTTTCTGACCGACGTACTGCCGCAGGATATGGTGAGCTGCCTCACGGCGGTACTCGCCGGCGACTGCGAGGCTGACCGCCGCGCGCTGTTGCAGGCACGACTGGTGTCTCCGGCGGGCGCCGAAGTGCGCGGTTTCGCGCTCAACGATGTGGTGTTCAATCGGCTCGAGTCCGGCCGCATGCTGGATTTCGAGACCCACATCGACGGCCGTTATGTCAACTCTCACGGCGGCGACGGTATGGTCGTCGCCACGGCCACGGGCTCGACTGCCTATGCACTGTCCTGCGGCGGGCCGATCGTGGATCCGCGGCTCAATGTGCTGGTTGTGGCTCCGATCTGCCCGCACACGCTGTCGGACCGGCCGATCGTTGTGCCCGCGGATTCACGCATCGACATACGACTGAGCGGACACAGCCAAGCCGGCGCCCAGGTCACCTGCGATGCCAGCATGCTCGGCGAGCTCAAGGCGGGCGGCCGCCTCGAGATCGTGCCCGCCGGCCGCGCCATCACGCTGCTGCATCCTCCCGGCTACGATTACTTCCGGCTGTTGCGCTCGAAACTTCACTGGGGCCTGGGCGGGCTGGCCCACGAGCGCTAACGCCATGCTGCGCCATCTGCAGATCCGCGACTTCGCCATCATCGATGCGGTCGAGCTGGATTTCAGCCCCGGACTGACGGTGCTGACCGGGGAGACCGGCGCCGGCAAGTCGATCATCGTGGATGCGCTGGAGCTGCTGTGCGGCAGCCGCGCCGGTGCCGATGTGGTGCGCGCCGGCGCCGAGCGTGCCGACATCAGCGCTACGGTGGATATCACCGCTACCGCCGGGGAGCTGCGCCACATCCTCGGTGAGCAATCGATCGACAGCGGCGGCGAGCTGCTGCTGCGTCGGGTGGTCGGCAGCGATGGGCGCAGCCGCGCGTGGCTCAACGGCCAGGCGGTACCGCTACAGGTGCTGGCGGGCGTCACCGGACTGCTGTTCGAGATTCATGGCCAGCACGAATTTCAGTCGCTGGTGCGCCCGGCGACGCAGCGCGGCCTGGTCGACACCTATGGCAGGCTCGAATCGCTGGCGGCACAGGTGCGCACCGCCCACAGCGTATGGCTGGCGCTGCTGAACCGCAGTATCGAGCTCGACAGCGCCGCCAGTGAGCGCGGCTCGCGGCTCGATCTGCTGCGCTACCAGCTGCACGAGATCGAAGCGCTGCAGCTCAAACCGGGTGAAATCGCCGAGCTGAAGGATGAGCACGGCCGTCTCGCCAATCGCGGGCGACTGATCGAGGCCGCCCGCGGCGCGCTCGAGTGGCTGTACGAAGCCGAAAGCGCGACGGCGCATACGCTGATCGCGAAATCAATCGCCGTCCTGCGCCAGGCCGGCACCGTGGACGCCCAGCTCGCGCCGCTCAGCGAGCTGCTCGAGGAGGCGGCGCTGCGCGTCAAGGACGCGGGTCACTCGTTGCTGCAGTATCTTGATGCGCTCGAACTGGATCCGCAGCGCGCCGACGCCATCGAGCACCGGCTCGCGGCGGTCGAAGAACTGGCGCGCAAGCATCGGGTGAATCCGGAGGCGCTGCCGGAGCGGCAGGCGGAACTGAGCGCTCAGCTCGCAGGCCTTGAAACTGCCGCGGCTGACGTCGGCGCGGTGCGCCTGCAGCTCGGGACGGCGACGGCAAATTTCCAGGAACTCGCCGGGCAGCTGTCCGGGCGGCGCACTACTGCGGCACGCGCTTTAGCCAAGGAGATTTCCGCGCGCATGCAGGAGCTGGGGATGGGCGGGGGCCGCTTCCTGATCGACGTGGTGGCTGCAGAATCGGCCGAACCGGCCCCGCACGGCTACGATCGGGTGGAATTTCGTGTCAGCACCAATCCCGGCCAACCGCCGCGCGCGATCTCGAAGGTCGCATCCGGCGGCGAGCTGGCACGACTGTCGCTGGCGGTGCAGGTGTCCTGCGCCGGCAGTGCGGCCTCTTGCATGGTATTTGACGAGGTCGACAATGGCATCGGCGGCGCGGTCGCCGAGATCGTCGGCCGCGAGCTGCGCCAGCTCGGCGAGCACGCGCAGGTCCTGTGCGTGACCCACCTGCCGCAGGTCGCGGCTCAGGGCCACCAGCATCTGCGGGTGGCCAAACTCAGCGACGGCCACGGCACGCGCACCAGCGTCGCACGCTTGAGCCCCGGGGAGCGCGTCGACGAACTCGCCCGCATGCTCGGCGGCGTGGAGATCACCCCGCGCGCACGCGCGCACGCCAACGAGATGCTGGCCGCCGTCGCCAGTGCAGCGGCCGCTGCCGCCGTCGCGGCTGCGAGCGGCGCCGCCAGCGGCAATCAGCCCGGTGACAGCGGGCTCAGCGCCGGCAGCGGTGGCCGGCGTGCCGCGCGCCCGCGCGCGGCGCCGCCCGTTAAATGACGCGTTTGACCCGTCCCTGTTTGCGCGCCGGGCAATCGACTCGCTGGCAGCGCCCGTAAAGCACCAGCGAGTGCTCTTCAATCAGGTAGCCCAGGCGCTTGGCGATGGCGTTCTGCCGGGTCTCGATTTCCGGATCGACGAACTCTTCCACCGCGCCGCAGTCCATACACACGATATGGTCGTGGTGGGTGCCGTGGTTGATCTCGAACACCGCCATGCCGTCCTCGAAATGATGCCGGCTCACCAGACCCGCCCCCTCGAACTGGGTCAGTACCCGGTAGACCGTGGCCAGGCCGATGTCCTCGCTGGAGTCGAGCAGTTTCTTGTAGATCTCTTCGGCCGACATATGCCGCGTCGTGCTGTGCTCGAGGATCTCGAGTATTTTGAGCCGCGGCAGGGTGACCTTGAGGCCGGCCTTGCGTAGATCTTTGCCTTCCACGATGCACCTCGATGTACCGCTGCCAGGCCGGTCGCCAGGCGACGCCGACTGCGGACGATACGGTATGATGGGCGGATGAGAATTATCACACTATTTGTCGCCCTCTGGGCTTTGGGCGGCTGCGTTTATCGCATGCCGATCCAGCAGGGCAATTACCTGGATCCGGCGACTATTGACCAGGTCAAGGTCGGCATGACGCACAGCCAGGTGCACTATCTGCTGGGCACACCGATGGTGCCCGGCGCATTCGATGACTCGCGCTGGGACTACGACTATTACCTCAAGACGCGCCGCCTGCAGACCCCATTTCGCAGCCACGTAGCGGTCTATTTCGAAAATAACCTGGTGGCCCGCGTCGACAGCGACGTCAAGGGCGCGCCGCCTTCCACGTTCAGCTCCAAGGACGTCGCGGCACCCGAGCCGCACAACGCGCGCCACTAAGTCCGATTGGGACCGCGGCGCGGCGGGCGCTGTGCCTGCGACACCCGCGCGCGGCGCTTTGCCCGCGGATCGAGCTTGAGCGGGCGGTACAGTTCGATGCGATCGCCGTGCGCCGGAATGTGGGAGCGGGAATACACCCGGCCATAGATGCCGGTGGCCGCATGCTCCCAGTCGGCCGCGCTGGCCCCCAGCACACGCCTCGCAGCGCTCAATGCCACCGCGATCGTGGCCTCATCCGGCAGATCAATCTCACACAGCAGGATTCCGGCCGGCGTATCGCAGGCAACACTGCAGCGCTTGGTCACGGCCAGCCCTGTGGTCAGTCGGCCGGCAGCTGCTGGGCGCGGGCGGCGAATGCCCGCACCAGCGAGCCGGCGGTGTCTTCGAACAGCGGCTCGAACAGTGCCGACTTCAGTGCATTGGAGAATTCGAATTGCAGCGCGAACTCTATGCGGCAGCCGTTGCTCGCTACCGGGGTAAAGCTCCAGCGGCCTTCAAGGACGCGAAACGGGCCTTGCACCAGATGCATGTGCACGCTGCGGCCCGGATCGAGAACATTGCGGGTGGTGAACTCGGTGCGCAACAGGCCGCGTCGCACCGCCAGCCGCGCGATCATCTGATTCTCGCCGCGCTCGAGCACCTGCGCCGCGGTACAGCCGGGAACGAACTCCGGATAGCGCTCCACCTCCTCGACCAGCCGGTACAGCAGGGCTGGCGGCCGCGCCACCAGCGCCGATCGGGTCATGTCTCGCATCGATCAAGTGTCGCTTAGTCGGGGTGCGCGACTCAAGCTTGAGTACAATGATCCAATGCCCAAGGCGGAAGTCACCGAGCGCGTCATCGCCGAGAACCGGCGCGCGCGTTATGACTATTTCATCGAGGAGCGGATCGAGGCGGGTCTTGCGCTGGAGGGTTGGGAGGTCAAGTCGATGCGCGCCGGCAAGGCGCAGCTCGCCGAGGCCTATGTCTACATTCGTGGCGCCGAGGCGTTTCTGATCGGCGCGCACCTGTCGCCGCTGCGTACCGCTTCCACGCACAAGGTGGCCGACCCGGTCAGAACGCGCAAACTGCTGCTGCATCGAAATGAGCTCGATCGCCTGATCGGGGCTACCGAGCGCAAGGGCTACACCATCGTGCCGCTGGAACTGTATTGGAAGAATGGCCGCGCGAAGCTTCAGATCGGGCTCGCCAAGGGCAAGAAACAGCACGACAAACGCGCCACCGAGAAGGAGCGCGACTGGGTGCGCGATCGCGCGCGGCTGATGCGGCGCGGTTAGGCCACGCGCAGGCGTTCAGCTCGATTGGCTCGAGCCGGCCCAGATATTGAGATCTGCGTCGACCGCGTGCTGGTCGATGCGCTGCAGCTCAGCGGCGCTGAACTCGAGGTTGTGCAGCGCACCCAGGCACTCCTTGATCTGCGGCCAGCTGCTGGCGCCGATCAGTGCACTGGTGATCACCGGCTTTCTGAGCACCCACGCCAACGCCATCTGAGCCAGCGTCTGGCCGCGCTGGCCCGCGATCTGGTTGAGCGCGCGCACCTTGTCGAGGTTGCGTTCGCTGAGCATGGCTTTGCGAAACGATCCGTCCCGGCTGGCGCGGGAACTGTCGGGAACGCCAGATAGGTACTTGGTCGTAAGCAGCCCCTGCGCCAACGGCGAAAACGCGATGCAGCCGATGCCTTCCTGCTCGAGCACTTCCAGCAGGCCCTGCTCCACCCAGCGATTGAGCATTGAATAGGAGGGCTGATGAATCAGGCATGGGGTTTTGAGTTCGCGCAGCATGGCCGCGGCCTCGCGGGTCTTGTTCGGTCCATAGGACGATATGCCGACGTACAGCGCCCGGCCGCTGCGCACTGCGGTCTCGAGCGCCGACATGGTTTCATCGAGCGGCGTGTCCGGGTCGAAACGATGCGAGTAAAAGATATCCACGTAGTCCAGGCCCATGCGCTTCAGGCTCTGGTCCAGGCTTGCGAGCAGGTACTTGCGCGAGCCCCATTCCCCATAGGGGCCCGGCCACATGTCGTAGCCGGCCTTGGTTGACACGATCAGCTCGTCGCGATGCGCGGCCAGGTCGGTGGCGAGGATGCGCCCGAAGTTTTCCTCTGCCGAGCCGTAAGGCGGGCCGTAGTTGTTGGCCAGGTCGAAATGCGTGATGCCAGCATCGAACGACTTGAGCACCATGTCGCGCGCATTCTCGAATGCGGTCGTGCCGCCAAAGTTCTGCCACAGTCCGAGGCAGATGCGCGGCAGCTTCAGGCCGCTGCGACCGCAGCGGGCGTACGACATGCGTCGGTATCGATCGGCGGCGGCAAGGTACATCGCTAGTCCTTTTCGAGCTGGCCGGGTGTGAGGCCCTGGAAATTATACGAAACCCAGCGGAAAACCCATTTTGCGGGCCGCGTCCTGAGCTCGCCTGCTGTACGGTGCTATACTTGGCGCGTTCCGAAGGGGGCGACCGGTTTCGACGTGGGTTGCGAACCTTCAGGGGCGTGCCGAGGTGCAGTGGCCCTCGTTAAACACTGCTGCAAACTCTAGTTGCCAACGACGACAACTACGCTCTAGCTGCCTAAACGCAGCTGACCTCTGACCAGCTCGTGCCTATGCGACTGTATCAGGGGACGCGCTCATAGGATCGCGGGCTACCGTGCGACGGGGTAGTTCCGTTAAGAGATACCGTGGCTGGTCCGGCGTCTTCCCTGCCCTTCGGGTAGCGACGGATGAGAAACAAAGAATGGGCTACGCGCGTAGATCCTGAAGTCTAGGACTTGCGGACGCGGGTTCGATTGATGCAATGGAATGCAATGGTCGCCTTCGCTCGTAAGAGCGAAGTAAACACGGGGCTCATTCGGCGAACCCTGCTGTCGTTGCGAACGACATGGCAACGCCGAGGGGTGGAACAAGGCCAACTTGCTCTGCCCTGTAGAGACTCATAGGTCGGCTGACTCGCGAACGAGCGAGCCGAAACTAGGATTCGAGCGCTGCAGGCTCGAATAACACGCCCCGCATCCTACTCACTGCGCAAGCAATGAGGGATGAAGGCATAGTCCAGCCCGTCTCGAAAGAGATGGATACGCTGTCCCGCCGCCTCCACCAAATGTGGGTAATCCCCGGAGAAATCCGGGGAATCCCCAGCCGGTCACTTCGCCATATTGATGATTCTGGACTGCGTGAACTCCTCCAGTCCTTCCTGACCCATCTCGGTACCGAAGCCGGATTGCTTCGCGCCGCCAAACGGGATATCCGGTGGCAGTTCCAGATGCTTGTTGACCCATACCGTGCCCGCCGTCATGCGCTGCGCCACCGCGTAGGCACGGTTTGAATCGGCGCCCCACACAGTTCCGCCCAGGCCATATTCGGTGCTATTGGCACGCGCGATCGCATCATCCAGGCTGGAATACCTGAGTACCGGCAATACCGGCCCGAACTGCTCTTCGCGCACCAGTCGCGCATCGTCCGGTATGTCGCGCACGATCGTCGGCGCAATGAAATAACCGTCGCGATCGAGCGCCTTACCTCCGGCGATCACCTGGCCACGGTTGCGCCCGTCCGCCAGAAATTCCTTCAGCTTCTCGAACTGGGTCTTGTTCTGCAGCGGGCCCATCTGCGTCGCGGGGTCCAGTCCATCCCCAACCACAGTGGCATTGGCCAACAGTGCCAATTCAGCGCACATTGCTTCATACAGGCAATCGGGCACATACACGCGCTTGATCGCCAGGCATACCTGGCCGGAATTGAACATGGCGCCCTTAAACACCTTGGCCGCGACATCCTTGATGTCGACGTCGTCCAGGACGATGGCCGCGTCATTGCCACCGAGTTCCAGCGTAAGCCGCTTGATCGTCCCGGCAACGCTCGCCATCACTTTGCGACCCGTGGCGGTCGAACCTGTGAACGCGACCTTCGCCACGTCGGGATGCTGCGTGAGGATGGCGCCCAGATCGTTCTGATCGACGATGACGTTGAGCACTCCAGGCGGCAGCAACGGCGTACAAAGCTCACCGAACAGCAGCGTCGTGAGCGGAGTAGTGGGCGCGGGTTTCGCCACCACGGTATTGCCAGCCAGAAGCGCCGGGGCGACCTTGATCACGAGCAGCATCAGCGGAAAGTTCCACGGGGTTATCGCCGCGACCACCCCGAGCGGCGCATGCCGTTGCACGATGCGCTCGGAGTCGTTTTCCCGCAGGATCTTCACCGGCAGGTCCATGGCGGCAAACGCGCGGATCATGGCAACCGCGCCGCCCAATTCATGCGCCGCACCGGCCAGCGGTTTGCCCTGCTCCTGGGTCAATAGCCGGGCGAATTCGGCGCTACGCGCCTCCAGCGCACCTGCAATCTTCAGCAGCATCTGCCGCCGGGTCTGGATCGGCGTAGCGGACCAGGCTGGAAACGCCTGCTTCGCCGCCGCGACGGCGGCATCGAGTTGCGCCTTGTCGGCGCGGGCGCAGCGGGTAAGCAATCTACCGGTTGCTGGATTGATCACGTCCAGCGTCATTGCCCCTGCAACCAATCGCCCGTTGATCACCAGCGGGTACTCAGGGCCGGGGCTGTGCAACGTTTTCGGATCTGCGCTCATACAGGTCACCTGACTTTGTGCTACCGATGGTGGTAACAGACCCCTGGCTGTCGCTGCCTGGCAGAGGGATGTTGAGCCTGTGGATTGCGCGGGTCAATGCTGCCATAGATGCCGGCAATTCCGGGGTCGGGGTAATCGATTGATGTTTTAGTGCTTGTATTTTGGATGTTATTCGCTAAATTTGACGCGCGAATGAATAGTCTTGCGCCGAACAGGAGCCACATGTTGCCTGAGTCAGCCATTGGCGCTGCGAGATTGCGATTACGTGCGCTCGCGCTCGGAACGCTGCTCTTCGCCGTGATCGCGCGCGTGGCGATGGCGGCCACGCCGCCGCATTTCGTGCTCACCAGTCCGGATGCGCGGCTCGCCGTCAGCGTCCCGGAGATCTACACCGCGCAGGCCTTTGGCTGCAGCGGCGGCAACCAGTCGCCTCAATTACAGTGGAGCGGCGCTCCGCCTGGAACGCAGAGCTTCGTCGTGACGCTGTTCGATCGCGACGAGCGCAGCACACCGTCGGGGTGGTGGCACTGGGTCGTCTACGACCTGCCGAAAAATGTCGACCGACTGCCGAAGGGAGCCGGGATCGAGCACAGCCAGCTGCTGCCTGCCGAGGCGCAGCAGGGACGCACGGATCTCGGAACCGATGCCTACCACGGCCCGTGCCCGGCAAAGGGAGACCCGCCGCATCGCTATGTGTTCACGGTCTATGCGGTGAATGTCGCCAAGCTTCCGGTTGCCCCGGAGGCCAGTGGCGCCATGGTGACCTCAGTGGTCCAGGACCATCTGCTGGGTAAGGCGGTGTTCGTCGCGCACTACGGACGGTGAAAGCCAAAATCGAGGCCAAATACGCACTACCCTTTGGTCAGGTGGGCTCGGCGGATCGCGCCTGCGCCCGAAGACGCTCCAACTCGTGCCGGTACGCATCACCATCACCGTAATCCACGAAGCTGCCATAACGCGCATGCACCCCGAGCACACGGCGCGCGTGCTTGATCGGACACCAGTACTCCTCCGTGCGCGAGGCAACTTCGCGAACATGCGCCAACACGCCGTTCGCATAGGCGCAATACGCGCAATTTATCTTTTCAACGACATTGAGATAGGCGAGTTGCTCGCGGTCGAACGCCATGTAGTCGCTTCGTCGTACGTGCGGGATCCCGTACACCGGGAAGCACACCGCCTGATACAGCGCCACAAACACGTCGAGCAGCAGCAGCGGAATGATCAGTGCATAGATCGCCGGTGCGCTTAGAATCATGGCTGGACGCGCGCCGAACACGTAGCTCAACAATCTGGCGCGCAGCAGGCGATGTCGCGCAATTACGGCCTGTTCGAAGTGAACGACGCCGTCGTGCAGCTTGTAGTTGAGCTCGACGCGTCGTTTGGCGATTTCCAGCTCCAGCCGCCGCTCCAGGACGCGAATCGACTCCACCAGTCGAGCAATTTCGTCACGGCTTGACTCGGCCATATAGAAGGTTTCCTTTGCTGTCTTTTGTCAATAAAGTTAGCGATTTAACAACCAATCGACACCTATTTTCTCGGCTGGGAGCGACCGGCGTGAAGGCGCTGGCGATGACGATCCAGGACATTTCGTACGCCAGCCTTTGCCATCACTGCACCCCGGAGCCTATTCTTTCGCGTCATCGTTAGCAGGAGGCATGCCGTGTCGATCAATCAATCCGATATCAATCGCATTCAGGCCGCGGTCTCGACTTCGCTGCACTCGCATTGGCAGCTTTTTTTCGTCGAGGGCCTGGTCTTGCTGCTGCTGGGTCTGGCGGCCATCGTGCTGCCGCAGATCACGACGTTTGCGGTTGAGATCATCATCGGGTGGCTGCTTCTCATCAGCGGAATTGTCGGCTTGATAGCCACCTTCCGGATGCGGCACGCGCCCGGATTCTTCTGGTCGCTGGTCTCGGCCGTCCTGGCTATCGCGGCGGGTATCGTGCTGCTGCGATGGCCGCTGAGCGGCGCCCTGTCGCTGACGGTGATCCTGACGGTATTTTTCGTGGTCGAAGGCGTCGCGTCGATCTTCTATGCCCTGGAACACAAGCGCGAGCTCTCAGGCCGATGGGCCTGGATGCTCGTGAGCGGCGCGCTGGATCTGATCCTGGGCGGCATCATATTCCTCGGGCTGCCCGGCACGGCGGCGTGGGCGATCGGCCTGCTGGTGGGAATCAACATGGTATTTGGCGGCTCGGCGATCATGTCGATGGCGCTGCTTGCGCGCACCACCGGCCCGCGCCCGGCGGTGCGCGCCAGCTGATTGCATTGCGGCGCCACGGGCGACTCAAAACGCGCTCTTGATCACGCCCTGCCGCAGGCACGCGCGCGGCCTTAAGGTCAATCAACGCCCATCGGTGGCGCGTCGACCGCGCTGCGCCCGGCGCTCCTGGGTCCAGGCAGCTGCGGTGTGCCGCGACAGCGCATTTTGAAACAGTTCGCTTTCCGTGACTCGCCTGGGTCCACTGCGGCGGTCGCTGAAGTGCCGGTACTTGCACTTGCAGGATTTGGGCAGCGTGCAGCCCTGAAGCGGCAATGCCGGCGCGTGATGCGACAGAAAACGCGTTTGCCGCAAATCCACCGATGCCCGGCAGCACGAGACGCCGGTACTTATCCCGACTGCATGCCACGGATTGGTGACATGGATATGCTCAATCGCCCCGGCGCGCGTTCCAGCGCGCTGGATCTCGTTGACCTTGCGCCGACGTTTGAACCAGGAGAAAAACTTTATTATCGCCACGAACCCGCCTTTCGATGTGGGCAGCGTAACAAGCCTAAACGATGCAAACAGTCAGCTGTTGCCGCAGACGGTAGTACGGGTGGCGCTTCCAGGCAACCCTTGTGTCGTCCCCGGTGGCTCTCTCGCTCACCCATGACCCGCGGCGAGCTCACGCCGATGTCCCCGTCAGGCAATCCGCATCCCCACCGGCGCAGGGATTTCCTCACATGAGCCCGAAAAGCGAAACCTTCCGTTCGGAGGGGATGCTTTCGGGGAATCCGTCTTGGCGACCAACCTGCTTCACAGCCTCCTGCGCTACCGCGGCTGCCACGGCTGCTACAGATCGGCGCGCAGCAGTAATTCCCGCAGTGCCAGTTCGCTGACCGCCTGCGAGCGCGAGCGCACGCCAAGTTTGCGCTTGGCCTGTTCGACATAATAATGCACCGTGGTCGCGGACAGTTTGAGGATTGCGCCGATCTGCGCGTCTGTCTTGCCCCGCGACACCCAGCGCATGGTCTGCAGTTCACGTCGCGTCAGATTGATGGCGGCATCGATCTTGTCGCCGTACAGGGCTTTGCCACGCTGGTGCGCCGCGTGTGCCAGTGCCAGCAGCAGCGCGCGATCTGCAGGGCTGAGCGCGGCCGGCCCTCCGGCAAATGACACCAATCCCAGATAGCCGCCCGGCCCATGGATCGGCACCGCGAAGCCCTCCTGCCAGCCGCGTTGGCGGCCCAGCTCGATGACATCGCGCACCGTCTGGGGCAGATCGCCTTCAGCCCACAGCTCGCTCCAGCTGAACGGCGACATACGTCGGCGCGCTTCGTGCACCAGCGGATCTTCGGCGAAGACTTGCTCGAGATAAACGCCGGTCCACTCTTCGGGCCAGTTTCCGAAATAGAACCGGCCGCCGACCTTGTCGCCCCGAACCAGCAGCGCTCCCACCATCACGGTGGGCAGCCCGAAAGCCGCGGACACGGCACTGGTGGCGGCCGCCAGTTCCCCGGCGGCGTGGATCTCAGGCAGGCGCTGCAGGTAGTCCTGTAATCGCTCGAAATGGCTGGGGGTCATCGGCTGGAACGCTTCCGGCGGAGGCACGCACCGCACGATAGCAAGCCGGAATGAGATAACGAGGCCTATTCGGGTGGTAACGCTACCTCAGTGATCGATGAGCAATTTACGAGCGCTCGCACGCGCGACGGCGCCGCGGAAGGTGCTGCTGCCGGCGCTGGCGCGACCGGCCGGCTGCCGGGCACGCGCGCCTGCTTAGCGGCCAGGTCCGCGCCAGGCACGGTGTCTGAAGCCGAAACGTCCTGCGGTTTGGCACTGCGCGGATTGAGCTCATGCACTGCCCTGGTGCTGCTCGTCGATGCAAAGCGCTGCCGGGCGGGGGCACGCGAACGAAAATCCTGTGCGGCCTGCGACCACAGCTGGTACCTGAATCGCAGCCGGTACTCGCCGCTCTGCTCCGGCATCTCAGTCAGCGGCAGCGATTCGGTCAGGTCCACGTACGCTCTCCTGCCGCACTTGGACGATCGGGGATTGAGGATTGGGAACCGCTCAGCTTCTGGCCGACGACGCTGATGTCGTCATCGATGCTAAGTATCCGGCTTGGCGCCCCATCGGCGTCACGTTGCAGGGTCCAGCAACTGGCGGTGGTCAGACGTGTTCCGTCGCGCCGGAACTGGATCGATTCGCCTTCCCAGCGGCCGAGGCGCTGCAGCGTGGCGTTGATCTGCTCGACCGGTTCGAAGAATTCGGTCTTCAGCACCTCGGCCTTGGTTCTGCCGAGCACCTGACTACTGAGCCAGCCGTACATCAGCTCGGCGCCGTGGCTCCAGTACAGCATGCGGTCATGAACGTCGCGCACCATGACCGCATGGCGTGCAAGGTCGAGCAACGCCGCCTGTTCGGCGACCACGGCCGCCTGTTGCTCGACCACTTTGATGCGCTCGGCCAGCGCCGCGCTGCGTGACGTGAGCTCTCGCTCCAGCGCCTCGCTGCGCTCGCGGCACTCGTCGCCATAGGCCTTGAGGCGTATCAGGTTCCTGGCGCGCAAACAAAGTTCGGCGCGATTCACCGGTTTGGTGAGGAAATTCTCCGCCCCCGACAACAGCCCGAGCATCTTGCCGTCCTGGTCGTCCCGCGCGGTCACCATGATGATGGGAATGTACTTGGTGGCGCGGTTGCCCTTGATCTTGGCAGCCATCTGATAGCCATCCATCCCGGTCATCATGACATCGAGCAGGATCAGATCGGGCGGTTGCTGCAGGATCATGGCGAGGCCTTCCTCGGCACTGGCCGCACTCTGGATCTGAAAGCCTTCCGCCGCGAGCATGATCTGCAGCAGATCGCGGTTACGCTGCTCGTTGTCCACGATCAGGATCCACGGTGAGTGCTTGGCGACGTCAGGATTCATGCGCAGTCACGTGCACAGCCTGGCTCAGCTGAGCCGCGATGGTCGCCAGGAATTCGCGGTACGCGAACGGCTTGGCGATATAGCCATCGCAGCCCGCAGCCCGTATGCGCTCCTCATCGCCGGACATCGCGAGCGCGGTCAGTGCGATCACCGGGATGGCGCGCGTCAACTCGTCCTGCTTGAGCAGCGCCGTGGCCTTCAGGCCATCCATGCCGGGCAGCTGAATATCCATCAGTATCAGATCAGGCTGTTGCTCGCGCGCCAGGGTGAGCCCGGCCTCAGCGTCGGTAGCGCTGAGCGCGGCGTGGCCCACCGATTGCAGCAGGAACGTCGCCAGCGCCATGTTGGCCGGGTTGTCTTCGATCACCAGGATTTTTGCCATCTCAGGCGACCTGTCGGCGGCCAGCCATCGCGCGTCGGACCTCGGAGGTAAACAGATCGGAGTCGAACCCGGCCTTCTCCATGATAGTTGCCACATAGCAAGACAGTTTGGCGCGATCTTCGGCCGTGATGTGCTTGGCCGTGACTACCAGTACCGGGATGTTGGCAGTATCGGGATGTTCGTTGAGCGCCGCCACGACATCGAAGCCGTTCAGCTCCGGCATCATCAGATCCAGCACGATCACATCCGGCAATTCGCGCCGCGCGATCTCGATCGCCTCGCGACCGCCATACGCGCGCAGCACGTTGCCCGCCATCCCGGTGACGCGCAGCGCAATCAGTTCCACCGCGCTGGGGTCGTCGTCCACTACCAGGACGCTGAGCTTCTTGCCTTTCGGCTGGGGAAACAGGCTTAAGCCCACCAGCGCCTCGTACAGCTCCAGCCTGGAGATCGGTTTCTGCATGACGGCGGACGCTCCGAGCGCGAAGCCCTTGTTGGCGTCCGCGACGATCGACAGGATCACCACCGGGATGCCCCGCAGCTCCGGCACCTTCTTCAGGCGGCCGAGGAATTCCCAGCCATCCATATTGGGCAGCAGGATATCCAGGGTAATCAGCGACAACGGCTGCTGTATGGCGAGCACCAGCGCGGCTTCGGCCGATGCGGCGTGCAGTACCGTGAAACCTTGCGCCTCCAGCTGCACGCGGATGAGTTCCGCCGCTTTGAAGTCGTCTTCCACCACCAGCGCAACGCCGGCCGCGACGATCGCTTGGGCAGGCTGCATCAGCGGCGCTTTCGCGGTTGCCAGCACCTCGGTCTCGGACGCGCGCAGCGGCAGCCACACCGTGAAGCACGATCCCTCGCCAACGGCGCTCTCCACCGCCACCGCCCCACCGTGCAGCTCGGCGAGCACCTTTACTACCGCCAGCCCGAGCCCGGTGCCTTCGAACTTTCGCGACAGGCCGGCATCGATCTGACTGAATGGTTTGAACAGCCGCTCCAGTCCTTCGGCGTTAATGCCGATGCCGCTATCGACGATGCTAATCTTGAGAAATTTCTCGAAGCCGTTGTCTGCCAACGGCAGGCTCCAGCCTTTCCAGGAGCCCGAGAGTTGACCCACATCAGCGCGCGCGACGCGTGCGATGCGCACCGTCACCTGGCCGCCCTCGTTGGTGAATTTGACGGCGTTGGATAGCAGGTTGTAGAGAATCTGCTTTATCTTGCGCGGGTCGCCGTTGAGTGAGCCCATGTCCGAGGCGGCAATCAGATCCAGGCGGATATGGCGGGCGGCAGCCTTTTCCTTCACGATCGACAGGCTGTTCTGCAACAACGCGGCCACCGGTATCGGCTCAAGATCAAGCGTCATCTTGCCCGCTTCCACCTTGGACAGGTCGAGGATGTCGTTGATCAGCGAGAGCAGGTGCTGACCGCTGCTGAAGATGTCGCCAATGTAGCCGCGCTGCTGCAGCGTGAGTTCACCGAGCAGGCCGTCGCGCAGCACCTCCGAGAACCCGATGATGGCCACCAGTGGCGTGCGCAGCTCGTGCGACATGTTGGCGAGAAACTCGGATTTCATGCGGCTCGCGTCTTCCAGTTCGACGTTCTTCTGCACCATGGTCCGCTCAAAGCGCTTGAGCTCGGTGATGTCACGCGCCGTGGCGATCACGCCTTGCAGATTGCGATCGCGGTCGAGAAACGTGCTGGCGTTGTACGACACCACTGTGAGCGTACCGTCCCGGGCACGTGCGGTGAGCTCGTAGTTGGTGACCCGGCCTTCGTTTAGCACGCGATTGATGCCGGCCTGCGCGCGATGGGCATCGGTAAACTGGTTTTTGAACGGCGCGCCGACCAGTTCGTCGCGCGTCCTGCCGGTGAGCGCCTCGGTCTGCTTGTTGATGTCGGTGATGATGCCGCGCGGATCCGTGGTAATCAGGGCATCGATGCTCGATTCGATCAGCGAGCGGGTGTAGAAGTGCTGATCGCGCAGCCGTTGGTCGAGCTTCATCCGCTCCTCTTCGGTCTGCTTGCGCGCGGTATTGTCGGTGCCGATCAGCAGATAACCGATGATCGCGTCCTGCGCATCGCGCAACGC
>Ga0302325_10008752_pt1 | contig 22209 bp, 28 predicted proteins | sample Palsa_T0_2_FD_201948 | JGI IMG/M metagenome (GOLD analysis project Ga0302325, IMG submission 201948) | Peat permafrost microbial communities from Stordalen Mire near Abisko, Sweden - Palsa_T0_2 | ecosystem: Environmental > Terrestrial > Soil > Palsa > Peat permafrost | place: Sweden: Abisko...
AGGTAGGCCAGCGCGTGACGGGCCCGGTCGAGTTCGGACCGGGCGATGTCGATCTCGCTGAGCACGCCGTGGGAAAACGCGCCGTCACGTCGAACCGCGCCGGGCTGACGAGTGAGGTCATGCGCCCGCCTCCTCGGCAAAGAATCCGAGCAGTTCCTCGACGACGCGATCGGGTCGTTCCTCGGCCAGGTAGTGCCCACAGTCGTCGATCATCACGCTATGCAGCTGCTCGACGAGCGGCGTGATCTCCGGAGCGAGGTTCGCTCCGAAGCTCGCGGTGCCGCCGACCGTCATGACGGGCATCGCCAGCTTGATCTTGGCGTGCTCGCGGTTGTGCTGAGGCTCTCGCCTGTTGCCAGCGCCGTCAGCTCCTCAGCGTCGGTGCCTGCAGCACGCCCGGCAATAACCTCAAGCCCGCTGGTGCCGGCCGCCGGTCACGGGAGTGAGCAGCGATTGAGTCAACGCCATGGTCAGGGCTCGCTATCGCCGCAACCGGAGCGTCGAAGGGACTTGTCTTGTGGAGGACTGCGTGGACTCGGCGCCGGTGCGGAGCAGCCGTGCGGCACCTCGACGTGTTGTTCCTCGAGCTAAGCGGCAGCGTCCTCATGCGGCGCCTGCAATAGGCTGAGAACGTCCTGGAGGCTCTCCCAGATCATCGAGCCTTGCACCCATGGCGCCGCATGGCTTCCCGCGCAGCGATGTCCTTCGACAACCCGCAGGCCGCCGACCATGCTCAGGTTTGCGCGGAGCCTCTGCCTCTGGTTCATCGGCACCAGTTGATCCTGGGTGCTCTGATCCAGCACGACAAGTCCCGGCGCCTTGCCTGCTCGCACCCGTTCAACTATCTCAGCCGGGTCAAAGCGCGCCGGGCTCGCTGCCGGCCACGTCTGCTGGTCTGCTCCAAACGCGTTGGACAGAAGCATCTCGTACTCGTCGCGGAGGTGCTCGTGGGATCCACCAAGCCCGTTCACCAGCGCGGAGAAGTCATATAGGCCATTGAGACCGAGCAGCGCGGCTGGACACGGTGCATCGGGGATGTTCTCAAGCCCATAGTGCCGCGGGGATTGGAGGATGGCTTGAAACGCGAGGGAGGCGCCGGCACTGTGGCCTGAGAGAATGTAAGACTGGTCGGCCAGGCCGAAGGAGCGGAGCAGCGCCAAGCCGTGGAGAATGTCGCTCACGTGTTGAGGGTGTACGGCCTCGCGGGCGGGGTCGGAATGGTGGTCCTTGATGGCGTCGTAGGGCAGCGTGGGATGGTTGGGGAACTGTGAGAGGGTGTAGTTGAGTGAGGCAATGGCCGTGATCGGCGCTGACACATCGGGGGCGGAGAATGCGTGCGCGACCGCGGCCTCAATTGAGCTGGAGGTGAGTTCGGGGTCGCGCCAAGCGCCGCCGTGAATGTGTACGTGGTATTGAGGAGAAACAGAATCCGCGCCACGAGCCGGGAGGGAGTTGGCCGGGACGCCGACCAGGTTTGACGTATCCGGTGTTCTCGGGAGATAGACGTTGAGGTTCTGGAAGCGATTGGCATCAGGTGCGTAAGGGATGTTTTTCGCAGCGACAACGGCCACCGGATGAGCAAGCTGAGGACTTGTGGCCTCGGCGAACCCCCATGTCCCATCTTCGACTTCACGCGTTCTGGTAGCAGGGGCGCGAACAGACATGTGTGCGGTCTCCTTCGGTAAACAACGGATCTGTGCGAGGACGTCCTCGACGCCACATCGGCTCCTACCAGCGCCCGAACAGGGGCGTCGAGATCAGCGCGGCCGGAACATGCTGGCTCTGGTTCGCCGCCCAGAAGAGAATGAGGCTCCCCCCAAGCAGACTGATGTTGAGAATGAAAGCGTCTCGGTGCTCCTTTACCTGACCAGAGTCCTCAAACGTCCAGAACGGGTGCATGATGATCGTGACCGGCACCAGGTAAGCCGCGATCAGGAGTGCTCCGAGATCCAGCCAGATTCCGAGGCTCGCCAGCACCGCGGCGCCCATCACGGTGAGCGATCCCGCCACGACCGACGCCCTTGCTCGGGGTATGCGGCGCAGAGGCGGAGTCGCAGCGACGAGCGCCGATGAGCGGACCACCTGGATCGGGGCGATCACGAACACGGCGGAGAACAGAAGTCTCGCGATGAGAAAGAACACGCTCATCTAGACGTCGCTGACCCCCCGTCTGGCGCTCCCGTTCTCCCGGTCCGCAGTCGCAAGCCTCGTGTGAGGTGGATACCCGGCGATCTGACCGTGGTTCGCCCGCGGGCGTCCGTCACGCACTATTGGACTCGGGCCGGAAACACGTCCCGGGCCGGGAACACGTCCCCGGTGAATGGTGAAAGGTCGAGCCACAGGTACTGGTACGTTCGGTTCTTGAACACCCAACCGTTGTCGGACCGCTTCAGGTGATCGAACCACACGCCGTTGGTTCGGTAGTAGCTCTCTCCAGGCCCCCGCGCCGCCTCGTTGCAGACACAGCGAGCTGTGGCCACGTCGCCGTCGATCTCGATACGGCCTTGCACCGCGAAGTGCACGAAATAGTCTCGTTCCTCGCGAAGAGTGCGCAGCAACGCCACGATGTCGTCCACCCCGTGGGCGCTTCGCTCAAAGGGCTGGCCCTCAGCGCCTCCGATCACCCAGTCGGACTCGTCGGCCCACAGCGAGCGAAAACCGTCGTAGTCAGCGTACATTATGGCGTCGGCGAAGCGGGCGGTTGCGTCGCGGATAGCCGCCTCGTCTAGCAAGCGACCGAGCGAAGCTTCGTCATCTGACATGTGCAAATTCCTTAAGTCGTGGTTCATTATGATTTCGGCGGGACAAAAGCTTGGTGTTGGTGAGCGCCACCGCATCGAGCAGGGGACCACGCAACCAGGACAGGCCGACGGGCGGGCCGTAGCACGTCCGCGACAGAGCTGACCGCGTAGTGCCTGGCCGTGACGACTGCTTGGAAGAGGGCGTGACGCGAAGCGCTGCGCTTGACGCTATGTCACCCCCGGACGCGTGTCCAATAAGGCTCATGACCTAGTCCATGCTTTCCAGTTATCCTCACCACGGTCGTCGTGGGTTTCGATGAGATCAGCCTGGGTGCTGTCGGACGCCGCGTAGCGACAGGTCCACGCCGAGCCGCTTCGCGTGGGTCAGGCGCCGGTCCGGGGCGGACCGTGACGCCGAGCGCAGTCTGAGGCGGACCGCGCGGCACTCGTCCAGCACTTAGCCGCGTTCCGGCCAACCCCTAGGGGGAATGCCGCTCCTAAACCGCGGGGCTCCGAAGCGAGTCAGCAACAGCAGCGCTTTGAGTAGGTCGCCCAGCGCAGATCCACTAGCTACGGCTCGGGGGCGGATAAGGGGATGTCGATTGCGACGAGCGGCGGGTTGAGTACGTCGTCGCCGCGTTCGTACGCCGCCTGCCCATTGACCCAAGCCTCCTGGCTCAGTGGCGACCATTGATCGGGAATCGCGTAATGCGGTAGACCCCCGCGCCGGGCCGGTAGAAAAGCGTTCGCGCCGTCTCACGTTCGCCACGGGCGAGGAGCTCCTTCGCCAGGCCAACAAGCCGCTCGCCACCGGCAAGAACGGGTGCGCGTAATCGTCCAGCCGGCGGCGGATCGACGAATCATCGCTGGAAATGCTCGCGGGCTCGACGAAGATCGGGGCGAAGTCCTCGATGTCGGGCGGGCAGCTGCCGCTGGCGGCGCGCGTATGCACGGCGAGAATCATTGTGCGGGGGATCCGTATTGGCGTCCGCGAGTGACGGCGCTTACGGTGGTGGCATGCATCGGTCACTTTGGTTGCAACCGGCGGAGCTTGCCCAGCGAATCCCGGTCGTCGCGTGCCTCGCAGCCTTCCACGGGGCGCGCATCGGCGACAGTCCCGACCAGATCAGTGAGCCTGGAGGCAGCTGATGCGCCGCGGACCACTTGCCGGCGTTTATCCCGCTGCCGCGGCGATGGTGGCTTGCGCCCTCGTCCCGTTCCTGGCGTTGTCAGCCGCGCTGGGTCCGATCACACCGATCATTGCGAGGCAGGTGCACCTCAGCTCGCAGGGGATCAGCCTGACCTTCGGGATGGCCAATGCGGGCTATGCCGTGGGTACGGTGCTGGCGGTGCTGTTTGCTCAGCACCTGCCGCAGCGACGGATGATGGTCCTCTACACCGCCCTGCTGGTGGCGGGTTCGATCCTCGCTGCCGCGGCGACGGCGCCGGCTCCGTTCATCGTCGGGCATGTACTGCAGGGGTTGTGCACCAGCCTGCTGTTGATCGCGGGGCTACCGCCGCTGATCCTCGGACAGCCCGTCACGAGGCTGCGCTGGACGGCGATGATCATCGACATGGTCGTCTTCGGTGCGGTCGCGCTCGGGCCGCTACTCGGTGGCCTGGAGGGGTCCGCCCAGGCTTGGCGGCCGCTGTTTTGGATCAGCGCGGGCGTCGCCGGCGTAGCGCTCCTGCTCGCGCTCGCCACCTTCGAGGACGCGCCGCCGGGCGATCGCACTGCACCGCGTGACGTCAAACTCGTCGCCTTGGCCACCGGCGGGTGCGCGGCCGTCTTCTTTGGTGCCTCAGAGCTGACCACCCACCCGTTCCTCGGCTGGGTCACGCTCGCTCCGCTTCTCGGGGGGATGGCGCTGATCGCCACTTTGATCGTCTATCAGTACCGGGCCAAGAACCCGATCCTGAACATCCGAAGCCTCACCACCACCATCCCGATCGCGGGCATCGTCGCCGCGGTGTGCGCCGCCGCTGCCGCTGTCTCGGCGGTCACGCTCGTATCGCTCGAGCTGTCACACCGATTCTCGCCGATTCACGTAGGTCTCTACCTCTTGCCTGAGTTCGCCGGAGCAGTGGTTACTGCCGTGCTGCTCGGCCTGCTGATCCGCCGGCGCGCGATCCACTACCTCGTGCTCGGTGGGATGATCTCGCTGAGCGTCGGCATCATCGTGATCGGGCGTCAGATCCCCGCCAGCGAGGCGCTTGCGCTGATCGGATCTGCGCTGATCGGCCTGGGCGTGGGAGCTTCGGTCGCTCCCGCCTTGTTTGTGACGGGCCTCTCCCTGGCGGCGTCGAACCTCCAGCGTGTGTTCGCCCTCATCGAGCTGTTGCGCGGCGTCGCCGCGTTCATGGTTGCCCCGATCCTCGTGCACTTTGCACTCAGCGCCGGTGGCGGCCCGGCCTCAGGGACCAGCACCGCGCTGTGGATCTGCTTTGGGCTGTCGACCGCGGGGCTGCTGATCATCACCGCTCTGTATGTGCTCGGCGGCGTGCGACCGGTGGCGCCTCGATTGGACGAGTGGTTCAACAGCCAGCGACCGAACGTTTCGGGTGAACCGGTGCCGGCGTTCTACTCACCACCACTACTGGCTGCCATCCGCTCCGGTCCGGCCGGACTGGCCCAGGAGCGGCCGTCGCTTGACGGTAGACCCGACGAGCCGCCGAATGACGGCGTTCAGTCGCTGGGGGGAACCGACAACGAGACCTTCTCAGTCACCCCGAACGACCGACGCCCCGTACTCTTCGCCTACGACGGTTCCGACATCGCGGGCTTGGCGATCGCGGAGGCGGGTCGCCAGCTGACCTGGGCGCGAGACGCGCTTGTCCTCACGACGTGGGAACCGTTCAACGTCGAGTTTCTCCCTATCAACGGAACGCAGCTTGACGCCGGCGACAGCGACGCCGTGAGCGACGCGGCCGGGAAGGTCGCCGAGCAAGGAGCCGTCCTGGCCAGGCAGGCCGGATTCCACGCGCAGAGCATCACGAGCCGGTCAACCCCTTCGTGGAAAAGCATCCTGGACGTGGCCGACGATCGCGGCGCAACCCTCGTAGTCCTCGGCTCACACGGTCGCACCTCACTGCCCACTGCCTTCCTAGGAAGCGTCGCCAATGCCGTCGCGCGGCATTCCACGCGATCGGTGTTGATTGTGCATCGGCGCCGCGAGCACGTCGATGAGTTCAGCGAGGTGGGGTCATGATCGACGCCGGGTCCAACCGGCTCGCGTTGGCTGCTTCAACGGCTACTTATGCCAGACGAAGGCCATGGATCTCCAGGCGGGAGACGCGAGCGCCCCGGCTCCCGCACCGGCGGCGACTACCCCAGGCCGCTGGCCTAGGCGCTCTTGCTGCCGCGGGCGCGGGCGTCGCGCACGGACAGGAACAGACGTCGTCCGCAGCGCAACCGCCGCTGCGCGTCCTCGCTCCGGCAGAGGACGTCGAACTCACTGCAGGGTGTGAGCTTGTCATACCCGGGCCGCAACAACAGCGCTTGCGGGCAGCCCCGGGATGCGGGGTGGGTCGCTTTGTCGATCGTCGACTCTGCCAGGGCCGAAGTCCGCGGTCACCGCTGTGCATCGACGCCCCGCCACGTGCGATGACGAGGCTGTCGCTGACCGACTACTGCCCCGCGACGGTTGCCGCATCGAGTGGCAGCCGCGCTCATCTTGAATCCTGCACCCGGAGGAGCCTCGTGACCCAGCGAAAGAGCCAACCTGAAGTGCCAGCAGTGAGCATTGCTGACCAGACGCTGGCCGATCTCGATCAGTCGGGTGCCGACAGTGATCAGACGACGGCCGATAGTGATCAGACGGCTGCCGATAGTGATCAGGCGGCTGCCAACAGTGACCAGCGTGCCGCTGACCAAGACCAGTTTGTGAGCGACCGGATCCTTGCCGACGGCGGGGATACCGACGCGCATCGTGCAACCTCTGATGTGCGCAGCCGCACTTCCGAGCAGCGCGAGGAGACGGCGCAGACGCGGTTGCAGTCCGGCGGCGTGCGCGACGCCGTTGCGCGTCAGCGCGATCTGGCCGCCGCGGGGCGCGACGAGAAGGCCGACCAACGCGACGAGCTGCTGGCGGCACGCGATGCCGGTCCGACCGAGGACGACCGCCCTATGACCGGTGCTTCGCTGCTCGCGCGGGCCGCCCGCGATCGCCGCCGAGCCGCAGCAGACCGCGCCGCGGCCGCGGAAGGCCGCGCCAGCGCCGCACGGGATCGCGCTCGAGCTGCGGTTGACCGAACCAACGCCGCTGACGACCGACTGCAAGCGGAGACCGACCGCGACCTGCTGCTACGGCGACTCGACGCTGGCATTGGTAGGCAGACGAGCACCGAGAGCAGCCTTACCGATCGCGTGCGGGCGACCCTTCGGGAGGACGAGGTGCGACACGATCCGCCGATCAACCGTCAGGACCCGCCATGATCTGCCGCAGACGATCACCACCGGACTCGACGATCCACGGGACGCTCGACCTGATCGACGTCCGTCAGCAACACCCATTCGGCATGAACGTGGAGGACGCCCCGGCCTAGTGGCAAATCGGAATCCTGTGGACCGTGCTCATCGCCGCAGAGCAGACCCAAGGCAGTTCACGCTGATGTTCCAGCTGATGCCTGAGGGGGGCGGTCCGCCACCTCATATGCACGAGCGCATGGCCGAGGGTTTCCACATCCCGGAAGGCGAGATCAAATACAAGTCGGCGACGAGGCCGATGTGATTCACGCAACGGCCGGGACCGCCGTCTGGATCCCGCCGGGGACAAGGCACTCCTTCAGGTCACCTCGCGGACGGTGCGGGCCCTAAATTTCTACGCCCCAGGCGGCGTCGACGGACCAGTTCCCATTCCTAGCGACGCCGGCCACCGCCCACACGCTTCCGCCGTCTTCCGTATCCCCCGACGTCGACCCCGAGTGCCGGGCGGCGTACCGGGAGCGTCTCCGAGACCTGCATCAGAAGAAGTGCGCCGGCACGAAGGGCAGCTCATTATTGGAACGGTTCTGAAGCGGCGAAAGTCTGAAACCGGTGGCACAACCCCATCCCCGCTCCGGCAGCATCCACGATGCTTTAAACAAGACGGAGGAGTGATGACCGGGGTTCTCCGTCCACCGCCGCGCCGACCCTGAGCTGCGGAGAGGAAGCTTGTGCCGTTCCCGCAAGCTGATCATCAGCTGTGTCCGGCTGCCTGTCAACGGCGATTACGCATCCGCGTCAGGTCATTTCGGCCGACTCCTCGACGCGCATGCGTTCAATGAAGCCGTCGATGATCGCTGATCGCCCGGCGTGCCATGACAGGTGCGTTGGCAGCGCCAACGATGGGGCGAAAGGCAGCAAGCGCAGCTGTCCGCCCCGCGCTGCCGCGCTCGCCGGGGTGCTGAAGCCGACGGCTTCTCCGGCGCCAACCGCTTCGAGGATGCCCGGGTGCGGGCCGGTTCCTGCGTAGCGAAATTCTCGCATCGAGAGTCGCTCGCGCCCTTCGCCCTCGGAGAACACGTCGACGAAGAAGTCGAACTTGTGCGGTGCGTCTGCTCGCGCGAGGATCGCGATGGGAAAGGCACTGAACTCGCGCAGGGTCACCGCCGGTTGTCTCGCGAGCGGATGACTCGGGGCGATCAGCGCGACGACTGGCACATCCAAGGCGCGCACCCGAGAGATCTGTGATCCCTCGTCCGGCCCCAGGAACCCGACCACAGCATCGAGGAGCCCGGCGGCAAGCATCTCGTGTGCGTGATGCTCATACAAGCGAGATATCCAGAGCTGCAACTCGGCGTGATCTGACGCATAGGCAACGACGGTCGGGACTGCATCCTCAAGGCAGAAGGGAATCCCCACGCGCAGGGGATGCTGGGATGTCCGCGCGGCCTCGCGCGAAGCTCGCTCCGCCTGCTCGGCGGCTCTGACCGCGGCCCGCGCCGGCTCGAGCATCGCTCGCCCGGCATCGGTCAGCTCGACCGCGCGGCTACTCCGAGTGAACAGCTGCGCTCCGACCTGCCGCTCCAGTCTGTTGATCTGCTGCGACAGTCCCGGTTGGGCGATATTGAGCCGCTCAGCCGCCCGGCCGAAGTGAAGCTCCTCAGCGAGGACCACGAACGATTGCAGCAGTCGGGGATCCAGCATGTCAGCAATCCCCCAAGGACGCGGCAGCGTCTGAAGTGACCCCGACCTGGAATGAAATCTCGCCACTGAGGACGCCCACTGGCAAGTGGGGCAGGGCCGGGATCCGCAGCGAAGGATCCGCGGCTTGCACCTGCTCGGATGATCTCCAGCGGCGGATCGAACATGATCGCTTCCGCGGAAGGAAGACTCGGAACCTCCTCATAGGAGCAGCCACGGGCCCATGTATCATTTCATACTACCAAAACCAAATGATTGAAATGAGATATTTGGAGGTTGATCGGCGGCGTCCCGTGGCGGGCTCCCCTTGAGCAGAGGCGCAAAAGATGCGCTTGGCGCTCCTTCCTCGAGAAGGGTCGAGCCGAAGGAGCCATCGCGGCATCCGCGGCGCTCCGACACAACGCGCGATCCCCTCTTCGGCAGCGGGCTGTTGTTCGGGCAGGTGTCGTCGCAGAGCGCCGGCACCGCAGTCGTCAGACGTCTGCGCACCGCGATTGCGCTCGGGCTGCTGGCTGACGGGGACAAACTGCCGCGCGAGGCTGATCTCGTGCGGCGATTCGGCGTCACCGCGTTCGCGGTACGCGAGGCGCTCAGCGTCTTGCGTAACGAGGGCCTGATCACTACCCGGCCGGGCAACCAGGGCGGTAGCTTCGTGAGGTACGGCACCGACCGAAACCTCCTGACCTCGGCGGAGTTGCGCAGGATGTCGTCTAAGGACCTTCGCGACCTCGGGGACTGGCGCCAGATGCTCGTGTCGGCCTCAGCCGCGCTGGCCGCTCAGCGCGCATCCGTATCGAACGTCGACCGGTTGCGCGGTTATGCAGACGCGCTTGCGTCGGCCACGACCGAGCTGGAGGTCCGCCGAGCCCACGGTCGGTTTCACATTGAGCTGGCCGCGGCAGCGCAGTCAACGCGAATGACTCAGGCGGAACTCGGCTTATACGAGGAGTTCGATTGGCTCTTCGGGGCCGCGCTCTCGGATCCACAGCGTCGGCGACAAGCGGCCCGGGATCTTGCGGCAATCGCAGGTGCAGTTGCCGATCACTCGCCGGCGCTAGCCCGCGCGGCGGCTGAGGAGCATACGGCAGCCACTGTCGACGCACTTGTTCAGCTCCGCCTTACCTCGATCGCTTCAGCGAAAGTCGGCAAGCCTTCAGCCAGAGGCGCCGAGGCCGATAGTGTGGCCACGGAGCTGGCTCGCGTTGTGGACACGATAGGTGGGCGTCTGCAGAGCCTTTCGGCCGCCGTCGCGACAGTGATGCAAGAGCGAGTCGCGGAAAGTGAGCTGCGGATGCGACTAGCCCGCGCCGTAGTATCCGGCTTGGCCGATGACCAGGTTGCCCTTGATGGGTTGGGTTTCCTCGCAGAGCCCGGTACCGTCTCCGGCGCCGAATACGTAATGACGTGGTGGGTCCTTACGCCCAATGGCGTCGTCGTCGATGAGCGCCACGTCCTCGATCCCAAGCGCGAAGATTTCTATGAGTACAACCGTCAGGACTTCTTCCAGATCCCTCGACGCAGCGGCCGCCTTTACGCCCAGGGCCCGTACGTGGACTATGGCGGCACGAACGACTATGTGATCAGCTTCTCCTTCCCGGTGATCCTAGTGGACCAATTCATCGGCGTGGCTGTTGCCGACCTCCTAGTGGCTACGCTCGAGCACCAGCTCGCCCCATGGCTGGCCGTGATCAGCGAGCCATGCGTCGTCATCAACGACGAGCGAAGGGTCATCGTGTCCAACGTTGCCGACCACATCGTGGGTGACGTTCTGGGGGAGGCTCGCGGCGCCACGCTGGCCCACGTCGACCAGGTGGGGTGGCAGGTGTGCACGGAGAGGTGAGCTACGTCAGCATTGGGACGTCAGTCGGTTAACCGGCGGGTCGCGGCAAGCTGGCGCAACCGAGCGTTCATGCCATTGATTTGCTGTTCGATACCGGCGACGCGATCCCCACCTCGACCGCGGCGCGATAGAGCCCGAACCCCGTCGGACCGGCCTCATAACAGGCGCGCACCGGACTGCGGTGCGGGGTCTAGACCGGCGCCTCCCTGCGTCACCTTGCACCACGCTGCCGCATCCACGCATTTTCGGAAGTCTCGGGAGGCGCTGCCGCGGCCGTCGACGCTGCCGCTCACCGCCAGAATCAGCACCGATCGCCGAGCCTTGGGCTCAAAGACCTGCCTTCATGTCGCGACGCAACTTCACCGTGGCCGGCCGATAGACGCGCATTGCCGCGGACAGGAGGGCGCGCGGGTGGTCGCAACCGTGGCCAAGCAATCGTCCGGCGCCGGCACCTGGCCGACGCGCCCTGCGTCGCCATTGCGATCGCAGCGGTCAGCATCCTCTGAGCCGAAGAGCGATCGCGGCACTAGTTCCGCTAGGTCGGTGAGAGCGTCGGGCGCCGCCGTCTAGTCGCGATGCGAGCTTTCGCCCACCGAGCGTCAGCGCGGCTTGCGTCGTGCCGACACAATCTGGAGAGTCTGGAGAGCCAACCCGCGAAGTCTGAAGGGGGAACGACTGCCATGCGCACGGTGGACGCGGCTGAGTTCCGCGATGCGCTGAAGCCCACAGTGGACGGGCTGAGAGCGTTCGCGAATGCCGTCGACGATCTCGAGCAGCGCAGCAGGCCGCCCGCAGCCGAGTCCCGCGCGATGAGCGAGATCGCTGCCGAACAGACTCTCAGTGAGCGCAGCGATTGGAACGATCCGCTCAGCGTCACCCACGGCAATGGGGCGCTGACGCTCCGCGCTGCTGCGGACTACGTCCGCGGATTCGCTCAGGTCTTCACCGGCGACGAACGCATGCCGATGTGGACGCACCTAGTCCTGGCGCGCGCGGCGCTTGAGGCATCAGTGATCTCAGCGTGGCTGAACGAGCCCGGCATCGAGCCGCTCGAGCGAATGAAGCGCGGGCTCGTCGAGCAGCTGTACAGCTCCAGAGAAGTCAAGAGGCTCAAGCTCCCGGGATCCATGCCAAAGGAGGACTGGTGGCTGAAGGTCGCGGCCGACCTCGGTTGGACCGTCACGTGGCCCAATCGCAAGCCAGCCGTCGACGGCACGCAGCGCCCGTCGATCCCGGCCGGAATCTCGCGCCTGATCGTCGACGATGAAGAGCGAAAGATCGGGCGCGCTCTGTGGAGCCGGCTGTCGGCAGTGACGCACGTCAGCTGGTGGGGTCTCAACTGGGCATTTATGCACCCTGGCGGCGAGGCTGATGCGGCCGGATTCGTCACCGTCGAGATCGGCACTGATCAGGCCATCGTCGCAGAGCACGCGTTCTGCATCTTCCGCGCGCTCCAGGCGGCGGCGAAAGTCCGCGCGATCCTCGTGGGCTTTCACCGCGACGAGCGCTGGCAGCAAGCGTGCAACGATGCCGATCAGATCGCGGTCGCGCTCCTGCGCATGAAGCCGCCGGAGATGCCCAGCGGCCGGTCGCCTGCCCGCGGTGTTGCCTGACGACCAGCCGCTCGCGTGGAAGGCCTGAGCCGGCGTGCGGCTCCGGAACGTCATTCAGATGCAAGACCTCAGGGCCCCCGAACGACTCGTAGATGACGGCGCGGCTCATCGAATCAACTCCCGTGTTTTTGCGGCGTAACCCTTGCGCACTGGTGGAGCGGCACAACGTGATGCGACTGTTGTCCGACTCAGCGCACCGACCTGGGGGCGCCGTTGTGGGCAAACGCTCACAACGGGTCCGTGTCGCCTTCATGGGACGACCCAAGCTGATCGTGAGGTGCTCGCGGACGAGGCACCACAAGCATCGAGCCTGCAGACTCCTCAATTCTCCTCCCGCAAAAGCTCACAGATGTCCTGGAGACTCTCCCAAATCATGACGCCTTGCTCCCACGGCGCCGCATGCTTCCCGGTGCACCTGTGTCCCTCAATCACCCGCAGCCCGGTGACTCTGCTCAGACTCGTCCCCAGCCTCTCCCTCTGGTTCATCGGCACGAGTTGGTCCTCGGCACTCTGATCCAGAACAACGAGCCGCGGCGCCGTCCCTTCTCGCACCCGCGCGGCAGTGTCCGCCGGATCGAAGCGCGCCGGGCTCGCGGCTGCCCACCTGCCCTTATCTGCTCCAAACGCAATGGACAGCAACATCTCGTACTCGTCGCGCAGCTGCTCGTGGGATGCACCGAGCCCACTCACCAGCTCGGGAAGGTCATACAGACCATTGAGACCGAGGACCGCGGCTGGACAGGGCGCATCGGGGTGGTCTTCTAGCCCATAGTGTTGCGGCCGCTGGAGGGTGGCTTGGAACGCGAGGGAGGCACCGCAGCTGTGGCCCGAGAGGATGTAGGACGTGTCGGTGAGGCCGAAGGAGCGCAGCAGGGCCAGGCCATGAAGAATGTCGCTTACGTGTTGGGGGTGTGTGGCCTCGCGCGCGGGATCCGAATGGTTGTCCTTAAGGGCGTCGTAGGGAAGGGTCGGATGAGTGGGGAATTGGGAGAGGGTGTAGTTGAGTGAAGCGACGGCGATAATTGGGTCTGATACGTCGGTGGCGGAGAAGGCGTGGGCGACGGCGGGTTCGATCGACTTGGAGGTGAGTTGAGGGTCACGCCAGGCGCCGCCGTGGATGTGTACGTGGTATCGCGGGAGACGGGACTGAGAGCTGGGGTTCGGGAGCGAGGTGGCCGGAGTCCCGAGAAGCTTTGAAGTTTCCGACGTTTTGGGTAGATAGATGCTGAGGTTCTGGAGGCGGTTGGCATTAGGGATGTAGGGGATGTCTGTAGCGGCGACTACGGAGACGGGATGGGGAAGATGAGGGCTTGCGACCTTGGCGAGCTGCCATTGCACAGGCTTGGTGTCTCGCATTCTCAGCGGCCGCTCGCTTCGGGAAGAAACGCGAAAGTGTCTCCATTAAATGGGGACATGTCGAGCCACAAGTAGCGGTAGGTACGGCTCGCGAAAACCCAGCCATTGGTCGAGCGCTGTAGGCGATCAGACCATACGCCATGAGTTCTGTAGTACCTTCCTTCGGGTCCTCTTGCTTGTTCGTGGCACGCGCACTGAGCTGTAGCGTCGTCGCCATTGATGTCGATCACGCCTTGCACTGCAAAGTGAACGAAGGAGTCGTTTCCCTTCCAAAGATCGCGGAACAGAGACACGATGTCGTCGACTCCCTTAGCGCGCCTCTCGAAGGGTTGACCTTCAGTGCCTCCGATCACCCATTCGGCGTCGTCGGCCCACAGGGTGCGAAAGGCTTCGAAGTCGGCGCGCATGAGGATATCGGCGAAGCGAGCGGTGGTATCGCGGATGGCTGCCTCGTCGAGCAAGCGATTGAGAGACGCGTCGGTATTTGACATGTTCCTGTCCTTTTGGTGATGATGGATTTCGGCAGCTCAGATCTGGCGCTCTGGGTGTCACTCATGTAAGCGTGGTCCCCTGGAAGGTCACGATCCGGCGACGACAAGTACGGCGGCAAACGCTGCCGCGCTCCAGTCCGGCAGTCGAAACGAGTGATCTCATCGCCAAAGCGCCCGGATCTGTCGCGCGGTCCATCGCCATTAAGGCTGATAATGGCGATGGTGCCTTCGGTGACAGCCCGCGTGCAGGTTTCCCGCTGAGATCGGTCGCTGAGCAACCGGGGCAGCCGCGTTGATTCCGATGTAGGTAGCGCCCAGGAGTACGGGGTCGTCGCCATTGTGAGCGACGCTGTAAGGACGTGTCGACCGCGGCGATTACATAGAGTCGCCTCTCGACGGACGGGGCACGGCATCAGAAGATCCCGTCGCGCTGCTAGCGCTCACGCTTACCGTCGTGTCGTGCGGGGTTCACGGCCAGCGCCGCTAGCGACTCCTCGTTGAGGACATTGATCTGAACGAAGCGGGCGCCGATTTCAGCGGCTACCGCGTGGGCACGGGCACGGCCGCGCGGGCCGATGAAGACACTCGGGCCGAGCTCGATTAGGCTGCGAGTGGCCTCGGAGCCGGGCTCCTGTCCGGCTTCGGTGATGAAAGCGGTGCTCATCAGGAGGAGGATCGCTCACGCTTTACGCCGTAACCAGAGACAGTCCCGACGGTAGGACCAGCGGTACCACCTTCGCGGCTGTGGTTACCGCGCGCTCGGCGATAATGGGTGTGATGCCTGCCGACGAGACAAGGCTGGGGGCGGTTCTTCGCGCGTGGCGTGAGCGGCTCGGTCCGGCTGCGGTCGGCCTGCCGGTGGGCGGTGCTCGCCGCGCTGTTGGCCTCCGGCGCGAGGAGCTGTCCGGTCTCGCGGGGATTTCGGTCGACTACCTCGTCCGGCTGGAGCAGGGTCGGGCCGAGAGCCCGTCGCCACAGGTCGTCGCTGCACTCGCTCGCGCCCTGCGGCTCACGAACACGGAACGAGATCATCTGTATCGGCTGGCCCGGCTCGTTCCCCCAATCGACGGGGAGATCTCTGACCACATACCGCCTGGCGTCCGTCGAGTACTAAGCCGACTTGGCGACACTGCCGTCGCGGTCTTTGCTGCCGACTGGCAGCTGATCTGGTGGAACCGCGGCTGGGCGGCGCTGCTTGGCGACCCGTCGTCGACGCCGCCGGCGCTTCGCAATTTCGCTCGCGACAACTTCTCGGTTAACGGCGACGGCCCACGTTTAGCGCAGTGGCCCGTGACCTCCTCGATCAGTCACGAGACAATCGAAGCCGCCATCGTGTCTGATTTGCGCCGTGCCACGGGACGTTTCCCGAACAACAGCCGCCTGACTGACCTGATCCACGTACTCACCGCAGGCAACCAACGCTTCGCCGAGCTGTGGGCCGCCGGCGCAGTCGGAGCTCATCGAGAAGCTAAGAAGACCATCGAACACCCTGGGGTCGGGCCGATCATGGTGGATTGCGACGTCATGACCGACGGCGACGCAGAGCTGAAGATCGTGATCCTTACTGCAGCCCCCGGTACCGAAGATGAGACCAAACTGCGACGTGCTTCTTGTCCGGAGTCCCCGATCCCGCTGCTCGCTGAGGTGAGCGACTCCGCTGTAGCGCCGGACCTCGAAGCCGAACTGCCTGAACCCGCATCGGCCTCCGCAGTTCGAAACGCATCTCGAAACGCCCCATAGGCCGGAGGTGCGGTGGCGTGGGCTCAAGACTCAGGTTGAGGCTCGAGACCTCACCTCGACTGCTGCTCACCCACCAACCACGTCGGAGATCGTCGCGACCCGCGGTCGGCTCCGGTGCCAGCGCGACGCGGGTCCTGCTTTCGCTCGCCGACGAGCATCTTCATCTGGAGCCTTCCGGCCCTCCTTCGCGCGGAACTCGCGCACGATCCGGGCGTCGTGGCCGCCGAGCTGCGCCGGCGCGACCTCAGAGACGCGCCTGCCGCGCTAAGCGCGTCTGCGGACGACGGCGCCGTGATACCCGTGCGACAAGAAGAGCAGGTCCGCCAGCCATGGTCTTGGGACTCCGGTCTGACTGCTCCACGCCTATAGGGGTCACGCGGTCGGCGCGCATCTCGTGGCCGCATTCCGCGCCGAGCAGCGACGACTCGGGAGCGTCCCAGGTGGCCGCTGTAGCGGCGAGCCAGCTGTCTGGCCCGCGCAGCGCTCGAGGACCGTGCGACTGCTGCAAAGCAACAGAACGGGGCTCGTTGCCGACTCGGATGAGGTGGCCGCTCTGCGCTCGATGGGGAAGTGCTGAGCGTGCTGCGGGACGGGCTCGAGACGCCTGCACGTTCGTGAAAGCGGCGCTCTGCTTCAGGCTCGTCTGACGGTCGGAACGCATGGAAGCGGCTCATCTGCCGAGTCCCTCGATCCGGTCACCTTCAGATCCATGCGACGGGGACGAATAGTCATTTTCCTTGGCCAGTGCAATAGCTTGGGCATATGTCCCCCGGGCTCCTCGCCGGCATTGTCATCATGGCCTATGTCGTTGGCGCTATCGCGCTCGACTCAATGCGGAATCGGTTCGCGGCCGAGATCACCGAAATCAGCGAATATGACCGACAAACGGTTCCACGGCGCTCAGTCCGAACGCTCGCAATGCTCCTGCTGCTCGCCCCAGTCTTCGCGTCGCTGCAGGCGGACAAGCCGACGCCGGGGGCTCGCACTCTGAGCGTCAGCTTTCTGTCGACAACTGCTCAGGTTTTGCCCGCGCTGTTCTTAGCGCTCGCAGTGCAGGCGGGCATTGCCTTTAGTCGAACCGCAGGACCGCTCGCTAACCGACGGGTTCGTTACAAACTTGCTCGCGACTACCGCTGGTTCTACGTCGTGGGCGGTGGTCCAATCCCACGCTTCCCACTTCCTAAAGCTCAGACCGCGGCCTTCCTGTCGTTGGTTTTTGTCTTCGCGTGGATCTGTCGCGGCGAGGTCGTAGCCCTTCGATCTTTGGCGAGCTGTAAGTCGAACGTCTGCGCCGTCGGCAAGAGCAATGTCGCTGACATCGTGTCGGCATATGTCGCAGCGGGCTCACTGATCGTCGCTCTCCTTATCATCGATCTCGTTCCTCGTATCATCGGCCTGCGCTGGGAGGCGGAGTCCGCGGATTCGTCGCGAGCGCCTTAGTCGGCCAAAACCTCCGGCGTTTGCAGCTTTGGACGACGAACGGCAGCTCCCACTGCCGAGGCCACGCTTCTGGTCCGTCGCCAAGGCAGCCACGACGACGAGACTGCCCGTCCCGGCTGAGAGCGGTCATCTCCGGTGAGACGGCGGCGCTGCCGCTCGTGGTGCTTTGCAGCAGTCGCACGGTCCTCGAGCGCTGCGCGGGCCAGACAGCTGGATTGCCGCTCCGGCGGCCATGAAGGTCGGTGGCTGCTTCCACGCCGGCGTCGTCCGAAGCGGCGACCGATGAACGCGAACCGTGAGCGGCACAGGGGTCGTCCGAGGCCCAGCCGCTCCCGACCGGCATCACGCCCCACAAGCTCCGCCATACCTTCGCTTCGCTGCTCGTGGCGCTCGGCAACGACCCAGCCTTCGTCATGGCACAGCTCGGGCACACCGATCCAGCGTTCACCCTCCGGGTCTACACCCACATGATGCGCCGCGATCCTGGAGAGCGGGATCGTCTACGGGCTCTCGTTGCCGGCGCCGAACCCTTCAAGTTCGGGGACGACTCGGCCGATCACCAGGGTGTGCGTCAAATGAGCACATCCGTGGGCAGTTCGGGCTGGTAGGCTCGCGCGGGTCGGAGGGCACGTATGGGTAGAGTGAACGATATCCAAGTAGGGAACCTCATCGTGACGAAGCACTCAGCTGACTGCACGGTCAGCGTCGGCCCAGCGTCCCTGCGGCACCCCTCGTTCCAGGAGCGCGCCCACTCGTCGAGCGTCCAGGGCGCCGTCCGTGTCGGTCGCGAGGACTCCAGTGCCGGCCCGCCGCCGAAACCTATGCCGGCGGAGGCACCTCAGCGGTCGGTGCGGCCGGTGCCGCGTTCCGCGTCTCCCAGGTAGTCGCGACAAACCCCTTCTCCACCTTGCCGACCGGGGCGTGTCCGAGCCCGACGGTCAGCGCCGCCGGAGAGGCGATATACCCGATGCCCATCGCGGTCATCTTCTGCCCGTTGAGTTCCGCCTCACCCTGAACGCGCAGGCTGGCAAAGGCCTGGTGAAGCGCCCACATCGCGTCCTCCTCGGCATCCGTCGCCTCCTCGACCGGAAGCCCGAGCGCCGCCACCTCGCGGCGGTTGAGCTGGTACAGGTGCGACTTGTAGTGGTCGGATAGCTGCGTGACGATGTGGTCGATCTTGTCCTTCTCGGCCACGGGATCCATGTGCGTCTCAAGCGCGTTCCGAGCGACCTGGATCGACAGCGCCCACGACTGCTCCAGCGCCCCGATGGCGAGCGGATGGACCTTGTCGAAAAGCGCGGTGTGCATCTCGGCCGCGATCTGAGGGGTGATGTCCTCGCCGACCTCGCGCTTCAGGAACTCAAGGACGTGCCGGAGGTCCTGGACCGAGATCGCGAGCGGGACCTTCCCGTCCTGCTCCGTCTCGTCCTTCGGCAGCATCGGGTGGCGTCGGCTCGGGTCGATCGGCCCGAGCTCGGACATCCGCGTCATCATGATCACGTCGGCGCCGAGGGCGGTCAGCGTCGCCGAACTGTGCGCCCGGTAGGGGACCAAGACGGACCAGCGCTTGGTGAATTCCCGCAGGAGGCTGACGATCTTCCACGGGACCTCGGTGGCCCCGCCACGCGACACGAGGAAGAGGTCGAGGTCCTCCTGCTCGCCGATCTCGCGGAGATGGAGGTAGAGCGAGGCCATCTGCTCGTCGGCCATCTGTGCAGCGTCGGAGAGGTAGTACGCCAGGAGCGGCCGCCCTCTGAGATCAGCGAGGGCCTTCAGCGGGTCGGCGATCACGCCGCTCAGGACCTCGAACGGGTTCGGCGGCTCGTGCGACTTCGCGATTGCCTGCTCGACGGACGCCGGCCGCAGGCCGGGAGTGGCTGGGGCTGCTGGCGACCTGGACGGTGGCCTTCTCGACGACGGCTTCGACATGGGTGACTCCTCCTTGCGGCGGCCCAGGCCAATGGGGGGAGTGCCAGCGACCGCGCGTACCTGTTCATCCGTGAGTGAACCATCCGCTGCGGACAGACCGAGCGGGCCGCGATCCCCATCGCGGCCCGCTCGACAGCGAACAGGTAGACGTCAGAGGCCCAGCGACTGAAGGCTCGCACCGCCCTCGGACGAACCCTTAAGTGATCGCCGATTGGGCAGCGAATGGGCAGCCGAGCGGCGAAACGGCCTGCTGCCCATTCACCACAAGGCCGCCTGAACGAGAAAACCCGATCGCCCTCGACTTCGTGGCCGCTTTGCACGCTACACCGGCCACGTTGCACGCTGCCGTGAGGTCGCTGCTCGGCGCGGAATGCGGCCCACGCGACCGTGTGACCCCGTTCGGACACAAGCGGCCACGGGACGGCGACCAGTAGCAACGGCCGCTGGCCCGAGATGCCCTACGCGCCGCCGCGGATCCCGCGGCAGAAGTCACGCCAGGCACCGACGCACTGCTCCAGGAGGTCCTCAATCTCGAAGAAGTTCACACTCCCGTCTTGTCCCTCGACGGTGAGAAGTCGGAGTCTCTCACCGGGCTCTCCGCCGGTCACGGGCGGTGGAACGTACTCACGCATGAGCCCGATGTGGTCGGTCGACGTCCGTCGCTGGTCGAGGACCAAGTGCTTTGAGCCGTTGCAGACGTCGCGGCAAAGCTTCAGCGCCGGCGTCCGAGCCATCAGCTCGTCAAGATCTCGCTGGCTCGCCGCTCCTGAGTTCTGAAGCCAATCACGCAGGTGGTAGGCGTTCTGGCAGAACGCATAGACGTAGTCCTCAGGATGCTGCTCGCCGCTGTCGACTGCACGCAGAGCACGTTGCTGCCATCGCTGGACGCGAGCGAACTGCCCGCGCCAGCCCTCCTGCTCGAATCGGTCGGGAGCGACCCTAAACGGCTTCACGGTCAACAGCATGCCAGCTGTCACCTGACTCGCCCGGACTCCGGTACCCGTGCCAGAACGGGAGCAGGTCTGCGGGCGGACCTCGCCGCGCGACCCGCATCTCGCCACCTGCGGGTTTGGCCACACCCTTGGCCTGGAGGTGGTCGTCACCGTTGGCAGCAGCGCCCTCCTTTTGTTCTGGCGCGGGCACGGGGACCGGGCGCCTGAGGCCCGTCCAGCGCCCCGCTTTGAGCGAGCGAGAGGTCTCTTGGCCGAAACCTTAAATGCCCTCCTCGTCGCCAGAAGCGCGCATGCGGTGCTTGCCGGGCGGCGTCCGCGCGCTGCTAACAGGTCGCCGCGCCCGCACGGCGACCCGGGAGCCGTCGAAGCGGCGCATAAAGGGCGGTGCCATTGCTGCAAGGGACCGGAGCTGCCCCGCGGGTTGTCAGCGGTTGTAGGGCCAGGGTGCGCCGGCGACGATCTCGGGGAACACCTCGCGGACGCCCTGGTTGTCGGCGGGGTTCAGCCACAGCAGCGCCTGGCAGAGCTCGAGCCCTTCGGTGTGTTGCTCGAGCCGCCAGGTGCTGATGGTCAGGCCGTGTAGGCAGCGTGGGAAAGGGCGGTTGTCGATCCAGCCCCAGCCGAGCACGCCGCCGAATCCGTCGGGCAGCGAGGCCTCGGCGATCCGTACCCCGGTGGCGTAGTGCGCCTGCGCTTCCTCGATGTCGTCCTCACCGAAAGCGAGGCCGCCGAGGTGCGCGTGCGCGTCGATGCAGCGTTCGTCCCAATCGACCAGCCCTTCCAGCAGCGCCCGGGCGCGGTCCGGGTAGCCGCGGTTGCGCAGCTCGACCGCGTCGAGGATCGGGTCGCCCGGGTCCGGATTGTCGCCGCCGGGGAGCAGCTGCTCGAACTCGTACTGCATCCGGGGGCCGACGGCGATCACCTCGACGAGGCACATCTCGACCATGTCGTCGGGCTCGCCCCAGTACTGCTCGGCGGGATCCCAGACGCCCTTTTCGTAGAGCCGCAGCGGACCGGCCGGCGGCTCGACGTCGACGGGCGGATCGATCAACCCTCGCGGGTACACCCAGCGTTCTGCGCGCATCATCCGGTCGCACGTTACCGCCGCGGCAGGCGAAAACGCAGACGTCGCTCGACGGTCACTCGTCGTCCTGGTTCTCGCCGCCGAGCCGCTGCTCGGCTTCCTCGCGCCAGCTCTCGCCGATCTCTTCCTCGAGGATCTCGACGCAGAGCGCGACGCACTCGTCGCAGATGTAGACGCCGGGGCCGGCGATCAGCTTGCGCAGCTGCGGGCGGGGCTTGCCGCAGAACGAGCAGCCGGTCGCGAGGTCGGTGCCGGTGGCGTTCGCGAGTGCCTCGGTGATCGTGTCGGTCGCGGTCGCGACTGTCTCGTAGGCGGCGGCGTGGTGCGCGAAGCTGGCGTCCGGGTCGTCGAGCGCCGCCAGGAGTCCCTGGAAGGAGCGATCGAGCGCTTGCCAGGATTCGATCGCTCCCGGGCGCAGCGCGTTCTCGGCGTGGAGCTCGACAGGCGGCTGCCAGTCGTCGGTGGCCGTGATCCCCTTGGGTGCGACTCCCGCCTGGTGGAGCGCGCGGAGCGCGGTCGCGTGCTCGCGCGCGGCCTCGCCGAGCCCGCGCAGCCGCGCGGGCAGGCCGTGGTGCGCCGCGAGTGCCCGGTTGAACGCGGCGCTCGTTCGTGCGGCTGCGGCCCGGGACTGATCGACCTCGGACGGCGAGTCGGCGGGCTCCTCGCGCGGCGGCTCGGCTCCCGTCCGCCACCACGCGCCCACCAGGGCGCCGATGATGACTGCGACGAGGGAGATCAGGACGATCAGGACGGGACGGTCAATCACGCTCAGTCCTTGTGGCTCGGGACTGCGCTGCGCACGCTACCCCTCTCGGTTGGCGAAAACTCCGAGGGTGGTGCTGTCCAGCGATGTCGGTGCGCGGCGCTCATCGTCGGCGCGCGAGCTCGCGCGCCGAGC
>Ga0302325_10008754_pt1 | contig 22205 bp, 21 predicted proteins | sample Palsa_T0_2_FD_201948 | JGI IMG/M metagenome (GOLD analysis project Ga0302325, IMG submission 201948) | Peat permafrost microbial communities from Stordalen Mire near Abisko, Sweden - Palsa_T0_2 | ecosystem: Environmental > Terrestrial > Soil > Palsa > Peat permafrost | place: Sweden: Abisko...
AGGGTGCGCCCGAGGTGTTGACCGGCGCGCTTGAGAAGACTCCGGAGGCCATCGAGGCGCTGCGATGACCTATGACGTCGCCATTGTCGGAGGCGGCATGGTGGGCGCCACCTTGAGCGTGGCTCTCGCCCCGCTGAATCTACGCGTCGCCCTCATTGAGGCAATTCCACATAACGCGGCGGCGCAACCCAGTTTTGACGAGCGCACCACCGCGCTCTCGAACGGCAGCCGCAGAATCTTGGAGACCATCGGTGTGTGGTCCGCGCTCCATGCATTCGCGACGCCTATCGCCAAGATTCATGTCTCGGACCAGGGGCGGTTTGGTTTTGCGCGAATCGACGCCAGCGAACAGGGCCTCGCTGCCATGGGCTACGTCCTCCCCAACCGGGCGCTGGGCAGCGTCCTTTGGTCGCGCCTCTCGAGCGCGGGAATAAAAGTATTTTGTCCCGCCGAGGTATCTTCGGTGGCGGCGAACGATGAGGTGGTCAAAATCGAGATCACCGAGGCGGGCGCCAAGAGCGCAATCGATGCCAAGCTCATCGTGGCAGCCGATGGGGCGCAATCCGCCGTGCGCAGTGCGTTCGGCGTTGCCGCCGACGTGCGCGACTACGGTCAAACGGCGGTGATTACCACCGTATTGCCGCAGCGCTTTCATAACAACGTGGCCTACGAGCGTTTCACGCCCAGCGGTCCCTTGGCATTGCTGCCTTTGGATGGGGGACGCTGCACGCTGGTGTTGACCTTGACGAACGAGGCGGCGCAATCAGCTTTGGCGTGGTCGGATCAGGAATTCCTCGCCGAAGTACAGCGCCGCTTTGGCTTTCGCCTGGGTCGATTTCTCAAAGTAGGACGCCGCGTGCCCTATCCGCTCTCTTTGACGCAAGCGGACCGCACCAGCGCGCCGCGTTGCGCCATCATCGGCAACGCCGCGCAGGGCCTGCACCCCGTGGCCGGCATGGGATTCAATTTAGGATTGCGCGATGCGGCTTGCCTCGCTGAACTTATCGCCGAGAATGCCAACGATGCCGATCCGGGCAACCTCAGGCTGCTGCGCGAATACGATGCCTGGCGCAGCGCGGACCGCAGGGGCGTCATCGCCTTCACCGACGGATTGGTGCGCCTATTTTCCAATCCCTTGAGCGGGGTGACGGGATTGCGCAACTTGGGACTGCTCGCGTTCGATCTGCTGCCTCCAGCAAAATCCGCATTGTCGCGTCTCAGCACCGGCGGCGGCGGCCGCGTTCCCAAACTCGCCCGCGGCGTGGCGCTGACGTGAGCCGCGGGCGCACACCAGCGTTCGATGTGATCATTGTCGGCGCCGGCGTGATCGGTGCGGTGATGGCAAGCCTACTGCTGGCACGTAAATTGAGCACGGCGGGCAGGGTGGCGGTGGTTGCCGATCAGTTTGCGGCCGCGCCCGTGGGCCCCGATTGGGACCTGCGTGTATTCGCATTGAGCCGCGCCTCGGAACGGCTGCTCAAGGTGTGCGGCATTTGGAATTCGCTGCCCGCGACGCGGGTGTTTCCGTATGAACGCATGTGCGTCTTTGACGCCGGCGGGACGCCGCCGGGACCCAACTCACTAACGTTTGATTGCGCCGAACTCGGCGAGCCTAATCTCGGCTACATCGTGGACGGCAAAGAATTGCAATGGCATTGCCTGAAAGCCGCCCGCGCCGCGGGCGTTGTGTTCATCGAGGGTGCGGTGGAGGCGATATCCGCGGGGGACGACGCAGCGATCTTGCGCCTGCGCGATGGGCGTGAACTGCGCGGCACGCTGCTGGCGGCGGCGGATGGAACGGATTCAAAGACGCGCGAACTGCTAAGGATAGACACCGCCGGTCATGCCTATTACCAAGATGCCCTGGTCGCGCACGTGCAAACCGCGCAAGTTCACGCTAACACCGCGTGGCAGCGGTTCTTGAGTACCGGACCTGTTGCATTTCTCCCGCTCAACGATGGACGCTGCTCCATGGTGTGGAGCGTCGCGCGGCCCAGGGCCGATCTCTTGAGAGCCCTGGATCCTCAGGCCTTTGACCAGGCGCTGACAGAGGCAAGCGGCGCAGTGTTGGGTCAGTGCACACTCACAACCAAGCTGGCAACCTTCCCGCTGAAGCTGCAATACGCCGTGGACTACGCGCGGCCGCGGGCAGTATTGCTCGGGGATGCCGCACACGTGGTGCATCCACTCGCCGGCCAGGGATTGAACCTAGGACTGCTGGATTGCGCGGCGCTCGCGCAGGTCTTGGACGAAGCGGGCGGCGCGGGAAACTTCGGCGACTACAAACATCTGCGCCGCTATGAGCGCTGGCGCCGCAGTGAGAACATCATCGCGGCGGCCGCACTGGATGGATTGGAGCGGCTATTTTCCAATTCAGATGCGCGCAGCGTTGGGCTACGCACCGCGGGCCTCCGCGCCGTGGCCAGGATGCCATTCGTCAAGCGCGCTTTGGCGAAGCGCGCCTTAGGGGTGGCGGGGGACGTTCCGGAGTTTCTAAAGGCGGTCTAGTTTTGCCGCGCAAATAAAATCATTCACCGACAGCCCGCCGATCGAATGCGTGGAGTAGGTGACACGGCAATGGTCATAGCCCACTTCCAAGTCGGGATGATGGTCTTCGGTGTTGGCGATGTACGCGACCGCATTGACGAAACTCATGGTGCGGTAGAAATCCTTGAACTTCAGCGATCGCATCAGGCTCTTGGAGTCCTTCGCGATCCTCCAGTCCTTGTGCAGCTGCTTGGCCAGAAGTTTGACCTTGGCGGGCGTCAAGGGTTTTACACCGCCCTCGCAGGGGGCGCATTTCTTTTCCGATAAATCCTTCATGCCTGAATTCTCGCGTAGGTGCGCTCGATGTAGCGCTCGACCAGATCCTGAAACTCCTCGGCGATTCGATCGCCCTTGAGCGTCACGGTCTTCGCACCATCCTCGTACACCGGCGCCACCGGGTGTTCGCCGGTGCCGGGAAGGCTGATGCCGATATTGGCATGCTTGCTCTCGCCGGGGCCGTTGACGACGCAACCCATGACCGCAACCGTCATGTCGGCCACGCCCGCGCGCTGCTTGCGCCATTCCGGCATCCGATGGCGAATGTGGCTTTGGATCTTTTGCGCCAATTCCTGAAAGTAGGTGCTGGTGGTGCGGCCGCATCCGGGGCAGGCGATCACCATGGGCGTGAATGCGCGCAAGCCCATGGTCTGAAGTATTTCCTGAGCGACGATGACTTCCTGCGTGCGATCGCCGTTGGGTTCGGGAGTCAATGAAACGCGAATGGTATCGCCGATGCCCTCTTGCAGCAGCACGCCCATGGCCGCGGTTGAGGCCACGATGCCCTTGCTGCCCATCCCAGCCTCGGTGAGCCCAAGGTGCAAGGGGTAGGCGCAACGACCCGCCAGATTGCGGTATACGGCGATTAGGTCCTGCACGCCGCTGACTTTGGCGCTGATGACGATCATGTCGGACCCCAAACCTAGGGATTCGGCGCGTTTCGCGCTGTCCAATGCCGAGACGACAATGGCTTCGCGCATGACATCGATCGCCGCCAACGGTTCCGGCAGCTTTGAATTCTCATCCATCATGCGGGTCAGCAGATCTTGATCGAGGCTGCCCCAATTGACGCCGATGCGCACCGGCTTCGCGAATTTGATGGCGGTCTCGATCATTTCCGCAAATTGCGGATCGCGCTTGCTGCCGCGCCCAACATTGCCGGGATTGATGCGCAGCTTGCCCAGCGCCTCGGCGCAGGCCGGATGCGCCTTGAGCAGCTTATGGCCATTGAAATGAAAATCGCCCACCAAGGGCGTGCTAATGCCTTGCGCATCCAGGCGCTCGCGGATGTGTGGCACCGCCGCGGCCGATTCATCATTATTGACCGTGACGCGCACCAATTCGGATCCGGCGCGCGCCAATGCCTTGACCTGCGCCACCGTGCCGTCAATATCGGCCGTGTCGGTGTTGGTCATCGATTGCACGACGATGGGCGACGCGCCGCCGATGGCAACCGAGCCCACCTTGACGGTGAGCGAATGTCGACGTGATCTCATCGGGTCATTATACCTGACCCGACCTTAAGGGCCGGTCTGAGGATTCCCCGTGGCCGCCGCAGCCGCCGGAACGATTTTTGGCGCAGCAACAAATGGCTGAATGCCAAATTTCGGATACACCTCGCTGGGGTAGTACACGGTGCCATCCTTGACGACCATACTGATGGTCTTGATGGCTTTCAGATTCTTGATCGGATCGCCGGGGATGAGAAAGAAATCCGCGAGCTTGCCTTTTTCGATCGAGCCCATGCGTTGGTCCTGGCTCGTGTAGCGAGCCGAGTCGAACGTGGCGCGCTTCAGGATTTCCGCGGATGTCATTCCCGCGAGCTGATACAACTCCAGCTCGCGATGATAGGTGAAGGAACCGCCCGTGTCGGTGCCGAAGACGATGAACACGCCGCGGTCGTGCAGCATGCGCACCACCTCGATCAGCTTGTCGAACGCCTGGCGATAGGCTTGATCATCGCCCGGTGCGGATGTGTCGGCCAATGCTTTCATGTTATTGCGGCGCCAACCAATCGGCATATGGTCGAAATAGTCGACATCGCCCGCCGGAATCTTGCCGTCTCGCTGGGTCAGCAACAACTCGTGAATCCCGAGCGTCGGATCGATGGCAATCTTGCGCTCCACCATCATGTTGATGGTGTGCTGAACCCTGGCGCTCTGCAGATCCAAGGCGGGCAGACGCTTCAGCGAAGTCAGTCGGAACAGCGTGCGCGTATCCTCGGTGGGCTGAATCACCCAGCCGAGCGCGAACTGATTGATGTGGGTAATTTCATCGTAGCCCGCCTCGATCATGGCATCGGTGTTCGAGAAGGCGGGAATGTGGCCCGCGACTCGCATGCCGAGCAGATGGGCCTCCTTGGTCATGGCGGGCACCCAGGCGGGATTCATGCTGTTGTAAATCTTGATCTGCCAGAAGTTTCGCGCCCCGTACCAGCGCACCGCATCGATGGCCGTCTCTTGGCTGTCGACCAGGATGCCGTCGTTGGCGCTGAAGGGGCTCTTGCCCTCGATAAAACCGGAGCGGATGACATGCGGGCCGCCAATCGTGCCGCTGTCGATCTGCTGGATCAGCTCGGCGAGCACCGCGTTGTCATTGCCCATGTCGCGCACGGTGGTAATGCCCGCGATGACGTTGAGCAGGGCGGCGCTTTGGCCCAAATGCGCATGCATCTCGTACATGCCCGCGATCAACGTGCCGCCCGCGCCATCGATGCCGGTCTCGCCGGGCGTAGGCGGGCTGTCGTTGGGTTCGACGGCGGCGATCACCTTGTCCTGCACCAGCACCGACATCGCCTGCGTCAGCGATGAAGTCTTCGGATCGAACAATCTGACATTGCGGATGCGGATGGGTCCTGCGTAATGATGCGCGACGTCGTGCTCGATTTTCACAAAGCGCTGGCTCGACCAGGCCGCGGCCATGTCGCGCAGCCGCTTCTCCTCGCCTTCGTACCCTGAGCGCACGAGAATGGAACTGGCGTCGACGTCGGCGAACAAATTGTTGGCCGAGTCAAGCAAGATGATCTCCGGATCCAGATCGATTCCAATCAAATCGTAGCGGGTCACCGCAAGCGGGCCGCCGCTTCCCTGGACGTTGATGGTCTCGCCTTTTTCGAGGCGCACCGTGCCGCCCGGCAGCGCCGGCAATTGCATGTCGGAAGTCTTCAACAGGGCTCGCGCGTAAATTCCATTCGCCCAAGGGCTGGAACTTTGCGCCAGATAAATACCCGGCTTGGTCGATTGGCCTTTGCCGGTGGAATCCAGCCATTCGGAGTGCGTACCCTTGCGGGCGAAATGCTCGGCGATCTTGCTGCCGAACGTCGTGGAACCTTTGAGATTCCAAGTTGTAGGCAAGCGGCTGCATCCAACGTGATTGACTCGGCGATCGTCGGGCCGCGGCCATTGTTCTTGACGTCGAAGTCGATGGTCGTCTGATCCCCCTTGGTTTCAGCGGTCAAGTGCCCGACTTTTTTCTCGCCGGAAATGAATGAATACGTGAAGGTGTCCGCCAGGGCCAGAGCAGGCAAATTCAGGGCCAGCGCGACGATTAGAAGTTTGCGCACAGTCTTACTCGCTTGAGGTATTGATTGACTATTGTTACATGTAGCAACCATGAGCTCGAGAATTGTCTACTCGACCGGTATCGGCAGCCTCTGCCCCAATTGCCGCCGTGCTGTGCGCGAGTGCGTGTGCCCCAAAGGTGTTCCCGGCGCGGCCAAGCCCGCCGCCGTGCGGGTCGCGCGCGAAACTCAAGGCCGGGCGGGGAAGGGGGTCACGATCATTACGGGCTTGCCTTTGTCTCCCGCCGATATTGAAGCGTTGGCCACGAAACTGAAAAAGCGCTGCGGATCGGGCGGCACGGTGCGCGCCGGTGTCATCGAAATTCAAGGCGATCACCGCGATTCGATCGTCGCGGAGCTGATCAAAATGGGGTGGCCGGCGAAACGCTCAGGCGGCTAGCGCGCCTCGCAAGATATATTAGGGCTTGCCGCTTCAATCCCCGGATGCTCTTCTGTATCATGCCGCCCCACTCGCGATAAGAGCTGTCTGGAGAGAGTCCTTTTACTAGGGCCGCCGAAGGCGCAACCGCCCGGAAACGCTCAGGCACACGAACGGCAGACTCTCGCGATCTCTGGAGAGCGGTCGCATTGGGCGATCCACCGAAGGGGAGCAGCGCTTGATTTTAAGCGCGCAATCTCTCAGGTCTTAAGGACAGAGGGGCGAAGCACGAAGGTGCTTGGCATCTCTGTATTCGTTCGCAGCGAGGTTGCGATGGGCCTTAAGACTCCTCTATACGACACCCATGTCCAGCAGGGCGCCAAGATCGTCGACTTCGGCGGCTGGGATATGCCGTTGCACTATGGCTCGCAAATTGAAGAGCACCACGCGGTACGCCGCGATGCGGGCATGTTTGATGTGTCGCATATGTGCATCGTCGATTTGACCGGCGGACGGGTGCGCGAATTTCTGCGGCAGCTTTTGGCCAACGACGTGGGCCGCCTCAAGACCTTCGGCAAGGCGCTGTACTCGTGCATGTTACTGCCCAACGGCGGCGTGATCGACGATCTGATCGTCTATTACATGTCGGAAACGTGGTATCGCATGGTGGTCAATGCCGGCACCCGCGATAAGGATTTGGCGTGGATACGCCGGCATGCGGTGGATTTCAATGTCGAAGTCGTAGAGCGCAAGGAATTGGCGATGATCGCCGTGCAAGGGCCCAATGCGCGGCGCAAGGCGGCGATGCTGCTCTTGCCGGAACAGCAAGCGGCCGTGCTCGAATTGAAGCCTTTCTTCGGCGCGGCATTCGGCGCCTGGTTCATGGCCCGCACCGGCTACACCGGAGAAGATGGTTTCGAGATCATGCTGCCTGCCGCGGATGCCGCAGACGCCTGGAACCGCTTGCGCGAGCAAGGCGTCGCGCCGGCGGGCCTTGGCGCGCGCGACACGCTGCGCTTGGAAGCGGGCATGAACCTGTATGGCAACGACATGGACGAGAATTTCCATCCTCTCGAGTCCGGACTCGCCTGGACCGTCGCCTTCGAACCTGCGGATCGCGATTTTATAGGCCGCGGGGCGCTGGAGCGCGCGCAGCGCGAGAGCGGCCGCGAGCTCGTGGGTTTATTGCTCGAGGATCGCGGCGTGCTGCGTAGCCATCAGAAAGTTCTGGTCGGCGGAGGCACGGTCGCCGGCCTTTCGGGCGAGGTGACCAGTGGAACCTTTTCGCCCACCTTGAATCGTTCCATTGCGTTGGCGCGAGTCCCGAAAACCTCGCAGCCGACCGTGCAGGTGGACATTCGCGGCAAATTGCACGCGGCGCGCATCGTCAAGCCGCCGTTCGTGCGCCATGGCAAACCATTGATCGATATCAGCAAAGAGGTACTAACGTGAGCAACAACATACCGAGCGATCTGAAATACACCAAGAGTCACGAATGGGTACGCCAAGGGGCGCCTAACGGTACCTTGGAAATCGGCATCACCGATCACGCGCAAAGCGCACTCGGCGACTTGGTGTTCGTCGAGGTTCCCGATGTCGGCCGCGCCTTGAGCGAAGGCGAGGCTTGCGCGGTCGTTGAGTCGGTCAAGGCGGCATCGGATGTGTACAGTCCGGCGGCGGGAAAGGTCGTTGCCAATAACAGTGCGCTGTCCGGCAAACCAGAACTTCTCAACGAGGATCCCTATGGCGCCGGGTGGCTGTTTCGCCTGGAAACCAGCGGCACCCTCAATGCCGCCTCGCTGATGAGCGCAAGCGCCTACGAGAGTTTCCTGGCGGAAGAAGCGAAGTAGGAGGCGCACATGGCATTCATTCCGCACACGCCTGAGGACATCTCTCGCATGCTGGAAGTCATCGGCGCGCGCTCGATCGAAGATCTGTTCGATGAAATTCCTGCCGATCTTCGCGCCGGTGTTCTCAACGTTCCCGCGCCGCTATCCGAAATGGAGATCGCTCGGCTGATGACGGAACGTGCCGCGCTCGATGGGCGTCCCTTGAATTTCATCGGCGCCGGCGCCTACGAGCATCATATTCCGGCACCCGTATGGGCCATCGCCACGCGCGGCGAATTTTATTCCGCCTACACGCCTTACCAGGCGGAGGCGAGTCAGGGCACGCTGCAGCTCATCTATGAGTACCAATCCATGATGTGCGCCCTCACCGGCATGGAGGTATCGAATGCCTCTTTGTATGACGGCGCCTCGGCGCTGGCGGAGGCGTGCCTCATGGCCGTACGCTCCAACCGCGGCTCGAGTTCGCGGCGCATTTTGATGCCGCGCACGGTCAATCCCACCTACGCTCAAGTTGCGCAGGCCATTGCCGGCAATCAAGACATCAGCTTCGTGCCGGTCGATTTCGATCGGACCGTGGGGCGTACCGCGCTGGACGCGCTCAAACCCTTCAGCGGTCAGGATTTCACGGCTCTCGTGGTGCAGCAGCCGAATTTTTTCGGCAGCCTGGAAGAGGTGGATGCGCTCACCGATTGGGCACACCACAACAAGATCATGCTGATAGCGGTCGTGAATCCCACTTCGCTGGCGCTGCTGAAAGCCCCGGGCGAGTGGGGCGCGGTCGTGGCTGGCGCACGCGGAGCCGATATCGTGTGCGGCGAGGGCCAGGCGTTGGGCGTACCGTTGTCCTCCGGCGGTCCCTATTTCGGCTTCATGGCGACTCGCATGCAGTATGTGCGACAAATGCCGGGACGCATCGTCGGCGGCACCGTGGACGTGGAGGGGAGGCCGGGATTCACCCTGACGCTGCAGGCGCGCGAGCAGCACATTCGCCGCAGCAAAGCCACCTCCAACATCTGTACCAATCAGGGCTTGATGGTGACGGCGGCGACAATCTATATGAGCCTGCTGGGTCCGCGCGGTTTGGAAGCGGTTGCGCAGGCCAGCATGCAGCGAACTTACGATCTGGTCAGCGCCTTGAATAAAGTACCCGGTGTGAAACGCGCTTTCACGGCACCGCATTTTCACGAGGCCGTATTGCTTCTGGATCGCCCGCCCGCGCCGATTCTGGCGGCCTTGTCGCGGCGGGGAATCTTGGGCGGACTGGATCTTAGCGAGCGCTATCCGGAATTGGGCCATGCGCTGCTGGTTTGCGCGACAGAAACCAAACTTGATGCCGACATCGCCGCGTATACATCGGGGTTGGCCGAAGTAATGAGCGCCTCGCGCGCGGCGGCTTAGGAGAGAGATGATGCAACTTAAGACGCGCGAGCCCTTGATATTCGAATTGAGCAAACCTGGGCGCGGGGCCGTCACGCAATTCCCGCCGCCAGTTGCGGGCACAGCGCTGGTGCCCGCCAATTTGCGCCGCCAGAAAAGGCCGGCGCTGCCGGAAGTTTCGGAATTGCAGGCGGTGCGTCATTTCACACGCCTGTCGCAAATGAATTTCTCCATCGACACGCATTTCTATCCATTGGGTTCTTGCACCATGAAGTACAACCCAAAGGCCTGCAACACCTACGCGATGCTGCCGGAATTTTTGGGCAGGCATCCTCTGGGGCCGGAGCCGCAGGGGTTTCTCGCGTGCATGTACGAGCTGCAGGAAATGCTGCAGGAGATCACGGGCATGCCGGCAGTGAGCCTCACGCCGATGGCCGGCGCGCAGGGCGAGTTTGCCGGCGTCGCAATGATCCGTGCCTATCACCGGGCGCGCAACGATACGGCGCGCACCGAAATCATCGTGCCGCAGGCGGCGCACGGCACCAATCCCGCAACAGCAACCATGTGCGGATTCATCGTCAAGGAAATTCCCTGCGACGCCAATGGCGACGTCGAGATCGAGGCACTGAAGGCGGTGGTGGGCCCGGCCACCGCCGGAATCATGCTGACGAATCCGTCCACGCTCGGCGTGTTCGAACGCAAAATCGTGCAGATTGCACGCATCGTGCACGAAGCCGGCGGCCTCTTGTATTACGACGGCGCGAATTTGAACGCCATCCTGGGCAAGGTGCGGCCCGGGGACATGGGCTTCGATGTGATACACATGAACCTGCACAAAACCTTCTCGACGCCGCATGGCGGCGGCGGACCTGGGTCCGGTGCAGTGGGGGTGAGCACGCGCCTGAAGCCGTTCCTGCCGCTGCCCATCGTCGGCAAGGACGGTGCGCGCTACCGCTGGCTGACGGAGCGCGATCTGCCGCAATCCATTGGGCGCTTATCCGGCTTCATGGGGAACGCCGGCGTGAATTTGCGCGCCTATATTTATATGCGCCTCTTGGGCCGTGAAGGCATGGTACGCGTAGCGGAGTTTGCGGCACTCAATGCCAACTATTTGATGAAGCGGCTGCAAGCTCTCGGCTTCGAAGCCGCATACCCAGAGCGCCGCGCCAGCCACGAGTTCATCATCACCTTGAAGCAGGAGCAGAAGGCGTACCACGTGTCGGCGATGGACGTGGCCAAGCGCTTGCTGGACTACGGGTTTCACGCTCCGACGACCTATTTCCCGCTGCTGGTGCCCGAATGCCTGCTGATCGAACCCACAGAGACCGAGGCCAAGGAGGATTTGGACCGGTTTTGCGATGCGCTGGCGTCGATCCGTGAGGAAATGCAGCATGATTCAGAGAAACTCACCTCAGCGCCGCATACAATGCCTGTGCGACGATTGGATGATGTGCGCGCGGCGAAGCAGCTCGACCTGGTATGGAAAGGAACGGCAGCTTAATAGGAACGCCTGGCGCTTGGCGATGTCCGATCCGAAGGCACTAAGATAATCAACCCTAGGATCGGCATGTCCCGTATTTCGCTGTTTCTGTCCCTGCTTGTATTTTCGGCTACTCCTGCATTCACCGCCTCGACGGCTCCGCCGACTCCGATCCAGGCCCCTGGAATTCCGAATACGCCCGCGAATTGGGCGCAGACGCTGGAGCGTATCGCCACCGGCGTCGTCACCATTCAAATCGACAGCACGCGCGCGTTCGATACCGAGTGGAACACGACCGCGCAAGCGACCGGCTTCGTCATCGACGCGAAGCGAGGTCTCATCCTGACGAATCGGCACGTGGTGACGCCTGGACCTGTAACCGCGCAGGCGATTTTTCTGAATCGTGAAGAAGTGCAGCTTTTCCCGATCTATCGCGATCCCATCCACGACTTCGGCATCTATCACTACGATCCGGCCAAGCTGCATTTCATCCAGCCGGCGGAGCTGCCGCTGTATCCGCAAGGCGCCGTCATCGGCCGCGAGATCCGCGTGGTCGGTAATGATGCCGGCGAACAGTTGTCGATTCTCGCTGGAACTCTTGCGCGGTTGGATCGCGAGGCGCCGGAATACGGCTATGGCAAGTACAACGACTTCAACACCTTTTATTACCAAGCGGCTTCCAGCACCTCGGGCGGGTCGTCCGGTTCGCCGGTGATCGATATCGAGGGTCGCGTCGTGGCGCTCAATGCCGGCGGCGCCACGGGGGCTGCCTCGAGCTTCTACCTGCCGTTGACGGCGGTGGTGCGCGCACTCAAGTATCTTGACGTCGGCAAGCCCGTACCGCGCGGGACGCTCGAAACCGTCTTCAAGTACACCCCATATGATGAGCTGAAGCGGCTCGGCCTCAACGCCGGCACCGAAGAGAGCATGCGCAAGGCCTATCCTAAGTTGACCGGCATGTTGGTGGTCGACGATGTGCAGCCCGGGTCGGGCGCCGATGGGATCCTGGCGCCGGGCGACATTCTGGTCGCGATCGACGGCAAGCCCATTCCAGAGTTTTTCGCGCTCGAGGAAATGCTGGACAATCATGTGGACCGGCGCGTCAAGGTCGAAGTGCAGCGTGGCAGCCAAACATTGCAGCACGACCTGGATGTACGCTCCTTGAGCGCCATCACCCCGGATGAATTCATCGAATTCGGCGAGGCCGTGGTGCACACGTTGTCCTACCAGCAGGCGCGGCACTTCAATGTGCCGATCAAGGGCGTGTACATCGCCAATCCCGGCTATGTTTTTGGCGCCGCCGGCATCCCGCGCGCCGCGTTGATCTCATCGTTCAATGGCAAGAAGACAGACACCATCGCGGACTTTGCCGCTGCGTTGTCAGAACTCGCGGACGGGGCGAGGGCGCCGGTGCGCTACGTCACCATCGAGGATCCGCGCGCGGTGCAGCTCAAAGTGATCCGCATGGATCGACGCTGGTTTCCGGCGCGCGAGTGTAAGCGAGACGACACGCTCGGGACCTGGCCCTGCATCAGCATCGCTCCGGGACCTGCACCCTCGGTCGTCGAGCCCGCCTCGACGCAGTTCGCCAAGACCGGCGATCCGCGCATCGATCGAATGGCGCCCTCCTTGGTGCTGGTCAATTTCGACATGCCCTACTCAACCTCGGGCGTGACCGAGAAAAATTATCATGGCACGGGCGTCATCGTCGATGCGCAGCGCGGATTGGTGGCAATCGACCGCAATACCGTGCCGGTGGCGATGGGCGATGTGCGCATCACCTTCGCGGGCACCGTCGAGGTCCCGGGCAAGGTGGTATTCATTCATCCTCTGCACAATCTTGCCGTGATCTCCTATGATCCGAAGTCGATCGGCAACACGCCGGTGCGGGCCGCGACCTTGGTTACGCGACCCTTGAGTCCCGGCGACGATGTCTGGGTGGTTGGCCAGCGCGCGGACGCGAAAATTCAATCGCAGAAGACGCAAATTTCCAGTGTCGATGTGGTCTCATTTCCGCTGTCGCGCACGCTGCGTTTCCGCGACAGCAACTTGGAAGTGGTGAGCCTCATCAACGCGCCCACCGATTACGACGGCGTACTGACGGACGAGAAGGGCGATGTGCTCGCGATGTGGTCAAGTTTCGCGTTCGAGTCGCAGCGCGAATTGGAGCAGATCAATCGCGGCATCCCATCCGATTTGGTCAGCGAAATGATCAGTGTGGTGGCCGATGGCCGGTCGCTCTATTCTTTCGAAGCGGAATTCGACGTGCAATCCCTGGCCGGTGCCCGCGAGTTGGGCCTGCCCGATGAATGGGTGCGGCGCTTCGAGGAACACAATCCGCAGCGGCGCCAGGTGCTCAGCATCAATCGGCTCGTTGCCGGTTCGCCTGCGGCAGAGCTGCTCGAACCGGGCGATCTGTTGCTGGCGGTTGACGGCAAAGTCGTGAATCGCTTTCGCGAGGTGGAACGCGCGGTGCAGAGCCCCGCCGTGTCGGTGACGGTGTGGCGTGACGGCGCTGAAAAGACCCTGCACATGAAAACGGTGGCGTTAAATGGCCGCGACATCGACCGAGTGCTCATATGGGCCGGAGCGACGCTGCAGGCGCCGCATCGTGCCATGGCGGCGCAGCGCGGAATCGCCCCTTATGGCGTATTCGTATCGTTTTTCTTTTATGGATCGCCGGCGACGCATTACGGACTCTATGCCGGCCGACGCATCACCGAAGTGGATGGTCAGCCGACGCCCGATTTGGATGCGTTCATCAGGGCCGTCAGCGGCAAGCCCGACCGCGCCTCGCTGCGGCTGAAGACCATCAGCTGGAACGGCCAGACTGATGTGATCACGCTGAAGCTCGACAAGCACTACTGGCCTGCATACGAACTCAATCGGCAAGAGGACGGCACCTGGGTTAGAACCTCGCTCGATCCACCGGACGTGACGGCGTCGCTTAGACCCTAAGATCGCTGACCAGCGACTCGAGCGCCCGCAGCCAGTGCTGGTAATAGGTGTCGCCGAGATCCTCATAGCCTGCTGCGCGCGCGAGTTCAATCTGCCGCGATAGCGCTTCGGCCCATTGCGGCCAGGTGAATACGCCCCGCTCGTACAGCGCGAGCGTCATCGCAAACGCCCGCGCTTCCCACGGTTCGTTGAAAACGGGACTATCGGCGTCCATGGGAATTCCCGGCAGATTTCGCAGCGCTTCATCCCTCATGCGGGTTCCAGATACGGCTCGAACGCGTCCACCGAAACGATGGAGTAGGGCGCCTGTGCGTTTTCGCCCCACAGTTCCCGGGCATCGAATTTTACGGTGTAGAGCCACTGCGGCGATTCGCCCAAGCCGCGGGCGTTGGTATCGGGGAATACGTGCACCCCGTGGACCGTATCAATCACGCCCACCTTGCCGCGTGCATACCCCGGCAGGCGCGTGTGGTGTTCGGCTGGCGCCGCGGCAGTGCGCACACGATCGCCCACGGAAAAACGCGCGAGGCTCGACGCAGGCCGCGACGTCGGAGAGCCCTTTTTGATGGTTGCAAGGACCGTGTCGGCGCGCAGCACCTGTTTGGGTGGAGGCGGTGCATCGCTAAGCACGCCCTTCTGCGATGCCAGCTTTTCCAGAGCTGCGAACCAGATTTCGTAATAACTCAAGTCGCGATAGTTCGGCAGCGTTTCGCGCACCGAGCGGTTCATGTCGATATTCGACATGCCGGTCGGAACCATGGCGACCACCAGCGCCATCACGCGCGGCTCCCAGGGCGCATGAAAGGATTCGCCCTCGGGTTCTTGAACGATGGCGCCTGGCACATCCTGGCCGCCTAAGTCGGCGTGCGAGCGGTAAGTCACGGTGATTTCGGCAAGCCGGTGCCGATCATGGAGTCGCGCGTGACGAGATTGGCCAGCTCGCGCTCGCTCAAGAGTTTCGCACCCGCCGGCCGCTGCGGCAGCACCAGGTAGCGCACCTCGGCCGTCGAATCCCAAATGCGAATTTGTGTGGTTTGCGGCAATTCAACGCCGAATTCCCGGAGGACGCCGCGGGGATCTTTGATGGCACGCGCGCGATAGGGCGCACTCTTGTACCACGTCGGCGGAAGCCCCAGCACCGACCAGGGATAGCAGCTGCACAGCGTGCACACCACCATGTTATGCACGTCCGGCGTGTTCTCGACCGCGGTCATATGCTCGCCCTGACGCCCCGCAAAACCCAAGGAGGCGATCGCCGCGGTCGCGTCTTGAAGCAGCCAGCGGCGAAATTCTGGATGTACCCAAGCCCGCGCCACGACTTGCGCACCATTGCGGGGTCCAATTCTTGTCTGATACGCATCGATCAAAACATCGAGCGCGGCCGGATCAATGTAGCCATTTTCGCTCAGCCGGGCCTCCAAAGCACGAACCCGCAATTCCATCGCGCTGGGAGTTCGTTGAGCGTGCTCCTCATGATGGTGGTGTTCGTGTTCGCTCATGGTTGGACTAGTATAGTGAGCTCGAGGAGGGCCAGTCTCATGATTCACGCGTATCTTAAATCTACGCTTCCGGCAATGGCACTCATGCTCTTTTGCTTTGCTGTGGCAGCCCCTTGCGAGGCTCGCGACGCGGATCTGCGGCTGTACGTCCTCGACTGCGGCCATGCCACTTTCAAGGATATGGGGGGATTTTCCGACACCGGCGAGTATGACGGCAAATCGGGCGAAATCGCCGTACCGTGTTTCCTGATACGCCATCCCAAAGGCGATCTATTGTGGGATTTGGGATTGGGAGATCACTACAACTATCCCGAGGAGGGCAGCGATGCCGCGCCGGGCGTGCACGTCACCGTACCTGTCACGCTGCTGGCACAATTGCAATCGCTGAAGTTGACGCCCAAGGACATCAATTACATTGCCTTTTCGCATCTGCATTGGGATCACACCGGAAACGCCAACGAGTTTCCCGATTCGGTGTGGATCATGAACAAGACGGAGTTGGCTTGGGCCCTGGTGTTGCCGCCGCCGGGCGGGGTACTGCCTGAAACATGGAGCGCCTACAAGAACGCAAAAAACGAGACGATCGAGGGAGACTATGATGTGTTCGGCGATGGCAAAGTGATGATACTGCGCACCCCTGGACACACCCCGGGGCATCAGGCTTTGAAACTCAAATTGCAAAAGAGCGGTACCGTCATCCTTTCCGGCGATCTTTATCATCTGCGCACCAATCGGCTTCTCAAGCGGGTGCCGGTTTACAACACGGATCGCGCCGATACGCTGGCCTCGATGAGCCGCATCGAAACCATCCTCAGGAACACGCACGGGCGCTTGATCGTGCAGCACGATCCCAAGGATTTTCAGGGCCTGCCAAAACCTCCGGGGTATCTCGATTGACCGCAACGATAGCCGCTGCCTCGCGCCAAGACCTTCCTGAAATCTTGAAGATTTATAACGAGGTAATTCGCACGTCGACCGCCGTGTACACGGAAGTCGAGTTAAATGAGGAACGCGGCGCCTCCTGGTTCGACGCCAAGCGCGCCGGCGGCTTTCCCTTCATAGTCGCCAAGGACGCATCGGGCATTACCGGTTTTGGGACTTTTGGCGAATTTCGCGCGCCGCCTTGCTACCAGCACAGTGTGGAACATAGCGTTCATGTCCGCTCCGACCGCCGCGGTCAGGGCATCGGCCGACAGTTGGTGATCGAACTCATGCAGCAGGCAGAGGCCATGCATAAGCACGTCATGATCGCCGGTATTGATGCGGACAATGCCGCGTCCATTAAGCTGCATGAAAGCCTTGGATTCATCAACGTAGGGCACTTTCATGAGGTGGGATTCAAATTTGGCCGCTGGCTCGACTTGGTGTTCCTAGAGTGTCGCCTTACCGCTACACACCAGTTAACAACTGTAAAACCGCTCGCTTAAACAGGAAGCGGCGCTTGCTCGCGACGCAGTCTTGATATCATGAGCGAGTGGTAAGAGCTACACAGACAGAAATAGAAACAGCGGTCGAAGCGTTGCGCGCCGGCGAGTTGGTGGTGTTTCCGACCGAAACCGTTTATGGAGTGGGCGCGAATGCGGCCGATCCTTCGGCCGTGCGCAAGATTTTCGAAGTCAAGGGCCGGCCGCCCGATCATCCGGTCATCGTTCATCTGGACGATCCGCGCTACCTGCACCGCTGGGTTTCTCAGCTGCCGGCGGTTGCGGAGCAGCTGGCAAATAGATTCTGGCCGGGACCCTTGACGCTAATTCTGCCCAAGGCCGAAAACGTCAATGAAATCGTCACCGGCGGCCAGGACAGCATCGGCATTCGCATCCCCTCGCACCCCATGGCGCAGCAGCTGCTGAACGCGTTCGGCGGGGGTATCGCCGCGCCCTCGGCCAATCGCTACGGGCGCTTAAGTCCCACCAAGCCGGAACATGTGCGCGACGAGCTCGGCGATGCGGTCAAAGTCATTCTGGACGGCGGTGACTCGCCCATTGGACTCGAGTCCACCATCGTGTCCTGCCTAGACAATCAAGCTCGGCTGCTGCGCCCGGGCTTCATCACGCGCTCGCAGCTCGAACAGGTGGTGGGTCCCATGGCGGTCGGCGGTGTTGTGCCCCGAGTGCCCGGCGACCGCGCCTTGCACTATGCACCCTCGACGCCCCTGGAGATCGTGGACTCGGACGACCTCGAGGTACGGGCCGGCGAGATCGTGGCGCGCGACGAAAAAGTGGCGGTGCTGGCGATGCGCCCGCCATTGCACACGCAGCGGCATATGACTTGGATCAACGCCGGCAAGAAGCCCGATACCTACGCGCACAATCTATACAACCATTTGCGCACTCTGGATCGTGCGGGGTGCGCGAAAATATTCGTACAGCGCTTGCCGCAGGATGAGCGCTGGGCCGCGATCCTCGACCGCTTGCAGCGCGCCAGCGGCATGGGCGATGATTCCCTGGAGCTGAGCGTCAGCTGAGACTCCCAACCCTGATGGAACTCGATCCCCAGCAAGATCCTTTCTCGCGAGAGGCGGTTCAACATTTGGCGGCCCGCTACGGCTCGCCCTTGCTCGTCATCGATGCCGAGCGCGTGCGTCAACAATATCGGCGCCTGACCGCTGCGCTGCCGGGCGTTGATCTGCACTATGCCTTGAAGCCGCTGCCGCACTCATCGCTGATCACCACCCTGATGGGCGAGGGCGCTTTTTTTGACTTGGCGACCAATGGCGAAGTCGAATTGGTGCGCCGCTTGGGAGTCGACCCGAAACGCTGCATACACACGCATCCCATCAAGCGCGACAGCGATATTCGCACTGCCTTGAATTTTGGCGTCACCCGTTTCGTCATCGACAATCCGGACGAGCTGCGCAAGTTCGTGCAATTTCGCACCCGCAGCTCTGTCTTGATCCGCGTTTCTTTTCGCAGTCCCGACGCTCAGGTGGATTTGTCGCGCAAATTCGGCTGCGATCCGGAAGCAGTCGAGGATCTGTTCCAGCTGGCGGCGGAATTGCGCATCAAAATCGATGGTTTATCGTTTCACACCGGATCCCAGAATGCGGACTCCGCAATGACGGTCAGGGCCATCGAGGTGTGCCGCGGGCTGCTGCAAAGCGCGGCCGCCGCGGGGCATCCTGTGCACATTCTCGATATCGGCGGCGGATTTCCGGTGCAGTATTTAAAGCCGGCGCCATCAATCGAGGAATTTTGCGCGCCGATCAACGCGTCGCTGAAAACATTGCCGTCCGATGTGCGCCTCATTGCCGAGCCGGGCCGCTACATATCGGCGCCCGCGGCCATCGCCGTCGCTTCGGTCATGGGCCGCGCCCTGCGCGACGGCCGCTGGTGGTACTACCTCGACGACGGGTTGTACGGCAGCTATAGCGGTCAGATGTATGACCAGTCGATATTCCCGGTCGAAGCGCTGCTGCCGAGCGCGACGACATTCCCGTCGGTGCTGGCCGGCCCCACTTGCGACAGCATCGATGTGATCCGGGAAAAAATCGACTTGCCCAAGCTCGACATCGGCGACTTGGTTGTAGGCCGCGTGATGGGCGCCTATACCTGGGCCTCGGCCTCCGAATTCAATTTCTTTCCCAAGGCGACCGTGCTGGCGCTGGACCAGGGACGCCTGCTCGAGGATAGTGTCTATGATTAGCCGCCGCCACATGCTTGCCGCCGCCGCGGCGCTCTCCGGCACGGCGGCGCTGTGGCCGCAAACCCTGATTGGCGCGCCCGACGCAGCCGCGCGGCGCATTGCGCTCACCAATTTGCATACCCGGGAGCGGCTGGATATCGAGTACTTTCGGGGCGGCGGCTATGCGCCCGACGCGCTCGCTGCCCTCGAAGTCTTGCTGCGAGATTTTCGCAATGGCGAGCAGCATGCCATTGATCCGAAGCTCATGGATTACTTGGTCGATGTGGCCGCGAAAATCGGCGTGCCGCCGGCATACAGCGTCATTTCCGGCTATCGCTCGCCGGAGACCAACGAGCGCTTGCATGAGCGCAGCAGCGGGGTATCGCAACACAGTTTGCACATGCAGGGCCGCGCGATCGATGTGCGCATGAGCGGTGTTGATTGCCAGGATCTCGCGGCGCACGCCGAATCATTGAAGCGAGGGGGCGTTGGCTATTACCGAACGTCGAATTTCGTGCACTTGGATACCGGTGCGTTCCGCACTTGGCGCGGCTAACGTGAGGCTACTATTGCCGCTGGGATTTTTGATGCTCCTCGGGGCCTGTCAGCAATCGAGCCCGGACACGGCGGCGAGTGCCTCGGCGGGCGGCAGCGCCGATCGCGGCGCGGCGCTGTACGCGCAAAATTGCGTACCCTGCCACCGCGATAACGGCGAGGGTTTGCCCAAGGTTTTTCCGAGCCTGTCCGGCTCGCCGGCAGTGCTCGGAGATCCTGTCGAACTTGCGCAGTGGGTGTTGAGCCAGAAGCGGCCGGCCAGTATTCCCGCGGGCCGCTATCCGAGCCAAATGCTATTGTTTGGCTGGATGAGCAATGAAGACGCAGCTGCCCTCCTGACCTATATCCGTTCGCATTTTGGGAATTCCGCGCCCCCGGTGGATCCTGCGTTAATTGCGAAGTCGCGCGAGAAATAAGTGGCCGTAACAACCATTCATGCGCTGGTCGATCGTTGCCGCGTCGCTCAACTGCCGGCCGCCATCGCCAAACTGCCGTCGGGCTGGGTGATCATGGGCGAACGCCAGGTATTGCCGGGATATTGCCTGTTGCTGCCGGATCCGGTGGTGCCGCACTTGAATGCGCTCGACGCCGATGCCCGCGCTCAATTTCTGTTCGACATGGCGCTCGTCGGCGACGTGCTGCTGGCCATCACCGCAGCGGCGCGCATCAACTATGCGATCTACGGCAATGTGGATCCCGCGTTGCATGCGCACATTTTCCCGCGCGACAGCGCCGAACCGGAAAACACGCGCACCGCCCAGCCGTGGGCGCTCGATTGGAATGCTGCGCCACTGTACTCCGATGCCCTGCACGGCGATTTCAAACGCCGGGTCGGCATGGAACTGCGCAAGCGCTATGCGGCTAAGTGACCCGAAGCTTGAGAGTGCGTGCGACTTCCTCGAGATTCGCCAGGGGCGCCGAGCAAGTCATGCCGGTGCACAGGTAAGCCACCGTCGTCTCACTCGGCCGCTTCGCCGCCAGCGCGGCAGGCAGCTGCGCGTCGTTCGGAATCGCATAGATCATGCGCGTCGGCGCGTAGAGCACGCTCAAAGCACCGGCCCACTGAGCGGCGCTTAACGCTTCGCCGCGAATAATCAGGATTTGCAGCGAGGATAAGAAGTCCTCCAGCGCGTTCACCAGGCTCATATGCGCCTGCGGATATTCTTGAATTGCCGCCCGGGCCGCAAGCAGGGTGCGCTCTGCCGCGTCCAGATAACGGGTCTCGCCAATCAGAAGCCCTAAGCGGCAGAGCGTGGAAGCCGCGAAGCCGTTGCCCGACGGCACGGATTCGTCCGCAAATGTCTTGCTGCGGTGAATGAGGCGTTCGTGATCCTTGGCGGTGAAAAAGAACCCGCCGTTCTCTGCATCTTCGAATTGATCCAGCAGTACTTCGGCTAATTGGCAGGCAAATTCTAGATCGCTGCTGCGCCAGCGGGTCTGCAATAGCTCGAGCAGCGCGTCGGCGAGGAGGGCGTAGTCATCAAGATAGGCGGGTAGGTGTGCGCGGCCGTCCTTATAGGTCGCGAGCAAGCGCCCGTCGCGCCACAGGTGGTGCCGCACAAAATCCACCGCCGTGCCGGCCGCTTCGGCCAAGTCAGGCCGGTTGAGCGCGCGCGCCGCAACGCCTAAACCCTTGATCATGAGCGCGTTCCATGAGCAGAGGATTTTCTCATCGCGCGCCGGCCACACCCGCAAGTTGCGTACCTTCAAGAGCTTCGAGCGCGCGGCTTCGATTAGATCGGCGACCGCTTGCGCGGATTCTTTGAGTGCTGCTGCAATGTCGTCGAGCGATGCATAGGTGTGCAAATGCGATTCACCCTCGAAATTGGCGCCGCGGTCCAAGCCGAAGCGAGCTGCAAAAGCGCCGTACTCGCGCGGCGTCAGCAACGACTGAACCTCGCTGCGGCTCCAAACATAAAACCTCCCCTCATGGCCTTCCGAGTCGGCATCGAGACTCGAGTAAAAGCCGCCCTCAGCCGCGCGCATGTCGCGCAGCACCCAGTCGGCCGTTTCATGTGCAACCTTGGCAAACAAAGCCTCACCGGTTGCCAGGTGGGCACGCGCATACTCGCAAAGCAATTGCCCATTGTCGTACAGCATTTTTTCGAAATGCGGGATCATCCATTCGGCGTCCACCGAATAGCGCGCGAATCCGCCGCCCAGTTGGTCGTAGATTCCGCCCTCGGCCATCCGCGTCAGCGTCAAACTCGCCATGTACAGCGCTTTCAAGTCAGGTTCGGTGCTACCGGAAGTGGCGTACCACTGTCGCATGCAGCGCTCGATGCTGGTCGAGTGCGGAAATTTCGGTGCGCCCGAAAAGCCGCCGAAGGTGGCATCGAAAGACTTTTCCAGCACCGCGCGCGCCCGCGGCAATGCTGAATCG
>Ga0302325_10008757_pt1 | contig 22194 bp, 16 predicted proteins | sample Palsa_T0_2_FD_201948 | JGI IMG/M metagenome (GOLD analysis project Ga0302325, IMG submission 201948) | Peat permafrost microbial communities from Stordalen Mire near Abisko, Sweden - Palsa_T0_2 | ecosystem: Environmental > Terrestrial > Soil > Palsa > Peat permafrost | place: Sweden: Abisko...
ACATTGGCGATCTTTCCGCGTCCCTGGCTTATATCATCAACCAGAACTTCTCGATTACCTTGGACGGGCAGAACCTCAACAATCCGACACTCAAGTACTACGCGCTGAACGAGGATCAGCCGCGCGCCTTCTACAAGAATGGCTCGCAGTACTACTTGACCGCCCGCTTCAAGATGTAAGCCGCTTAGACCCGCTGCCGTCCGTGGCGATGGGGTAGAGTGTCAGTGTGCGGCAGGGTTCGAGGATGATGCGACGAACAAGGGCGGCGGTGAAAATCGCTGCCCTTGCCTTATGCGCGCTGCCAGCAGCAGCGGCAGGGGCGGGCGTGATACCGCAACCCGCGAAAATCGAGCCGTCTAGCGGATCGTTCAAGGTGAGTTCGGCAACCATCATCCAGGCCGCGGGTGGTGATGCCGCGGCGCTGCAGGGCGCGCGTTACTTAAGTGCACTCTGGAAGCGATCCAACCAGCTATCGCTGCCAATCGCATCGAAAGGTATCGTCCCAACGGCCGCCTCGCTCATCAGCTTTCGAACCGAGCCTGGATTTGCCGCTGAGGCCTATAGGCTCAAGGTTTCCCCGCATCGCATTACCATTTCGGCCACGACGGCCGCAGGCCTCTTCTATGGCGCCGTGACACTTTGGCAGCTACTACCCGCCGGCCCAAGCGCAGGAGAGATCGCTGCGCAAACCATCATCGATGCGCCTCGATATCCCTGGCGCGGGCTGATGCTGGACTCATCGCGGCACTTTCAATCGCCGGCGTTTGTGCGCTCGATGATTGACTGGATGGCGTGGCACAAGCTCAACGTGCTGCACTGGCACTTGAGCGACGATCAGGGCTGGCGCTTGGAGATCCGCAAGTACCCTAAACTTACGTCGGTGGGGGCGTGGAGAACTCCGGCGTCGCTGCCTGGCAGCGGGCGTCAAAAACCGTACGGCGGCTTCTACACCCAACAACAGGTGCGCGAGATCGTGGCCTTCGCTGCGACTCGGCATGTGCAAATTGTCCCGGAAATCGATATGCCCGGTCATGCGCAGGCAGCGCTTGCCGCCTACCCTGAACTCGGCGCCATTGACAGTCACCCCTCGCTGCCGGTTTCCGCCAACTGGGGCGTGCATTCACATCTATTCAGTTTAGAGCCCGGTACTTTCGAGTTTTTGGAAGGCGTGCTCGACGAAGTGATGCAACTGTTCCCGTCACCCTACATACATATCGGCGGAGATGAAGCCGTCAAGGACGAATGGAGTGCCTCGGCTGCCGTACAAGCGCAAGCACGGCAACTGGGCATCGGCGATGCCAACGCCCTGCAAACTTATTTCACCCAAAAAATCAGCGGTTATCTGGCTGCCAAGGGCAGACGCGCGGTGGGGTGGGATGAAATTCTGCAGCCCGGTTTGGCGGCCGATGCGGTGGTGATGTCATGGCATGGCGCCTCTGCCGCACATGCCGCTGCCATCAGAGGCAACGACACGGTGCTGGCGCCGGATCCGCAGTTGTACCTGGATCATCGGCAGAGCCCGTTGGCGAGCGAACCGCCGGGGCGGATCGTGATCCTGTCCGTGAAGAGCGTGTATGAGTTTGAGCCGCATGACGCGGAGCTTTCGCCGACGCAACAACAACACGTGCTCGGGCTCCAGGCGGATCTCTGGACCGAGTACATGCAGACCGAACGCCAGGTCGATTGGATGGCGCTGCCGCGTGCGGCGGCGTTGGCGGAAGTGGCCTGGTCCCCGCTGCAAAGAAACTGGCCGGATTTCCTGAAGCGATTGGCGCCAATGTTCGCCCGCTATCGCGCCTTTGGCATCAACTACGCTGACAGCGTGTTCGGCATCGAAGCTGAGTACGCCCTTGACGGCGGCGCTGTTCGCGCGACACTCTCGAATCTGCCTGATCTTACGGACGCCGTGCCCGACGCCAGCATTCACTACACGCTGGACGGCGGCGAGCCTAAGGCCGGATCAGCGCGTTATTCGCAATCCCTGGATCTGCCCGTCGGGACACAAATTCGCGCCGCCACGTTTTTAGGCTCCGAGCAAGTTTCGCGCATTTTTGCCGCGCACTTGGATGCGCATACGGGTGCGAGGCGCACGAGCCATCAGCTTGAACTCTGCAGCAATGGCATCAGTCTTTTGCTCGGTCCCGGCGCCGGTGCGGACCCGGATGCGCCGTTTGCGGTCGACATTATGAATCCGTGCTGGATCTATCGCGGTGTGGACCTCACCGCAGGACCGCGATTCACGGCCGCCGTCGCGCCATTGCCATTCAACTATGAACTGGGCGCTGACGCGGCCAAAATTCGTGTGGGGGACGCACGCAGTCCAGAGGGAGAGCTTGAGATCCATATCGATGGGTGCGAGACGCCACCCATCATCCTACCGCTCGCGCCTGCCGCCATGCGCTATGGGGTCACAATATTGCCGGCGCATCGATTGCCGACACTCCCGGGCCGACACGACATTTGTCTGAGGTTTGCTCGTCCGCACCTCGATCCCATGTGGGTGCTCGATTGGGCCGAGATCGGGACTTAAGGCACGTGCAGAAGATCATCGCGCCATTCGATGGCTGGTGCGCGCCCTTGGACGAGGTGCCTGATGAGGTCTTCGCAGGGCGCATGCTCGGCGATGGTCTCGCGATTGACCCGACGAACGGAATCGTCCTGGCACCTTGCGACGGTGAGATTGTGACCCTGCCGGCGAGCGCGCACGCCGTATCCATTCGCAGCCCGGACGGCTTGGAAGTGCTGATTCACATCGGCATCGATACGGTTCGACTCGCAGGCCGTGGATTTGACGCGCGCGTCAAACCGGGCGCCCGAGTTCGAAGCGGCGAGGAACTCATTCGATTTAACTTGGACCTCGTGGCGCGCGGCGCCAAGAGTCTGATGACCCCGATCGTGATTACTTCGGATGGCGCGGTGCTGACGAAACGGCGCGCCTCAGGCGCGGTCAGGGCGGGAGAGTTGCTGTTCCAGGTCGAGGGCAGCGCAAGTCATCGGACACTCTCCGCGCCGCTTGCGCTGCTAGAGCCGCTTGCGCCCCTTACGCCGCTAGCGCCGCCTGCTACGCCGGCCGGATCCGTCAGCCGTGCGGAGCGTGCCATCGAGGTCGCTCTGTCACAGGGCTTGCATGCCCGACCGGCGGCGTTGCTGGCGCGGCGCGCCAAAGGCATGGCCACCCTGATTACTCTTCGAGCGCACGGGCGGGCGACCGATGCGCGCAGCGTCGTCGGCATCATGGCGCTCGGCGTGCGCTGTGGAGATGAGCTTCTGATTCAAGCCGAGGGCGAGGGGGCGCCGCAGGCCGTTGCGCAGATGCTGGACGCGCTCGAGGAAGCTGTGCGAATGGATTCGACGCATGCCGCGGGAAGCATACCTAAGTCACCCGTGGCGGAGCGCGCTGCCAGGCCGGGCGAAATGCCGGGTATTTGCGCCGTTCCGGGATTTGCCGTGGGCCGCGCGACTCGCATCGAACGCCGCGAAATCGAAGTCACTGAACAAGGGATCGGCCAGCTTCACGAGCAGCGCGAGCTTGAGAGAGCTCGAGCAAACGTGAGGCTAAGACTAGAGCGCATGCGCAACGCGGGCGGTGCCGAGCGGCAGGAGATCATCGGTGCGCATTTGGAGTTTCTGGACGACCCGGGATTGAACGACAGCGCGAACGAACTGATTGCAGCAGGCAAAGGCGCTGGGTTTGCGTGGCGCGGTGCCACGCGACGCTCCATCGCCGCACTGCAAGCTCTCGACGACTCGCGCCTGTGGGAGCGAGCCGATGATTTGTTGGACGTCGAAGCCCACGTCTTGCTCGCGCTGGCCGGCGAGGCAAGGCCCATGCATCTGCCGCTGCCGGAGCACGCCATTTTACTCGCCGACGACTTGTTGCCATCCGAATTGACGGCGCTTGACCGGCGGCGCTTGGCTGCCATCGCCTTGAGCGGCGGCGGCGCCACCTCCCACGTCGCCATTCTGGCCGCGGCCATGGAAATACCGATGTTGATCGGCATCGGCCCGAAGCTTCGAAACGTCGCGGAGGGTCAGACCGTCATCGTCGATGCCGACAACGGCACGCTGTACGACGCGCCTGGCGCCGATGCGGTAGCGCGGGCCCAGTCGATGGTCGCGGCACGGCTCGCCCGAAGCGCCGCATTGCGCTCGGCGGCGGTTGAGGAATGCAGGTCTAGCGACGGCACCCGGGTTGAAGTGTTCGCAAACCTGGGAAGCACAGCCGACGCGATGGCCGCGGTCGAGAACGGCGCCGAGGGTTGTGGATTGCTGCGAACCGAGTTTCTATTTATTGATCGGGCCACAGCGCCCACTGAAGATGAACAACTGACGGCATATCAAAGCATCGCCAACGCCCTGGGCGGGCGACCGCTGATATTGAGAATGATGGACGTGGGCGGCGATAAGCCTTTGTTGTACTTGCCGCTGCCTCCCGAGGCGAATCCGGCGCTGGGGATGCGCGGTGTGCGCACCGCGCTCTCGCACCCCGCTCTCATGCGCACGCAATTGCGGGCCGCACTGCGTGTGACGCCCCAGGCCATCGTGCGATTGCTGATCCCCATGGTTACCGACGTGTTGGAAATCATCGCCGTGCGCAAAGTCATCGATGAACTGAATGTGGAACTCAATTTGCAAGGGCGCATCTCGCTGGGCGCCATGATCGAAACGCCCGCTGCCGCCCTTACGGCGGCTACGCTACTGCGTGAGGTGGATTTTCTGTCCATCGGCAGCAATGATCTGACGCAGTACACGCTCGCCATGGATCGCGGCCACACAAGTCTGGCGCGTCGCACCGATGCCTTGCATCCTGCGGTGTTGCATATGATGGCGGGGGCCGCGAGCGCGGGCAAGGCCGCCGGCAAGCTGGTGGCCGTCTGCGGCGGTGTGGCGGCTGATCGCACCGCGGTACCGATCCTGCTGGGGCTCGGTGTCCGGGAACTGTCGGTGGTGCCGGCGGCTATTCCTGAGCTTAAGAGCCAGATTGGCTCGCTGCGCATCGCTGATTGCGAGAAGCTCGCGCAGAGCTGTCTTCGCTTGAGCTCGGCTGCAGAGGTGCGAGGCATGGTTGAGCGGTTCGCCGGCGACGGGGGGAGATAACACATGAACTTTCGTTTCACAGGCTTTCAACAGCTCGGCCGTGCTTTGATGCTGCCCATTGCGGTGCTGCCCATCGCCGGACTGCTGCTGCGTCTCGGACAGCCGGATCTACTCAACTGGGTCGCCATGGCCGCGGCCGGCAAGGCGGTGTTTTCGAATTTAGGGTTATTGTTTGCGGTCGGCGTCGGGGTGGGGCTGGCCCGCGAAAATCACGGTGCCGCGGGACTCGCAGCAGTGGTCGGCTACGTCGTGACGATGCGCGCGGCGGAGACCTTGCTGCATGCGGCGCCCGGCTCGCTCGACAAGCCCACCATTCCGGTTGGCTTGCTGTCCGGCATCGTCGCGGGCGTGGCCTACAACCGCTACAGCAATATCACGTTGCCGAGTTATTTGAGCTTTTTTGGCGGGCGGCGCTTCATCCCAATCATCAGCGGGCTTTTGGGATTGGCGCTCGGTGTCATCATCGGCTATGCGTGGCCCTCTATCGAGCGCGGCATGGATTCTGCCAGCCACGCCATTTTGGGCGCCGGCCCGATTGGTCTGTTTGCTTATGGGGTGTTGAACCGAATCCTGATCGTAACCGGTCTGCATCACATTCTGAATAACTTTGCCTGGTTTATTCTCGGCGACTATCAGGGCGCGACCGGCGACTTGAATCGTTTCTTTGCCGGCGATCCGAGCGCCGGCGCATTCATGTCGGGCTTCTTTCCGGTCATGATGTTTGGCTTGCCCGGCGCGTGCCTCGCCATGTATCACACGGCGCGCCCGGAGCGCCGCGCCGGCGTGGCCGGATTATTGCTATCGCTGGGATTGACCTCGTTCCTCACGGGCGTCACCGAGCCCGTGGAATTTACCTTCATGTTTCTTGCCCCGGTGCTGTACGCCCTGCACGCTATCGCAACCGGCCTCGCAATGGTCCTGATGAATGCGTTCGGCGTTCACTTGGGCTTCAGTTTCTCCGCGGGACTGTTTGATTACGTGCTCAATTTCACTCACGCGCAGCGGCCGTTGTTGTTGATACCGATCGGTATCGCCTACTTCGCGTTGTACTACGTTGTGTTCCGAGTCTGCATCGTCCGCTTGAACCTTTCGACGCCCGGCCGCGAGGCCGACGACACGCTCACGCAAGCGAGCGCACCCGCGACGCTCGGCACGCGCGGCAGGTCCTTTGTTGATGCCCTCGGCGGCGCTGCCAATCTGACGGAAGTCACCGCGTGCACCACTCGCTTGCGCCTGAGCCTCATTGATAATCGAGCCATTGACGAATCCGCATTGGCACGGTTGGGATCTCGTGGGCTGCTGCGTTCCGCCAACACCGGCCTGCAGGTGGTCTTAGGGCCCATCGCGGATCAAGTCGCGGGCGAAATCCGCGACGCGATGCGTTCAGCCAGCTCGCGGCAGGATGTCGAGCCGGTCCCGAACGCAGGCCCGGACGCGGCCGCGATGCTGGCCGCGCTCGGCGGCCGCCGAAACGTGGGAGACATTGAATGCCACGCCGGCCGTGTGCTCATGCGCATCGCCGATGCAAAAGTCGTCGATGAGCCAGCGCTTCGAACGCTCGGCATTCGCGGCGTCGCCCATCCCATTGCGGGTTCCATGCAATTGCTGATTCCGGGGTCCGCCGAGGATTGGGCGCAGCCGTTGCGCCGCTTGCTGGCTACCTAAAAGGGGCGAACATGAGCGACACCGCCACTGTTTACAATCGCACACCAGAGGAATCCCAACGCCGGCAGTCGCGGCAATCAGCGCTGCCGCCGACGGTGCGGCGGATCCTCATCGTTGGCGGCGGTACGGCTGGCTGGATGACCGCACTGATCTTGGCGCGCTCTCTCACGGAACAAGGCGTCGAGATTACCCTGGTGGAGTCGCCCACCGTGGGCATCATCGGCGTGGGCGAGGGATCGACGCCGTGGCTGCGAGGATTCTTCGACAGCTTGAATATCGAAGAGGCGGAGTGGATGCCGGAATGCCACGCCACCTATAAGTGCGGCATCACCTTTGACGGTTGGTCGACCAAACCGGGTCACGCCAGCTACTTCCATCCCTTTGCCTCGATGCTCGACAACCTCACCATGACGCAGTTCGTGCACAACACCGACGCCAGAATCCGAGGTGCCGACGTCTGCGCGGATCCGGATCGATATTTCATCGCCGCCCGTCTGGCCCGCAAGCACTTGGCGCCAAAACCCGCGGAGCATTTCCCCTTCGACATTTGGCACGGATATCACTTTGACGCCGTGCTATTGGGTCAGTTCCTACACAAAAAGGCGCTGCAGCGCGGCGTTCGCTATCAGACTGCCCACGTCACTCACGCAAACTTGGATGAGCAGGGCGCCATTGCGTCAGTGAGCGCCCGCGAAGGGGTGACGATCGGCGCCGATCTGTTCATCGATTGCACCGGATTTGCGGGGCTGCTCATCAATCAAGCGTTGAAGACGCCCTTTGTCAGCTTTTCGGAAAATTTGTTCAACGATGCGGCGGTTGCCATGCCGACGCCCATCGGCACGACGATTCCATCTGAGACGGTCTCCACGGCCATGAAGCACGGCTGGGCGTGGAAGATTCCGCTCACCGAGCGCTTCGGCAATGGCTATGTTTACAGCTCGCAGTATTGCTCTGCCGATCAGGCGGAAACGGAACTGCGCGAACGCCTAGGAGAGCTCGATTCAGACGTCCCCGTACGGCATTTAAAAATGAGAGTGGGGAGGGTGACCAAGCACTGGAATAAAAACTGTCTCGCAGTGGGGCTGTCCCAGGGATTTATTGAACCCTTGGAGGCAACCGCCCTGCTGTTCATTCAACAAACCGCGGCGGTTTTCGTGGATTTTCTAGAGCAAGGAGACTTGAGCGAGACCGCCCAAGCGCGCTTCAATGCCCAGGTGAACGAACATTTCGAAGGCACGCGCGACTATATCGTGACCCACTACAAGACCAACAGCCGTACCGACACCGAATACTGGCGGGCCAATGCAGCGAATCGAAATATATCGGAACCGCTGAAGCAACTGCTCAATTTGTGGATGTCAGGGAATAGCATCGCGCCCGCGGTGAGAAAGCAGTCGCTGGGGCGCGGCTATCCGGTATTCTCCTGGTACTCGATCATGTCAGGAATGGGCATTTTCCCCGATGCAGGTGCTTTGCGCCCGGCTGCAGCTGCGGATAAGACCTTCGGAATCGCGGAAATCGACAACTTACTCGAGCGCAGCGCCGCCAACTACAAAGATCATCGCGAGGTTCTGAACAGCATTCCACCGCGCCGCAGCGGCCAGACTCTGCAGGTCTACTTTTGGTGAAAGAGTATTCGGGCCTGGCCGTCGAGGAGATCCGGCGCGACGTGCTGTCCGACAAGCAACCGGCGTTATTGCGGGGCTTAGTGCACCACTGGCGCGCCGTTCGCGAGGCTTTGGATTCACCCGCGTCACTGGTGCGCTATCTCAAGCAGCTCGACAGCGGCGCGCTCGTGAATGCACTCATGACCGCGCCTGAGGCCAACGGTCAAATCGCCTATAACGCCGCGATGAACGGATTTAACTTTCACCGCAATCGGCTAACGCTGTCGGAGATTGCCGAACAGGTACTACGCTATGCGCAATTTCCCAATCCTCCCGCGGTCGCGGCGCAAAGCGCGCTGATTCGCGACTGCTTGCCGGCATTCGCCTTGGAAAATGCACTGACTTTATTCGACCAGACAATACTGCCGCGCATTTGGCTGGGAAATCGCATCACGACGCCCACGCATGTGGATGAATGGAACAATGTTGCCTGTGTCGTGGCGGGCAGTCGGCGCTTCACGCTGTTCCCGCCGGAGCAGGTCGCGAATCTCTACATTGGGCCGCTGGACTTCGCCCCCACCGGAGCGGCGATGAGCATGGTATCGCTGCGCGATCCTGATCTTGCGCGTTATCCTAAATTTCGCGATGCGCTGGCTGTGTCCCAAGTCGCTGTTCTGCAACCCGGCGACTGCATTTTCATTCCACCGCTTTGGTGGCACCACGTGGAATCGCTCGAGCCTTTCAATGTGTTGGTCAATTATTGGTGGCACGATCCATTGGGCGCCGATTCGAAGGCCGATTCGGCCTTCGATGCCCTCCTGCATGGCATCTTGAGCATTCGTGCGCTGCCGCCGGAATCGCGGCGCGCTTGGCGGGCGTTCTTCGAACAATACGTGTTCGGCGCGCATGGCGATTCAATCGAGCATATTCCGCCCGAGCGGCGCGGCATCCTGGGGAGTTTGTCGCTCGAGCAAATCAATGCGCTACGCGCGCATTTGGTGAAAAAGCTGACTCGTTAGAGGATCCGGCAGCGGAATCGGCCCCCAATCACGCGAGGCCGACTCCTTGAGCTCACTGAAAGCTAGCCCGCGGGGCTGCCTTCCACCTGGATTTGCAGCTTGGTCTCCATCTTAAAGCCGTACTTGTCGCCGAAGTTCACGCCGAAATCGGCGCGATTGATCGTCCCGGTGGCATCCGCGCCGCAAACTTCCTTCTTGCTCATGGGGTTTTGAATGCACTTGAAGGAATCGATCTTCAGCGTGACCGGCTTGGTCACACCGTGCATGGTCAGCGTGCCGTCGATCTCCGTGGGGCTTGCGCCATTGAACTTGGCGAACTTGCCGCTGAAGGTGGCCGTGGGATATTTGGCCGCATCGAAGATTTCAGGAGACTTGGCGTGGTCGTTCAGCTTGGGCATGCCAAAGTCAATGGAATTCATATCGACCGTGACTTCGATGGAACCGGACTTTGCGTCTTTATCGTAGACTACCTTGCCGGAGGTGCTGTCGAATTTGCCGCGCCAAACCGAGAGTCCGCCGAAATGGTCCGCGGCGAAACTGGGATAGGTGTGGTTCGGATCGAGAGTGTAGGTGACCGGCGCCGCAAAGGCGCTCGCGCCGAGCAGGGCGGCCAGTGACGCCAAAACAATACGGTTCATTGAAAGCTCCTTAAGACGTACAGGTATAATTCGGGCTGCCACTGCGGCGTCCCGGATGCAAATCATAGCCCAAAGCAAAGGGCTTGCTCGGGCTTATCTCCTCTTAGGATTATTTTAGGGGTTTTTTCATGGAATTATTCGATGCGATCGCAGCGCGCTCAACCGCCAAATCGCTGACCGGACCTGGGCCTACGCCTGCACAAATCGCCCTACTCCTGGAGGCTGCCGACCATGCCCCAGACCACGGACGTCTCAAGCCGTGGCGCTTCGTGGCGGTCGACGGCGCAGCGCGAGAAACTTTCGCAAACGCGGTAGCAGAGTCGCGGCGCGATCAAAACCCCGGCTTTACGGATGAACAGCTGGCGCTTGAACGCGAAAAAATCAGACGCTCGCCGAGCATCCTCGTGGCCGGATGTGTCGTGAGAAAGGACATACCCAAAGTTCCGGAAATAGAACAGGTGATCGCCGCGGGCGCGGCGGTCGAGAATTTGTTGCTGGCAGCGACCGAATTAGGGATCGGCGCAATGTGGAAAACCGGTCCTGCCGCATACAGCGCGAGAGTCAAGGCGGCGGTGGGTCTTGCGGCGGATGACCACATAGTGGCCATCCTGCATCTTGGCACGGCTGTCAAATAAGGTGCGGGCGCAGGGACGCGGTCTTCACCAGCGCCCAGACCGATTTTCCCGCGGCGAGATCGAGTTCGCGAGTGGCGGCCTTGGTGACTCGCGCCATGATGAGAATGCCGCCGATGTCGATCGCGATCAGATCAGAATCGTCCACGTCATTCGCGACCTTGGTTATCACGCCCGGCAAGCTGTTGCGGACGCTGAGTTGCCGCGGCGGCTCGGTCGCGACAATGAGATCTCGCGCCAGCAGCTGCACCCGGAGCCGGGTACCCGGCGCGGTCTTGCCGTATTGAACCTTCAGCTCCCCATGGCCCACTTGCACGCGCGTCAAGCCACTGGATCCATCCGTGCCGAGCACCGTACCGTCGACAATGGCACCGACCGCGTCGCTCCCGATGATCGCGCGGGTTTGCGGGTGCAAACTCATTTCGGTGAAGTTCCCCTGCGCAATCGTCTTGCCCGCTTCCATGAGCACGAGATGCGTTGCCAATCGCAACACTTCGTCGAAATTGTGGCTGACATACACCATCGGGATCGCCAATTGATCGCGCAAGATCTCCAGATAGGGCAGTACCTCCTCGCGGCGTGACGCATCGAGCGAGGCCAACGGCTCATCCAATAATAGGAGGCTAGGCTGGGACAACAAGGCTCGACCGATGGCGACGCGTTGACGCTCGCCGCCCGAAAGCTGGTGCGTGCGACGCCCCAGCAGCGGCTCGAGGTCCAAAAGCTCCACCACCCTATCGACGCCGACGAACGGCGCCACGGCGGCACGCTTCAGCGCGTAGCGCAGGTTTGCCTCGACCCTCATGTGAGGAAATAAGCGCGCGTCCTGAAACACGTATCCGATGCGCCGTCTTTCCGGAGGCACATCGATTCTCAAGTCAGTATCGAGCAAGACATTGTCATCGAGCGCGACGCGACCGAAGTCCGCAGGCAGCAACCCCGCGATCACATTGACGAGTGTGGTCTTGCCGCAGCCTGAACGCCCGAATAATGCGACGACGCCGGGAGTGGGAAGCTCGAATTCCGCGTCCAGCGAAAATGCGCCGCGGCGCTTTTTAGCAGCCACGCTGAGCATCAGCGGCCCAACATCCGCCGCACGCGCCGCGCGAACCATTCCGACAACAGCAACCCACCCAGTCCTAGCGCGCAGGAAAGAATGGCCAGGCGCGCAGCCTCGCTATCGCCGCCGGGCGTTTGCAGGGCCGTATAAAGGGCCAGCGGCAAGGTGCGCGTCTCGCCGGGAATATTCGATACGAATGTGATGACGGCCCCGAACTCGCCCAGCGCGGCCGAAAATGCGGTGATGGCGCCCGCCAATACGCCGGGCAACATCAGCGGTAAGGTGATGCTGACAAAACGATCAAACGCGCCCGCGCCCAAAGTGCGCGCGGCATCCTCCAGTCCGCGATCCACATTCTCCAGCGAGATGCGCATGGCGCGCACCATCAGCGGGAAGGACATGACCGCGGTCGCCAGCGCGGCGCCGTTGCGGGTAAATATGAGCTCGATGCCGAAAACGCGCTCGAGCCAGCCGCCAATTGGCCCGCGAACACCGAACAGCAGCAGCAAAATATAGCCCACCACGACCGGCGGCAGCACCAGAGGCAGATGCACAAATGCGTCGAGCATGGTGCGCCCGAGGAATCGCTTTCGAGTCAGCACCCATGCCAAACCGAGCGCCAACGGCAGACTCAAAAGGACGCTGCGAGTCGCAACGCTCAAGCTCAAGGTCAGCGCTTCGCTCTCGTTTGCACTCAGCCACATCATTGTCGGCAGTATACTGTGCGCTCGGCTGTGCTTTAGGATCGATCAATGCCCTATTTTCACGCGGTGGCACCCGCCACGGCGTCGCAAGACACCTCGGCGAGCCGAATTGGCGTTCTGCTCGTCAATCTCGGCACGCCCGATGCGCCCACTTATTTCAGCGTGCAGCGTTATTTGCGCGAATTCTTGAGCGACCGTCGCGTCATCGATACTTCGCGCTTGATCTGGCTGCCGCTTCTCTATGGTGTGGTGCTGCCATTCCGGCCGCTGCGCACGGCGCGCAACTATCGCAAGATTTGGATGAATGAAGGTTCGCCGCTGGCGGTGTATTCGAAGCGGCTCGCCGCCAAGATCAGCTCATTACTAGGTGCGACGTTTGGGGACAGGGTACAACTCGAATTGGCGATGACCTATGGCAACCCCAGTATCGCGCGTGCCATTCAATCCTTCGCATCAAAGGGCATCGATAGACTGTTGGTCCTGCCTCTGTATCCGCAGTATTGCTCCTCAACCACCGGATCCGTCGTGGATGGCACCAATCGCGCGCTCAAGCGCTGGCGCGCGTTGCCCGAGAGTCGCTTCATTAACGACTACCATGACGATGGCGGCTATATCGACGCGCTGGCTCATAAAATACGCCTGCATTGGGATGCAAAAGGGGAGCGCTCGCATCTGCTTTTCTCTTATCACGGTATCCCGGCCTCGTACGTTGAGAAGGGCGACCCCTACCAGCGTCAGACGGAAGCGACCACGCGTCTGGTCGTGGCTCGCTTAGGATTGAGCGACACCGAGTGGTCGCACTGCTACCAATCACGATTCGGCAGGGTGACCTGGCTGCAGCCCTATACGCTCGATAAGATCAAGGAGTTGGCGGAGCGAGGTATCCGAGATCTCACGGTCGCCTCGCCGTCCTTTGCGGTGGATTGCTTGGAAACGCTCGAGGAGGTCGCCTTGGAATATCGCGACCGATTTCTTGAGTGGGGCGGTAAGCGGCTCACGCTGGTCGCCGGACTGAACGATGATGATGAGCACGCGCAAGCTCTGGCGGCCATCATCAAGAATCGGCTCATAGGTTGGGATTAATTCTGATTCCAGGCGCGCGCCAGAATGGCGGCCTCATCCACGTGCGCAGTGCTGGCGCCGAATACAGCGCCCCAACCGTGATCGCCCAAGCGGCTGGCGCAAAAGCCTTCGGCGGCGGCGCGCGCGGAAGAGTTGGGCGCGCCGGTGATCAACAATTTAGCCTGTACCAGCGTGACGAAAGACTGCGCGAATCGCCGTGCGTGCGCTTCCGTCAACTCGCCGGCATCAACGCCGGCGGCGAATCGCTCGAACGCGGCATCGAAGTGCCGCTCTTGGCCGCGCGCGCCTGACAGTTCATCGAGTACGGCCTCGCGCGTCGCCTGCGATTTTCCAAAGGCGCGCAGCACATCGAGGCACATGATGTTGCCGGACCCTTCCCAGATGGAATTCACGGGCATCTCACGCGCCATGCGCGCCAACGGCAATTCCTCGGTGTAGCCGTTGCCGCCCAACACTTCCATGGCTTCGGCCGTCAATTCGCAGCCGCGCTTGCACACCCAAAATTTGGCGGCGGAGGTGAGGGCGCGGCGCAGCGCAATTTCGCTGGGGCTGTCGCTGTCGAAAGCGCGGGCCAGGCGCAGGCTCAGCGCGGATGCCGCCTCCGACTCCAGCGCCATGTCGACCAGCACACTGCGCATCAAGGGTTGCTCGATCAGCAATGATCCGAACGCCTTACGATGGTGCGCGTGGTGCAAAGCCTGAACGACGGCTTGGCGCATCATGCCGGCGCTTCCGGTACAGCAATCGAGGCGCGTGAAAGTGCCCATCTCGAGGATGGTCGGTATACCGCGCCCTTCCTCGCCCAACAGCGTTGCCCACGCATCCACGAACTCGACCTCGGAGGAGGCATTGGAGCGATTGCCAAGTTTGTCCTTCAGACGCTGTATATAGATGCCGTTCAGGCTGCCGTCAGGCAAGCGCCGCGGCATGAAGAAGCAGGACAGGCCACCGCTGCTTTGCGCCAATACCAGGTGAGCGTCGCATTGCGGAGCAGAAAAAAACCACTTGTGCCCGGTGATGCGGTATGAGCCGTCGCTCGAACGGACCGCGCGAGTGGTGTTGGCTCGGACATCGGAACCGCCTTGCTTTTCCGTCATCCCCATGCCGATCAACCCGCCAAGCTTTTCCGCGAAAGGGATATCGCGCGAATCGTATTCGCGCGTGAGCAGTCGAGGCACCCAGTCGCGCGCCAGCCCCGCATCGCGGCGCAGCGCCGCGATGGCTCCGTAGGTCATGGTCGTCGGACACAGCGTTCCGCTCTCGATCTGCGCCTGCATCAAGTAGCCCGCGGCGCGGGCCGTATGGGCCCCCGGGGCGGTCCCGTCTTGCGACCAGGGACTGCTGTGATAGCCGCGAGCGGTGATGCCCCGCATGAGCGCATGCCAGGAGGGATGAAATTCGACCGTGTCGATGCGAATGCCGCGGGCATCGAAGTTATGCAGCACGGGCGGGAAGCGATTGGCGAGGCGGGCATGCTCGAATAGGGTGCACGTGCCCAATTCGGCCCCGGCCGCGGTAAGTTCCGGCGCTGCCCAGGACGCCCCCTCGCGCTGAACAGCCTCCTGAAGCGCCACATCGCTCGCGAACAGGTTGTAGTCCGTCAATGACGGCGTCTGATTGAAAACGGTGTGTGTGCCGGAGCCGTGTTCCATGAATTCGATCTTGCGCCTAGCGCGCGAGCAGTGCTAGATTCGCCCGTAATGCATTCTTCCAGCAGCAAATTATCTTACACGGGCGGCGGCCGGTTGCGCCTGGTCTCGTTTGCACTGCTGCTGCTGCGCCGCTAGGCGCACTCAACTTAGCGCCATCGGTCGGCGCGTACAAGACCGGAAAATCTCAAAAAATGCGCTGCAAACTGGCGCTTAAGGTTTACGTCTCCTGAGCGGGAAGAAAATCTATGTTGCGAAATCCATCATCGAAGTATCGTAGCTTTGCCCCCATTGATCTGGCTGATCGCAGCTGGCCGAATTCCGTCATCACCGCGCCTCCCACCTGGTGCAGCGTGGATCTACGCGACGGAAATCAGGCGCTAATCGAGCCGATGGATGCGGCCCGAAAACGCCGTATGTTCGACATGTTGGTCAAAATCGGCTTCAAGGAAATCGAGGTTGGGTTTCCAGCCGCCTCGCAAACTGATTTCGATTTTGTCCGAGAACTGATCGAGCAGGAATTGATTCCTGACGATGTTGTCATCCAAGTGCTCACGCAAGCGCGCCCCGAACTCATCGCGCGCACCTATGAATCGCTGCGCGGCGCGCGCAGCGCCATCATGCATGTTTATAATTCGACATCGGTTGCGCAGCGCCGCGTGGTATTTCGCACCGATCGTGCTGGAATTATCGATATTGCGGTTCGAGGCGCCAGCGTCGTGCGAGAGCATGCCCTCAAGCGACCCGATACGCAGTGGACCTTCGAATATAGCCCCGAAAGCTTCACGGGTACCGAATTGGATTTCGCCGTGGAAGTCTGCGATGCGGTGAACGCGGTGTGGGAGCCGACGCCGCAGCACAAGTCCATTCTCAATCTTCCGGCCACGGTGGAGATGGCCACGCCCAATATCTACGCCGACCAGATCGAATGGTTCTCGCGCAACCTCAAGAATCGCGAGTGCAGCGTCCTCTCCGTGCATCCACATAACGATCGCGGCACGGCCGTGGCCGCGGCGGAATTCGCGGTAATGGCCGGAGCGGAGCGCATCGAGGGCACATTGTTCGGCAACGGCGAGCGCACCGGCAATGTGGACCTCGTGACCTTGGCGCTTAACCTGTATTCCCAGGGCGTTGATCCTAAGTTGGATTTCTCCAATATCAATGAGGCAGCGCGCTGCGCCGAGGCCTGCAATCAATTGCCGATTCATCCGCGCCATCCCTACGTCGGCGACTTGGTCTTCACGGCCTTCTCCGGATCCCACCAGGACGCCATCAAGAAGGGCCTCGCCGCCAGAACGGAGGCTGATATCTGGGACGTTCCCTACTTGCCCATCGATCCTTCGGATCTGGGCCGATCCTACGACTCGATCATTCGGGTCAACAGTCAGTCTGGAAAGGGCGGGGTTGCCTACCTCCTGGAGCGCGACTATCAGTTGGTGATGCCGCGCAGGCTGCAGATCGAATTTAGCCAAGTCGTTCAGGCCGCGGCAGACATCACCGGTAAGGAACTGACTTCTCAGGAGATATGGGATTTATTCAGCCGCGAATACCTCACCGCCCGAAGACCTTACGTGTACCGGGCTCATCAGCTCAGCGCTTCGACGGACGGTGCGGATAATGAGCGCCTGACGCTTCAAATCGAAAACTCCGGCCATCTCGAGACTTGGTTGGGTTGTGGTTCGGGCCCTATCGATGCCATGGTGCAAGCCGTCGCATTGCCTTTCGATGTCCTGTCATATGAGGAGCATTCCCGCGGTAAGGGAAGCGGCGCTCAGGCGGTCTCTTATATAGAGATCACGACGCGCTCGAGGCGCACCCTGTTTGGGGCCGGCATGCACCCTAATATTGTTACCGCGTCGCTACTGGCTGTCGTGTCGGCGGTTAATCGGGCAATTGCGCTGGGCGCGCTGTCCGCACGCGCGGATTCTGCGCGGACCGGGACATGAGGAGTATTCGATAACTTGTTGATATAGAACATAAAATTCTCATCGCCGTCCGACCTAAAACTGTGTGACAACTTTCTGGTCCAACATTTAAGCGATTCTTGCCGCAGTAGTTGAATGCCGGGCAGAATCGGATATAGTGCGCAGCTTCATGAATTGAGCTGATCGATGCTATTGATTTCAGGGGCTTTTCTTCAAAAATGAGCGAACGCGAAGACGAACATTTCGATATTGACGATGAGTTTCTCGGCGAAGCCGAGGAAGCGCACGACTTCGATCCTCTCATCGAGCGCACCGAACGGCGCCCGAAAGTGGCCGCGGCTGGCAAACGCGGCAAGGCGGCGTGGAGCCGCGTGGAAGACGTACTGGCTGAGCGCCAGCTAGAAAAGGAACTGCGCGATATATTCGAGGACGATTAAATCGTCGCTTCCTGACGCCGCGCACGTCGGGTCTCGCGGGACTTAAATCAAATGTCTTCTTCCTTGCTAGACAAAGCTGAAGAGTGGCTCGTGCTCAAATTCGGCGGGACGAGCGTCTCCAGCGCCGCCAACTGGCACAACATCGTGCAGGTGCTTACGAAGCGCATGGCCGAAGGTTTCCGCCCGGTGGTCGTTCATTCCGCCCTGTCGGGAATCACGGATCGGCTCGAGTCGCTGCTGTCAGCAGCCATGAAAGGCGCCCACCTCTCTGTTCTTGAGCACATCGAACTCGCCCACCGCAGCCTCGCCGAACAGTTGGGAGTTGTTCCCAACACACAGTTCGATGCGTTCGTACGGGAGTTGCGCGAGCTGGCCGACTTGGTGGCCGAGCGTCGCACCATTGGCGATGCCGCACGCGCGCGGGTCATGGCCATGGGCGAATTGCTGGCGACGACGCTCGGCGTCGAATTCTTGAATGCGCAAGGTATCGGCACGGTATGGGTAGACGCGCGCACCGTGCTGCGCGCCGATGACCGCCTCAATGCGACTCATAAATCCAGCCTGCTATCGGCGACCTGCGATTTTGCTCCGGATGCGAAACTTCAGGCGCACTGGCGGTCGCTCAATAAAGTGGTGCTCACCCAAGGCTTCATCGCCGCCAATGCGGGCGGGGATACGGTGTTGCTGGGGCGCGGCGGCTCAGACACATCGGCCGCGTATTTCGCCGCCAAGCTGAGTGCGGCTCGTCTCGAGATTTGGACCGATGTGCCGGGCCTGTTCAGCGCCAATCCGCACGCGGTGCCGACAGCGCGATTGCTGCGTGAGCTTCACTACGATGAAGCGCAGGAAATCGCGAGCAATGGCGCCAAGGTGCTGCACCCGCGCTGCGTCCTGCCCGTACGGCAGTACAAAATTCCGCTGCATGTGTACGCAACGCAGGCGCCGGGCTTGGAAGGGACGGTGGTGAGCGCCAATGTCGCCGACACGGCCGCGCAGGTCAAAGCCATTGCGATCAAGAAAGGCATCACGCTGGTCTCCATGGAGAGTCCCGGCATGTGGCATCAGGTTGGTTTTCTGGCCGACGCTTTCCAGGTCTTCAAGCAGCACGGCCTGTCGGTCGATCTGGTATCGACATCGGAAACCAATGTCACCGTGTCTTTGGATCCCACCGCCAACACGCTGGATGGCGCCGCACTCGAGGGACTGGCCGCGGCCTTAGGCGGGCTTTGCCGCGTCGAAATCCTGGGGCCCTGCGCCTCCTTGAGTTTGTTGGGCCAGAATATTCGAGGCATCCTGCATGAATTGGGATCGGCATTCGAATTGTTCCAGGACCACAAGATCTATCTGGTCACGCAGGCCGCGAATGATTTGAATTTCACCTTTGTCATCGACGAGGCGCAGGGTGATCGGCTGGTGCACCAGCTTCACGAGCGGCTCATACAGAGTATCGGCTCGGACAAGGTGCTGGGGCCCACTTGGACTCAGCTGTTTGGCGACAAGGATGCGCTTGCCGCGCGGAGTTTGAATTGGTGGGAGCAGCCGCAGAAGCGCAGCGCGCTGCTCGATATCGCGGCACGCGAGTCCGCGGCCTTCGTGTATGACACGGAGACTTTGGACGCGGCGATTGCTGCCGTGCTGCGCGTTCGCTCAGTCAAGCGATGGGCTTATGCCATGAAGGCGAATTGGCATCCGGAGATCCTGCGCAGGATCTATGCCGCCGGACTCAGCCTGGAGTGCGTGTCGCGGGGAGAACTCGAGCATGCCTTCGGCTCGGTGCCGGCGCTCGACCCGCAACGAGTATTGTTCACGCCCAATTTTGCACCGCGCGCCGAATACGAATTCGGTTTCGCAAAGGGCGTCAGGGTCACTTTGGACAATCTTCATCCTCTGAAAATGTGGCCGGAAGTGTTTCGCGGCAAGGAGATCTTCCTGCGCATCGATCCCGGATTTGGGCGAGGCCACCACAGTCACGTGCGTACCGCCGGTGTGCATACGAAGTTCGGCATTCCCATATCCGAAGCCGATGAACTCGTTGCGCTTACCGAGTCGGGGCACGTGCGCGTGACCGGTCTGCACGCGCACACCGGCAGCGGAATCTTCGATGTGGCGAATTGGACCGAGACCGGCGCGCTGCTTGCCGGTCTCGCCAAGCGCTTCCCGGAGGTCACCGTCGTGGACTTGGGCGGCGGCATGGGGGTTCCGGATCAAATGGGGTCGAGCGAATTAGACCTTGCCGTGCTTGATCGCGGCGTGGCGGAGCTGGCGAAGGATTTTCCGCATATTGAGTTTTGGATGGAACCCGGGCGTTTTCTGGTGGCCCGGGCGGGGGTGCTGGTTGCGCTCGTGACCCAGCTCAAGGGCAAAGGCGACGTGCATTATGTGGGTGTCGCGACCGGCATGAACTCTTTGATCCGTCCAGCGCTCTATGGGGCGCATCATGACATTCGGAATCTCACCCGCCTCGATGAGCCGATGAGTCATCGCGTCAATATCGTCGGCCCGATCTGCGAAAGCGCGGATCAGCTGGGCACGGACCGCTGGCTTCCCGACACCCGCGAAGGTGACGTAATTCTCATTGCCAACTGCGGAGCCTATGGATACGCCATGTCTTCGAACTATAACCGGCGCGCCCCGGCGCGAGAGTTTATTATTTGAGCATGCAGCAGGTCGGCATCATCGGTTGGCGCGGTATGGTGGGCTCAGTGCTCCTCGAGAGGATGCGCGAGGAAAAGGACTTTGATGTCATCAGGCCGACTTTTTTCAGCACATCACAGGCCGGATCGGCCGGACCGAAGGTAGGCACAGCCACCGCCGAGGTGCACGACGCCAATGACATCGCAGCATTGGCGCGGCTGCCCATGCTCATCAGCACCCAAGGGGGCGACTATACGCAGTCCGTCCACCCGCGTTTGCGCGCCGCCGGCTGGCAAGGGTATTGGATCGATGCCGCCTCGGCGTTGCGCATGGATGAGAATGCGGTGATCGTGCTCGATCCCGTGAACCTCAATGTGATGCAAACGGCGCGCGAGCGCGGCATCAAAGATTTTATCGGCGGCAATTGCACTGTGTCGCTGATGCTCATGGCGGTGTCCGGCCTGATGCGCGCCGGAGTGGTGGAATGGATTACGGCCATGACCTATCAATCCGCCTCGGGGGCCGGCGCCCAAAATATGCGGGAGCTGCTCGAGCAAATGGGCGTACTGCATGAGTCGGCAGCGGCTCTGTTGAAAAATCCCGCTTCGGGCATTCTCGAGATCGACCGGACCGTGAGCGCGGCCTTCTCGGCCGAGGAATTTCCGCATGCACACTTCGATGTGCCATTGGCCGGAAGTCTCATCCCCTGGATCGACAAGGATCTAGGCAATGGTCAAAGCCGCGAGGAGTGGAAGGCCGCTGCGGAGGCCAATAAGATCCTAGGGCTCGAATCGCGTCCCGTGCCCATCGAGGGCATTTGCGTCAGGGTAGGGGCGATGCGCTGTCACTCGCAGGCATTGACCATCAAGCTCACGCAAGACTTGCCGATGCAGGAAGTCGAGAAGCTGATCGGCGCCGGTAATCCCTGGGTGCGCATCGTGCCCAACAATAAAGACGCCTCGATTCGCCAGTTATCCCCCGCCGCCGTTAGCGGCAAATTGGAAGTCCCGGTTGGTCGGTTGCGCAAGCTCTCCATGGGCGGCGAATATTTGTCCGCATTCACCGTGGGCGATCAGCTGTTGTGGGGAGCGGCTGAACCGCTGCGGCGCACGATGCGCTTCTTGTTACCGCACACGGCTTAGATCACCTGGCCCTCGAACTCAGGGGGCCCACATTACCTCGACCGGTGTGTGCCGCTGCCGCAGCACGCAGCGGATCGGCATCTGTTCCGCGGGTCCGTCGGCACTCGCGGCGCAATACGTGTTCCACTTTTTTGCGCCGGTTATCAGTACGACAATGCGGCGCGAATCAAGCAGGGCGCTCAAGTTCAAACTCAATCGCGGATGCGGAGCAACCGGCGAGCGCATGCCGACGCAACCTGCAGCCGCTGCCGGGTTCAGAGCGCTGGCTAAGTTCGGCGATCGCGGAAACAGCGAGGCCGTATGGCCATCATCGCCCATGCCGAGCACGACCGCATCGAAGGGACGGGGTACGCGGGCGAAAGTCTCCCAGGCCGACACCGCGCCAAGATCCGGCGTGGGCGCGGCATTTTTGAGGCCAATGAACCGCGCCGCCGCAGAAGATTCCTTCAGCAACACATCGCGCACCAGTTTCTCGTTGCTCTCAGGATCAGAGGGCTCTACCCAGCGCTCATCGGCGAGGGCGACGCATACTCGGCTCCACTCGAGGCTTTCGGCGCGCAACAGTTCGAACAGCTTTATCGGCGACTTGCCGCCGGATACCACCAAGCTCGCCAGTCCGCGCGCGGCGATGGCGGCCTTAAGGTTCGTGGCGAGCTGACTACTCAGCGCGCTCGACAGCGAATCGCTGTCAGCAAATTTCGTGGCCGGAGGATCGGAGTTCACAGTCATTGGCGCAGCGTAACATTTGCGCGCGCGTTCGAGTAAGTCTTAAGCGCTATGGCACAATGCGCCATGCCAATGAATATTCGCGATATTGTCGCCTTGGCGCCTGTCATCCCCGAGCTTAACTTTACCGACGTCGCACTGGCATTGCCGGTGGCCCGCGCGTTATGCGCCGGTGG
>Ga0302325_10008758_pt1 | contig 22193 bp, 20 predicted proteins | sample Palsa_T0_2_FD_201948 | JGI IMG/M metagenome (GOLD analysis project Ga0302325, IMG submission 201948) | Peat permafrost microbial communities from Stordalen Mire near Abisko, Sweden - Palsa_T0_2 | ecosystem: Environmental > Terrestrial > Soil > Palsa > Peat permafrost | place: Sweden: Abisko...
TGCCGCCGGGCGAGCTCGGCGTAGCCGCGGATCGCGGCCAGCGGCGTGCGCAGCTCGTGGCTGGCGTCGGCGGCGAAGCCGCGCAGCCGCGCCTCGCTGGCGTGCCGCCGGGCCAGCGCCGACTCCACGTGCCCCAGCATGCGGTTGAACGCCACCCCGAGCTGGCCCACCTCGGTACGCGGATCGGCGTCCGGGACCCGGTTCGGCAGGGCGACCTCGCCGCTGCCCAGCGGCAGCCTGGTGACCTCGGCCGCGGTGGCGGTCACCCGGCGCAGCGGCCGCAGCGAGAGCCGCACCCAGCCGGTGCCGATGATCCCGGTGAGCAGCAGCGCGGCGGAGAACACCACGATCTCCGCAACCTCGACGCTGTGCAGGGTGGCCTGCATGGTGCCGAGCGGCAGGCCGGTCACGAGCACGTCGCCGTCGCCGGCGCGCACGGCGACCAGCCGGTACTCGCCGTATGCCGACGGCAGGTCCCGGTCGTACGGCCGGCCGTTGACCGGCAGCCGGGCCAGCACCGCGGCGTCCGTCGAAGAAAGATTGCACGTGCCGGCCTCGATGTTCGCGCTCGTGACCGTGTACTTGACCAGCCGGGCGCTGAACGTTCCTGCGGCCTGGCCGGGAATCAAGTTGCCGCAGTGCGGGTCGGACGGGGGCGGGCCATCGTCGGAGTCACGGGGGGGCGGGCCGCCGGCCTGCTGCACGCAGCCGACGTACCGGGCTTGCGCGGCGCTGAGCTGCGCATCTAGCTGATGGAAGAGAAACCCGCGCAGGGCCAGGTAGGTGACCAGCCCCACGCAGGCGCAGGCAACCGCGAGCAGCGCGACCAGGCCCGCAATCAGGCGGCCGCGCAGGGTCCGGCCCGCCAGCCAGCCGCGGAACCCGGCCCGGGGCCCGCGGGTCCCGCGCCCACCGCTCCCGCGCCGGCCGGCATCATGCCCGCCCGCGCCAGCTGCCGCGTCGCTCATCTGCCGCCTCAGCTCCGCTGGCCCTCAGCCGGGCGGCTTGAGCACGTAGCCGACGCCGCGGACGGTATGGATCAGCGGCTCCCGCCCGGTGTCGATCTTCTTCCGCAGATAGCTGATGTACAGCTCGACCACGTGGGCCTGGCCGCCGAAGTCGTAGTTCCACACGCGGTCCAGGATCTGCGCCTTCGACAGCACCCGCCGCGGGTTGCGCATCAGGAATCGCAGCAGCTCGAACTCGGTGGCGGTCAGCTCGATCAGGTCACCGCCCCGGTGTACCTCCCTGGCCTCCTCGTCCATCGTCAGGTCACCGACCGTGACCTCGGCCCCGCCCTGGGCCCGGGCGAGGCCAGCCCTGCGGAGCAGGCCGCGCAGCCGGGCGAGCACCTCCTCCAGGCTGAACGGCTTCGTCACGTAGTCATCGCCGCCTGCCGTGATCCCGGCGACGCGGTCCTCGACGGCGTCCCGCGCGGTAAGGAAGAGCACGCAGACGTGCGGCAGCTCGGCGCGCAGCCGCCCGAGTACCTGCAGGCCGCTGATGTCCGGCAGCATCACGTCGAGCACGACAGCGTCCGGCCGGAACTCTCGCGCCGCGCGAACCGCACTGAGGCCGTCGCCCGCGGTCTGGATCTCCCAGCCCTCGTAGCGCAGGACGCTGGCCAGCAGCTCGGCCAGGCTTGGCTCATCGTCGACCACGAGAACCCGGATCGGCGTGCCGTCGGCCCTGCGCAGCGCCGGCCCCTGGCCGCCGGGTGCTGGCTGCGGCGTCGCCGTCATGGTCGTCATGATCCCAGGATGCCGGCGGTAACTACGACGCGGGTCTGCATATGCTCTGAGTTTCCTCTGAGCCCGCGCACGGCCGCCGTCACGGCGCGGGGGAGAGCAGCAGCGCCAGCGCCGGGCAGCTGGCCACGGCGCTCCTCGCCCGGCGGTCAAGCCCGGCCGGCACCGGCTGGCCGCCCAGCACCGGGTACCCCCACTCGTCCAGCGAGATCAGCTCGGGCAGAAGTTCGGCGCAGAGGCCGTGCCCGGCGCAGGCGATCGGGTTGACTCGCAGCCTGCTGCTCATCGCGGCCTCCTCCAGTCGGCCTCGGCGGCCGGGCCGGCGGGCACCGGCAGGAACGGCTGCCCGGACGTCGCCGTGCACCGTCCCTGCTGGTGACAGCGGATCTCGGCGGCGAAGACGCGCAGCGCGCTGCGGACGAACCTGAGCGTGCCGTCCGGGTGGTGGCACGCGCCGCGCGCCTCGGTCAGCCCCGCCCACCGGTCAAGATCAGCGATAACGCGGTTGTCCGGCCTGCTCCCGGCGAGATCGGCGAGTGCCGCGGCGATGCGGGGAAGGCCGTTCAGGCACGGGCCGCACTGCCCGGCGGACTCCAGCGCGAGGTAACGCACCACCCGCGCCGTCTCCGCCAGGCCGCAGCGTCCCGCCGGGAGCGCGGCCAGGACGCCGGTGCCCGCCGAGGCACCGGACGGCCGCAGCGAGGCGTTGCTCAGCGACAGCAGCGCGGCACTGCTGGCCGGCAGCCAGCTGCCGTGATAGCCGCCGACCAGCACCGCCTGCACGTGATCGCCGAGGACGACCAGATCCGCCAGCGGGGTGCCGAGCGCGGCCTCCGTGACGGCGGAGCCGCCGTCCGCCTGGCGGACGGTGGCCAGCATGCTGCCCGGCTCGTCCGCCGTGCCAAGGCCGCGGAACCAGGCCGCGCCGTAGCGGGCGATCAGCGCCAGGTGAGCGAGGGTCTCGACGTTCTGCACCAGGGTCGGCGCGCCGCCGACGCCGCGCTCGAAGGGGCGCGGCGGCGTGAACGCGGGCAGCGCCGCGCCGCCGTTGAGCACGCTCACGACGGCCGTCTCCTGGCCGGACAGGAATCTGGGGGGAGCGATGACGACGTCGGCCGCTGTCTGGTCGAGTCCGGCTGACCTCCGTTCGGAAAATATGGCATCCAGCCGCTCGGCGGAGATGACGTCCGCATGCAGGTACAGCACCGCGCGGCGGGCGCCGACCGCCTCGGCGGCGAGCTGCAGCCCGTCGAGCACCAGGTGCGGGGCGTAACGCAGCAGCGCGGCGTCCTTCGCGCTGAGCGGCTCGCTCTCGGCGCCGTTGGCCACTACCACGGGCGCGCGGCCCGCTGCCGCGACCGCCGCGAGCTTGCGGCCAGCGGGGAAGGCCGCGCCGCCTCGGCCGGTCAGGCCGGACTCTGCCGCGTCGGCGATCAGCCGGCCAGGCCCGCCCCGGTACGCAGGCGGCCCGTGGGTTGCCAGGTGGGCGGGCAGCCCGGCGGGGCGGCCGTCGGCGGGAAGCAGCCGGGGGAGCCGGGCCGGGTCGTCGCCCGGGTGCCGCCCGCTGGCGGCCATCAGGGCGGCTGCGCGGCCGGTCACCGGGCACCGGCCTGGGCGGACAGCACGACCGCGACCCGCCGCGCCCTGGGCGTGGCGCGCCTGGCGCGGACGATGCGCCAGGTCAGGGCCCCTGCCACGGCCAGCGTGCACGCGGCGGTCAGCGCCAGCAGCGGGCCGGCCCGCAGGTCGCCGCTGCTGCCGACACTGTGCGCGAGCGCGACCGGCCAGCACGCGTAGGCCAGCCAGTGCAGCCCGCGCCAGGTCCGCCGGCCGATGTGCGCCCGGGCCAGGCTGGTCACGATCAGCACCAGCATCAGGTCCAGCGACACCGCGCCAAGGCCGATCCACAGCGAGCGGTACGGCGACGCGAGCGGCACCACCACGGCGGCCAGGCCGATCGTGACGAACGGGTCGGCGATCGCGGTCGCGACGTGGACGGCGAGGAATCCGACGGCCAGCAGGGACAGGTTGCGGTGCAGCCCGGTGACCGCGAACCTGGGCAGGCCCGGTAGCCGGCCCTGCCGGTTGACCAGGATGCCGAGAACCATCACGGCGGTCAGCAGCACCAGGCAGATGATGCCGGTGGCCCGGCTGGCGTACCAGAGCGCGGTGGATGAGGTGATGCCGCTCATCACGAGCCGCCTGACGTGACCGTGCCCGAGCCCGAGCTGGCGGTCGGCGAGCTGGTGGCCTTGCTCAGGCTTCCGCTGCTCCTGGCCGCGGTCTTCCTGGCCGCGGCATTCGTGGCTGAGCTGCTGGCGCCCGTGCTGGCGGTCGAGCCGCTCGATGCCGGCGCGCTCGCCGCGGTGCTGGCAGATGCCGTGCCGGCCGACGCGGCATGCTGCGCCCCGGGAAGGGCGAGCCCGACCGCGCCAGCCGCGACCAGGCTTGCCACGCCAGCGGCCGCGGTGACCGCGCGCAACCGCGCGTGCCCGCGATCGCGTTCCGCGACGGCTCGGCTGGTGTCATCCGCGTGCCTGCTCATCGGCCGGGTCCTCTCTGACGGGGTTACCAGGCAGAGCCTCGCCGGCAGGGCTGGGCAACGCCTCTTGCCCGCCTCTGAGCCAGCTATGAGTGAAAGCGAGGATCGGGTCGCACACTGGCTTTCGTGTCTGCTCTGGCAACTTGACCTGCGGCGACATCCCCAGCACAGCTCAAGCACAGTGGCAGCGCAGCAGTGCGCCGCACCCTGGTGGCAACGCAGTACAAGGCAACCGGGAGACCGCCATGAATCCGAACATCCAGTACGAAATCGCCAATGCCCGGATCGCCGAGCTCCGCCGCGAGGCCGAACGCGACCGGGCCGCCAGGGAAGCCCGGTGCGCGAGAAAGCAGCACGGCGGGCAGCCATCGTCCCGGTGGATTGCCGGAGCCCGCCGGGTGCTCGTACTGCTCAGCGCCCGCGGCGCGTGACGAGGTCGGCCCGCTGTGCATCAGCCGGCGGGCCGACCTCCGCCGGCCGGCTCCAGCTTTGCTCGCGCATAGCCGGCGTCCGGATGCCCGAGATCCTCGAATATCTGCAGGGCATCCCGCCAGGCGCGCTGTGCGGCCTGGAGATCGCCGACATCCTCGTAGGCATCCCCTAGATCAGTCAGGATTTTCGCGCGCGGCAACACGGATCGTGGGCCTATGCCCGGAAGCACCTGGAGCGCTTCCTGGTAACACGTGACGGCAGTGCTGGAGTCGCCGCTAAGCCTGTGCACAAAGCCGAGCATGTCCCAGGCGTCGGCCTCGCATTCCAGGTTGCCAATCTCGCGGCCCAGCTCCAGCGCCTGCTGGCAGGCGTCGACGGCCAGCTCGAAATTGCCCAGGCAAGCGTGGTGGTGACCCAGGCAAGTCAGGGTTTCTGCCTCATGGTCTCGGTAGCCCAGCTGGCGGTGCAAGGCAAGAGCTTGCTCGGCGTGACCGAGGCCCTCCTTGGCGCGGCGCCGCAACTCCGGCGACGAAACGGTCATGTCGTACCGGTGCTCACGAGAGCGCAAGGTCTGGTCGCGCCTGTCGCTGTTGAGCATGAAGTCGGAGATGCCCTGGTGGGTGAATGCCTGGCCGGCCAGATCACCTGCCTGCTGGAAGTGCGTAAGGGCTTGCCGGACCTGGCCGAGAGCCTCGCCCTCCGCGCCGAGCACGGAATGGAGATTTCCCAGGTTGAAGCGGGTCCAGCCCAGCCCCGCGTGGTCGCCGGCGCGCGCGGCGGCGGCGAGCGCGGTCTGTCCGGCGGCATCCCAGTCCGACCACTTGCCCTGCCAGTACGCGGAGAATCCGAGGAAGTAGAAGATCTGCCATGCTTCGGTCTCGAAGCCCTTTTCGGCTGCCTGCTCAACCGCCTGCCGCAGCACCTGATGCTCGGCGCTGAGCCAGGACAGCAGCTGCGCGTGGTCCGTCAGCTGCTCTGGGCTGGCCCCAGGACGCGGCGAGGCCGTGATGAAGGCGGCAGTCCAGAAACTGGGCATGCCGGCCATCGTGTGCAGGTAGTGATCCAGGCTGCGGCCGATCGCGGCATGCATCTCGGCCTCGGTGCACACCCTCGCTGCCTGCTCGGACGCGTAGGCACGGAGCAGGTCATGCAGCACGTACCGGCTGGGCTGATGCTCGCGAACCAGGCTGGCGCTGACCAGCTCCATCAGAGCGGCGCGGGCGGCGGCAGCCGTGATCCCGGCCAGGCTCGCCGCCGCCTGCAGGCTGATGTCGGGTCCGCAGTGCACGCCGAGCAGGGCGAACATCTGCGCCGCAGCCATGCTGAGCTGGCGGTAAGACCAGGAGAACACCGCCCTGGCGCTGGTTGCCTCATCGCTGCCGTCCAGGGCATCAAGCCTGCCGGACTCGCCGGCCAGCCCGGCGGCCAGCGTGGCGAGTGGCAGGTTCGGTGAATCCTGGCCGGCGTTGACGAGGTGCCGTGCCCAGGAGGAACATACCGGGCGCGTCTCGCACCACATGGGCACGCCCATCTGCCTGCATCGGAAACTGGCGCCGCGGCCGGCCGCGCTGGGCGCACCACAGCGGATCGGAGCGGGGCGATGCGGGTCTTTCTGCAGACCAGCCGACTGCTGCTGCGCGAGTTCACTCTCGCCGACGTCGGCAACCTGACCGAGCTCGACAGCGATCCCGAGGTGATGCGCCTCCTGACCAAAGGCAGGCCGACAGCCCGGCGGGTCATCGAGAACGAGACTCTGCCAGGGATCCTGCGCTGCTACCAGGATTTCGCCGGGCGCGGCTGGTGGGCCGCCGTCGAGCGGCTGACCGGGGAGTTCGTTGGCTGGTTCGGCCTGATGCCGCTGGACGGCGGCGATTCCGGCGATGCCGTGCTTGGCTACCGGCTCCGCAGGACCGCCTGGGGCAAGGGCTACGCGACCGAAGGGTCACGCGCGCTGATCCGCAAGGCCTTCACCGAGCTGGGGGTGCGGCGAGTTTCCGCGCAGACGATGGCTGTCAACCTGGCCTCCCGCCGCGTTATGGAGAAGGCCGGGCTGACCTACGCGCGCACCTTTCACCTTTCCTGGGATGACCCGATCGACGGCACCGAGTTTGGCGAGGTCGAGTACGAGCTGCTCAAGGCCGACTGGGAGTCGTGGAATCCGCGTCCCGGCCACTCTTCCTGACCAGACCCGGCCATGCTCCCTGACGAAGCCGGGGGCCGTCCCCCCGGCAATCCGCCCGCCGCGTTGCCGGCACGCTTGGCTGGACTCAGGGCGCGAGCGTGATGTCCGCCTGCTGCAGCAGGTGCTGGACCGGATCCGCCGAGACGGTCAGGATGAGCCTGGCCGTCTCGCCGTTCAGCTCGATGGCGGCCGAGGTCTCGCCGTTCCCCTCGGTGAACGCGCCTCGGTCGCAGCGGCCGGCCCAGGCGGCGGCCGCCGCAAGCTGGCGGATCAGCAGGCTGGTGTCCAGCGCCGCGGAGACCGGCAGGGCCGAAGGCCACTGGGCGGCGCCGTCGCTGCCCGCGGCGCCCTCGTTCAGCAGCGACACCAGCCGGTCGAGAAACCGGCCAAGGGCCGAGTCCGGATCCGGCGGCACCGCAAGCACGACCGACTGGACGCGGGGGTGCCATTCCGGGGTGAGCCGGATCTCAGCCTGGACCACGCCGCGCTCGCCGCGCAGCCACCACCGGCAATGGGCGGGCGAGTCGAACTCGGCGGGCCGTTCCTCATCCTCGCGGAAGTCCCCGATCCGTTGCCGGATCAGCTCGGCCTTGCGGCGGCGCTCGCCGAACGGCTCGTCCTGCGCCACGTTCGGCGAGAACAGCCGGGCGGCCACCGCGTCGTCCCAGGAAAGGAGGAGTCTCATCACCTCCCGCTGACCGCTCAGCGTCTCCGGCCACGGACCGCCCGGAGCGGGCACCGGACCGCCAACCGTCAGCTGATCAGCCGCCACTGGCTGCCCGGATCCGGCCGCCGATGCTGAGAGCCCGGCCGACCCTGAGGACCCGGACGCGGACGGCGGCGTGGTGGCCGACCGCCGGATCGCGTCCGGCCGGGGCCATGGCCGGAGCACCGCGTCCAGCAGCTTCGACGCCAGCACGTGGGCGGGCGCGTACGTGCCGTTCGCCAGGACGATGATCCCCGTCCCGCTCGCCGGATGCCAGCGCATGTGGCTGCCGAACCCGGGGTAGCCGCCACTGTGGCTGACGATCCGGCCGCGGGCGGCGTCATCCTCGACGAACAGGCCAAGGCCGTAGCTGCCGGGACCGGGGCCAGCGGGCATCGCGGGCGGCTGCGGCGGCAGCGCGACCTGCGGCAGCTGCATCTCGCGCCGGGATGCGCGGCGGAGCGGATGGGGTCCGCCCGCATCCTCGGCTCCGGGCGGGAACGCGGCGGCAAAGCCGTGCACCCAGCGAGTGAGATCAGTGACGGAGCTGAACACCCCGCCCATCGACGCGAACGCGCCGGACGGGTCGGGCGCGAGTTCCTCCCATCCGGTGCCGCCGTGCCGGTAGCCGCGGGCGAGCCGCGCAGCGTCGAACTCGGCGGCGTCGAAGCCGGTGCTGGACATCCCGAGCGGGCCGAGCAGCCGGGCGCGAACGAACTCCTCGTAGCTGGTGCCCGACGCGGCCGCGACGACCGCGCCGAGGATCGCGTAGCCGAGGTTGGCGTAATCGAAACGGGTGCCCGGCGCCCAGGCAAACCGTACGCCGCCGGCCAGGAATTCCGCGAAATCCGCGTGCGGCATTCCCTGCTGCCGGTCGCCCCAGGGATCATCGGTCGGCAGGCCGGCGGTCATAGTCAGCAGGTTCCGGATGGAGATGCGCGGTGAGTCGGCGGTCGCCGGGCGCAGTCCGCGGAGCGGGGGGACGTAGTCCTCGGCCGGATCGTCGAGCGTGAGCGCGCCGTCGTCGCGCAGTGCCAGCAGCGCCGCCGCCGTGAAGCTCTTCGTCATCGAGGCGATCCGGAAGACCGTGTCGGCGTCCGGCACAGGCCCGCCGAGCCACCGGCCGCCGAGACCGCGTGCCTCCACCAGGGCCCCTCCGGTCACGATCCCGTACACCAGCCCCGGCTGGCCGCCGCCGAGCTGATGACTATCGGCGATCGCAGCGAGCGCGTCGAGGTCGCCCGCCGTGAGCAGCCTCGGCTGTCGCCGGCCGGCATCGGGCTGGGCAGTCCCGGGTAGCCGGACCGCGGCCGGCGCGGCGAGCAGGCGGCCGAGCTTGCTGGCCGAGCCCGACGGCCTCGCGCCTGCGGCCCGGAGCCGCCGCCCGGCCAGCGTGAGGATCGCCGGCGGCCCCGAGACCAGTTCGACCTCGACTTCACGCCAGGCCAGATCCGTCTCAGGCAGCCCGCCGCCCCCGGGCGGCCCGGGAAGTGCCTCCCTGTGCGCAGTCACCAGATCATCAGCCACCTCGGCGAGAGTGTCTCCGCCGATGCCGGTGATGCGGCGTACCGTGCGCTGAGTCCGGAGGGTGGCAACCGGCCGGAGCCGATGGCCGCCGGCCCAGTCGGCGACCAGGCTGGCCAGGCCGGCCGGCACGGCATCCCCCTCCGCGCCCAGCGGCGCGTGCACCTCGCGCCTGGTGTCGCCGCCGACGGGCAGCTTCAGATGCCAGGCCGCGTCCGGCCCGCCGGTCCGCCGCCGGAGCGTGACCCTGGCCGCGGCCAGCCGCAGGTCATCGGTGTCGTAGTAGCGCGCCACGAGCACGAACGTCTCCGGTCCGCCGCAGCCCGAGCCGTCATCAAGGCCGCGCAGGTCGGGCATGGTGAAGCCCAGGTCGACGTCGTACTTCTGCTCGGTCTCCAGCTGGTCGGTCAGGCCGCCGTTCATCCTGAGAGGCTACGCCCGGACCCGGCGAGCCGGGTGCGCCGCGGGACCGAGCGGGCCGGGGATGGAGTCACCTTCCCGGCGGCACCGGCGAGAACGCCACTGCGCGCGCCATGACGCCGCGATCGCGCCGGAGTACCGTCGCAGAGATGAGAGAAACCCCCTTCGTGGCTGACACCACTGACGGCCCGATCGCCGGCCACGTCAGCGGCGCCGGCGCCCCTCTGCTGCTGCTGCACGGCGGGCCCTCGCTGTCGGATTACATGGCCATCCTCGCCGCCGAGGTCACCGGCTGGCGCGCGATCCGATACCAGCAGCGAAGCCTGAGCCCCTCGGCGACCGAGGGGCCGTTGACGGTCGCGCGGCACGTGGCTGACGCGGTGGCGGTGCTGGACGCGCTCGGCGTCGACCGCGCTATCGTGGCCGGCCATTCGTGGGGCGGTCACCTGGCCCTGCACCTGGCCGTCGCCCGGCCGGACCGCGTGGCCGGCTTGCTGATCATCGATCCGCTGGGAGCCATCGGGGACGGCGGCATCGCCGAGATGGGGCAGGCGCTCGAGGATCGCCTGCTGCCCGCCGCCGTCGCTCGCTACCGCGACGTCGAAGCGCGGCTGTCCGGTCCCGACGCCTCGGACGCGGACGCGCTTGAATCACTGACACTGCTATGGCCCGGCTACTACGCGCGGCCTGAGACCGCGCCCGGGCTGCCGCCCGGCCTGCGCATGTCGCTGGCCGGGAACATGGCGACCTTGACGTCGGCGATGGAGCAGATCGCCGACGGCTCCCTGGCCCAGGGCCTTCGTGACGTCAGCGGGCCGGCCATCTTCCTGCTGGGCGCGCAGAGCCCGATGCCGGTCAGCCAGGGGGAGCAGACAGCCGCGCTGCTGCCGAAGTCCGAGGTAGTGATCGTTCCGGCCGCCGGCCACCTGCCCTGGCACGAGCAACCCGGCTGCGTGGCCGACGCGCTGTCCAGGATCCGCCAGCTGGCGGGGGGGCTGGAACCCGCCACGTAGCGATATCCGGCGGCCCCGCGTGTCTGCCCGGCGGCTGCCCGGTAACGGTGCGAGACTGACCGTGACGCTTCGCAGTCAGCGCTGCGCCTGCAGGCCGGGATGTCCTCGCCCGTTCCCGGATGGCCGGGCCCATGGGCAGATAACGGAGGTGAGCGGCTGATGCCCGGGAGAGCTAGCGGTGGTCAGCGGCTGGGGGCGTGATGGGCCTTATCGCGGAGCGCGCCGGGGCGAACGACGGGTACGAGGTACTACAGCTTCCGCCCGCCCGTGGGCAGCCGGGCCGACGCGGCACGGCCATGCTCAGGCGCCGTTCCCCGCGCACCAGCAGGCGCGCCGTGCTCTACCCGCACTGCCTCGCCGACTCCTTCGTGGCGGAGGATCTCGCGACCTGGTACACCGAGCGGGGATTCGATTTCTACGTCGCTGACCTGCGGACGCCGGGGATGCCGGGTCAGCCGGCCAGCGGGCATCGCGCCGCGTCGGGTCTCGGCGATTGCTTCGCCGCGCTCGACGCCATCTCCGGTTACCTCAGGCAGACCGAGGCCATGGACACCATAGTGCTGAGCGCCCATGCCGCCGGGGCGCTGATCGCGGCGCTCTGGTGCAACGCCCGCCGCGAGGCCGGCCCGGCCGACGCGCTGATCCTGGCCAGCCCAGAGTTCGGGCGCCCGGCCGGGCTGCTCGCCGGAGCCCAGCGGGAACTGCGGCGCGGCCTTGATATCGGCTGCCCGGTGCTGGTGATGAGCACGGCGGCTGAAAGCGAGGCGCTGCCGGATGGGCGCCGCCGCCAGCGGATCTGGCGCCGGGCCGGCGGGCACGGCACGATCAGGCTGGGCCCGCACGTCACGTGGCTGAGCCTTGAGCCCGCAGTGACCGGGCCGCTGCCGCCCGGCGGAGCCGGCGGCGGGCCGTTCTTCCGCGAACTGGGCCGCTGGCTGGGCGCCTATCTGGCCGGCCAGTTCCGCGATCAGCTGCTGTAGTCCCGCGATCAGCTGCTGATCAGCTGCCGTAGTCCCGCGGGTCAGGCGGCGTCGATGACTACCGAGACGCGCGGATAACCGCTCGCGCCGTTGGGCGGCGGCTGCGCCTGGAACGCCGTCTGGGTATAGCCGGTCTTGTCCGTTGCCCTGGCCTCGATCAGGTGGTTGCCGGGCGTGGCGTCCCACTCCCAGACCCACTGCCGCCAGGTGTCGATATCGGGCACCGTGGCCAGCCGCGCCTCATGCCATGGCCCGCTGTCGGCCCTGGCCTCCACCGCGGCGATTCCCTTGTGCTGCGCCCAGGCCACGCCGGCGACGGCGACCCGGCCCGGCTTCAACGTGGTCAGCCCGGTCGGGACATCGATGCGGGACTCGGTCTTGATCGGCGCCTGCTGATCCCAGCCGCGTACCGTCCAGTAGGCGTGGTTCGCGGCGAACGTCGTCACCTCGATGTCGGTGATCCACTTGCACGCCGATACGTACCCGTACAGGCCAGGGACGACCATCCGGACCGGGAAGCCATGCTCGACCGGCAGCGCCGAGCCGTTCATTGCGATCGCGAGCATCGCGTCCCTGCCGTCCATCACGGTCTGGATCGGCGTGCCCGAGGTGAAGCCGTCAACCGAGGTGCACAACAGCTGATCGGCTCCCGCCCGGATGCCGGCCTGGCGCAGCAGGCTGGCGACGCTGGCGCCCAGCCAGCGCGCGTTGCCGATGTAGGGGCCGCCGACCGGGTTGGACACGCAGCACAGCGTGATGTAGTCCTCGATCAGCGGCAGGCGCAGCAGTTCCTTGAAGCTCAGCTGGATCTCCCGCTGAACCATGCCGTGGATCCGCAGGCTCCAGCTGGATGGCGGCACCTCCGGCAGCACGATCGCGGTGTCGACCCGGTAGAACGAGCCGTTCGGCGTGATGAAGGGGCCCAGCCCGGGGATCTTGAGGTCGGTGCCGGGCGGCAGGGCCGGGCCGGTGTTCGCCGGCACCGGCACGACCAGCGACGCCTGCGCCTTCGCCACGCTGGAGCGCTCGTACAGCAGGCGGCCGCCGAGGCCGGCCACCGCGGCCGTTCCGGCCGCCGCTCCGCTCGCCACCAGGAAGCGCCGCCGCTCCGGCCCTGATCCCCGGGGCGGCGATCCCCGGCCTGGCGGCCGCGATGGCCTGGGCGGCGCCGGCGGGCCGACGCCGCCAGCCCGGGTTCCCTCGCCCGCCGGGCTGGCAGTGGCCGGAGCGCCGCCGGATCCGAGCGCGGGCCCGGCGGCGGACCTGCGCCCGTGGGACCCGCGCCCAGCGGACCCGCGCCCGGCGGCCGTCCGGGCTGTCGCGGCGGTGCGGGCGGTGCGTACCAGGGCGTACAGCGCGATGGCTCCGGCCGCGACGCCGCCCAGGGTCGGCCAGATGTCAGCGACTGAGGAGTCCGGCCTGGTCAGCGCGGCGAGCAGGCCGACGGCCGCGAAGATGGCCAGGCCGGCCATGCCGCCCGCCAGGCTGCGGACTGCCACCGCGCCGATTCCGGCGGCGAAGCACGCGAGTATCACCAGGATCCCGGTGACAAGGACAAGCTTGTCGTGCGAGCCGAATGCCGTGATCGCGAAGTCCTTGACGGCGGGCGGGGTATTGTCGATCGACAGGCCGCCCACGGCCACCACCGGCGAGCCTTGCTGGCCGGTCACTCCGGCCACGAGCTGCCCGACTCCGAGCGCCACCGCGGCGGTTAGCAGTCCCGCGATCAGGCCCCGCCCGGCTAGCCCTCTGTCTTTCTGGATGGCCACACTTGTGATTCGGCGCCGAGCCGGCACTGTATTGCCTCTCCGCCGGTAAACCTCGCAGGATGGCGCGGCCTGGCTGGCCGCGGCGGCCGTCCCTGGCCGGGAATGCTGCTGCTACGAATGGCCGTCCGGGGGCCGGGAAGGCTGCGGCTACGAGCAGCCATCCCAAGCCGGGAAGGCTGCTGCTACGAATAAGGGACGTGGGCATGACGGACAGCCAGGGCCGCTCCCGGCGCGATCCCGCGACTGAGCCGGGGAGCGCCGCCGAGCCGGCTACCGCCGATCTCGCCGCGCTGCTCGCCCGCGTGGCGCGCGGGGACCAGGTTGCCTACGAGAAAGTCTACGACCAGCTAGCCGGGCCCGTGCTCGGCATGGTCCGCCGCGTCGTCCGCGACCTGGCGCAGTCCGAGGAGGTCATGCAGGAAGTCCTGCTTGAGCTATGGCGGACCGCGTCCCGGTTCGACCGGGACAAGGGCAGCGCCGGATCCTGGGTCATGACCATCGCGCACCGGCGCGCGATCGACCGGGTCAGGTCAGAGCAGAAATCAGCGGAACGGGAACTGCGGGCCGCATCAGCCCAGATCGACTATGACGAGGTCACGGAGGCTGTCGAGGCCACCCTTGACCGCGAGCGAGTACGGCGATGCATGGGCTCGCTGACCGAACTGCAGCGTGAGTCCGTCACCCTGGCCTACTACGGCAGCTACACCTACGACGAGGTAGCCGGCCTGCTCGGCGTGGCGACCGGCACGGTCAAGACGCGCATGCGGGACGGGCTGATCAGGCTCCGCGACTGCCTGGGGGTGGAGTGATGAGGCGCGGCCGGCCTGAGCTGCACACCCTGGCGGGCGCCTACGCGCTCGACGCGGTGTCGGACGAGGACCGGGCCCGCTTCGAGCGGCACCTCGCGCGCTGTGACTCCTGCGCACAGGAAATCCGCGGCCTGCGCGAGGCGACCGCCAGGATCGGGGCGTCCGCCGCGCTGCGGCCTCGCGCCGAGCTGAAGGAGCAGGCCCTGCGCGCGGCCGCCCGGACCCGGCAGCTCCCCCCGGTCCGCCGGGACGCCCCGGCGGCGGGCCGCGGCCGGCGTGGCCTCCGCGCGGTCAGCGGGCGAGGAAGCAGGCTGTGGTCGCCGCGGCTGGCCACGGCGCTCGCCGCCGGATTCCTCGTTGTCGCCGCGGGCATGGGCGCGGCGATGATCGGCGCCCAGCACCGGCTTGACGCCGATCAGCTTCGCGGCCACGCGATCGCCGCCGTGCTGAACGCAGCGGACGTCACCATGCTGACCGCGACGGTGACCACCGGCGGGACTGCCACCGTCCTGGAGTCCCGCCGCGAGCGCTCGCTCGTCTTCACGGCGGCCGGGCTGCGCTCGCTGCCCGCCGGCGCGAGCTATCAGCTCTGGCTGATGGGCCCGGAGGGGACCAGGTCAGCGGGGATGCTGCCGCCATCCAGGGCCGGCATGATCGGCCCGATGGTGGTGTCCGGGCTCGCGGCCGGCGACGACGTGGGCCTCACCGTAGAGCCCGCAGGCGGCGCGGCGCGGCCAACCTCGGCGATGATCATGAAGCTCGGGCTGAGCCCCTGACGGCTGTCGCCTGGTCAGCATGCCGGGAGACCCAGCGGCCCGGGCGAGCTGGTCTGGTTCGATGAGAAGTCGAGCCTGTCGCCTCCCTGGGGGGTCCGGTCCTGAGCACGCCGCTCGCCGAAGCACTGTCCGTCGTCCTGCTAGCGGCGGTGCTGCTGTGCGCCCTGGTCCGCCCGTGGGGCTGGCCGGAGGCGGTCGTGGCTGTCCCGGCCGCCCTGGTGGCGCTGGGCACGCGGGCGATCTCGCTGGACCAGGCCCGCGCCGCGGCCGAGCGGCTGGGGCCGGTAATCGGATTCCTGGCGGCAGTGCTCGTGCTCGCCCAGCTGTGCGATGACGAAGGACTGTTCCGCGCGTGCGGGGGCTGGATGGCCGCCGCCGCGGCGGGGCGGCCGCGGCGGCTGCTGCTCGCGGTCTTCGTCCTCGCGTCGGTGATCACGGCCGTGCTGAGCCTGGACGCCGCGGTGGTGCTGCTCACCCCGGTGGTCTTCGCCACTGCCGCCCGGCTGGGTGCCCGCGCCAGGCCGCACGTGTACGCGTGCACCCACCTGGCGAACACCGCGTCGGTGCTGCTGCCCGTTTCCAACCTGACCAACCTGCTGGCCTTCGCGGCCAGCGGGCTGAGCTTCACCCGGTTCGCCGCGCTGATGGCGCTGCCCTGGCTGGTCGCCATCGGGGCCGAGTACGCCGTGTTCCGCCAGTTCTTCGCCTCCGACCTGAACGCGGGCGCCCAGGCCCCGGCCGCCGCCGGGGCACCTGAGGCGCCGGCGTTCGTCCTGACGGTGGTGGCCTGCACGCTGGCCGGGTTCGCGCTCACCTCCGCCGCCGGGGTGAACCCGGCATGGGCGGCCGCGGGCGGCGCGGCGGTGCTCGCCGCCCGCGGCCTAGGCCGCCGGCGCACCACCATGAAGGCCATCGCCGGCGCCGCGAACGTCCCGTTCCTGTTCTTCGTGCTGGCCCTCGGGATCGTGGTCCGGGCCGTGGTCGACAACGGGCTCGCCAGTGCCCTGGCGCATCTGGTGCCCGGGGGCGTCACGCTGCCCTCGCTGCTGGCCACCGCCGCGCTGGCCGCCGTGCTGGCCAACGTGATCAACAACCTGCCCGCCGTGCTCGTGCTGCTGCCGCTGGCCGCCCCGGCGGGCCCCGGCGCAGTCCTGGCGGTCCTGCTCGGGGTGAATATCGGCCCCAACCTCACCTACGCCGGATCCCTGGCGACCCTGCTGTGGCGCCGGATCGCGCGCACGCACGACACCGACGTCGATCTCGGGGAGTTCACCCGGCTCGGACTGCTCACCGTGCCCGCCGCGCTAATCCTGGCGGTGCTGGCGCTGTGGGCCTCGTTGCACGTCATCGGAGGCTGATTCCCGTGGCAGTGATCGCCTGGATCGTCGAGGGCACCTGGCCGGCCTGCGTCGACGCCGCCGCTGCGCGCGCGCCCGCCGGCGCCGAGATCGTGCTGCTGCACGTCACCGGCGGCGATGTCCCCGGCGCCGCGCGCGGGGCCTACGCGGGCTTGTTCGGCCGCGGCCGGCCCGAGCGTGACCCCGGCAGCCGCCTGCAGGAACTGGCTGCCGCCTCCGCCCGGGAACTGCTGCGGGCCGCCGCGGAGCGGCTGGGCCGGCCGAGCACCCTGCTGGAGCGATCCGGGCGGCTCGAGCGGGAGGTCGTCGCCGCCGCCGAGGGCGCCGAGCTTCTCGTCGTCGCCCGCGACGGCGACCGCAGCAGGCTGGGACCCCGGAGCCTGAGCCCCGCCACCCGGTTCGTCGTCGACCACGCGCCCTGCCCGGTCCTGCTGGTCTGGCCCGAGCCCGCGCCGGGCATCGCCACCATCCCGCCCGTCCCGCCCGGCCCGCCGCACCGCCCGGGCTAGCGCTGGGCTAGCGCCGCCCGGGGGCCACACATCCGTTCCGCCCGCTGACGGGCCCGCGTTTCCACGGAAACGCGGCCCGGGTCGCCGCGTAAACGCGGCCCGATAGCGGACGTCCAGCGGAAACGCCGCTCGGCAACCCGTGCGATGTGACTTTGGACGGCATCCAACCCGCCCAATGCCACATCGCACGGGTTGGGCAGGGGCCATCCGCGCCGTTCCGGACGCCCGGCCGCGCCATCGGGACGCCTGGCCCGGGCGGCCAGGAACGGCCGGGCGCTGGCGGGAGGACCAGCTACCCGCCTCGGTACGCGGGCCGGCCCGCGAGGGCGACATCGCATGGCCGACAGGCTAACGTGGGCACCCGTGAAAGCATCTGAAGAGGAGCAGCTGCGGCTGCTCGAACTGGCCGAGCTCGACGCCGAGCTCGGCAGGATTGATCATCGCCGGCAGGGCCTGCCCGAGCACGAGGAACTGCGTGAGCTGGAGGAGCGGGACGCGGAGCTCCGCGACTCGCTTGCGGCCCTGGAGGCCGAGGACGGCGACCTCAGGCGCGGCCAGGCCAAGGCGGAATCGGACGTCGAGCAGGTCAGGTCGCGCGTCGACAGGGACCGCCAGCGGCTGGACACCGGCCAGGTCTCCTCACCGCGCGAGCTGGAGAACCTGCAGTCGGAGATTGCCTCGCTCGGCCGCCGCCAGTCCGACCTCGAAGAGATCGTGCTGGACGTGATGGAGCGCAGGGAGACGGCCCAGCAGGCCCACCGCGACGCCACCGCCGAGCGGGCCAGGATCGGCACCGACATCGCCGCTGTGACGGCCCGGCGGGACATCGCCCTCGGCGAGCTCGCGGAGCAAGCCAGGAAGGCCGGCAGCAGGCGCGCCGAGGCGGCGGCGCAGGAGCCCGCCGAGCTGCTCGCGCTCTATGACCGGCTCCGGGCGCAGCACGACGGCGTCGGCGCAGCCGCGCTGCGCCGCGGCCGGTGCGAGGGCTGCCACCTGTCGATGAACACGGTCGACCTGAACAGCATCCGGGCCGCCCCGCCGGATGAGGTGCTGCGCTGCGAGGAGTGCCGCCGGATCCTGATCCGGACTGACGAGTCCGGGCTGTGACCGCCGCGCTGATCGTCGAGGCCGACGGCGGTTCTCGCGGTAATCCCGGGCCGGCCGGATTCGGTGCCCTGGTCCGCGATGCGGTGACCGGCGAGCTGCTCAGGGAGGCCTCCGGCAGCATCGGCACCGCGACGAACAACGTGGCCGAGTACTCGGGCCTGATCGCCGGCCTGCGGGCGGCGGCGGAGATCGCCCCCGGCGCCGACGTCGAGGTGCGGATGGACTCCAAGCTGGTCGTCGAGCAGATGTCGGGACGCTGGCAGATCAAGCACGAGAGCCTCCGCTCGCTGGCCCGGACCGCGCGGGAGACTGCCGCCAGCCTGGGCAAGCTCAGCTACGTGTGGGTGCCGAGGGCGCGCAACGCCCATGCCGACCGGCTCGCGAACGAGGCCATGGACGCTGCCCGGCGTGATCAGCCTGGCAACGGTGACGGGCCGGGCACTCTCCGTTCGGCAAATGTCGTGACCCAACCTCGCGCTGCAGCTTCGGCCGCTGCGCCCGCCGCCCCGGTGCCGGCCACCCTGGTGCCGGGCGGCTGGGGGCGCGCCCGGGGGGAGGCGACCACCACGATCCTGCTGCGGCATGGCCAGACGGAAATGTCGGTCGAGCGCAGGTTCGCCGGGCGCGGTGACATCCCGCTGACCGAGACGGGCGAGCGCCAGGCCGCCGCCGTGGCCGGCCGGCTGACGGCGCGCCGCATCGACGCGATCGTGACCTCCCCGCTGCAGCGGGCCCGCCGGACCGCCGAGGCGGTGGCCGCGGCCACGGGCGCGGCGCTGCTCACGGACGACGGCCTGGCGGAGACCGACTTCGGCAAGTGGGAGGGCCTCACCTTTGCCGAGGCCGCGCGGCGCTGGCCGGAGGAGATCACCGCCTGGCTGGACAGCGCGGACGTCGCGCCGCCGGGCGGCGAGAGCTTCACCGACGCCGGGCGGCGGGTGCTCGCCGCGCTTGACCGGGTGCTGGCCGCGCACCAGGGCGAGACCGTGCTGCTGGTCAGTCATGTCACGCCGATCAAGACGCTGGCCTGCCGCGCGCTGCTGGCCCCGGCGGCTGCGTTGTTCCGGATTCACCTCGACGTCGCGTCGCTGACCGAGATCGACTGGTTCGCCGAGGGTCCCGCGCTGCTGCGATCGCTGAACGACACCGCGCACCTGCGGCAGCCGGGGGGATAACGCACTATCCTCGGTGCAGCGGCGGGCGAGCCGGCCGGGCGGCCGCGCCGTGTCATGGCCTCCATGACACGGGGAGGAAGGTCCGGGCTCCGCAGGGCAGGGTGGTCGGTAACGCCGACCCGGGGTGACCCGCGGGAAAGTGCCACAGAAAACAGACCGCCTCCGGCCTGGCCGGGGGTAAGGGTGAAACGGTGGTGTAAGAGACCACCAGCGCCCGGGGTGACCCGGGCGGCTTGGCAAACCCCACCCGGAGCAAGGTCAAGAAGGGCCGTGCGGTTTCGGCCGCGGGGCCTGCGCGAGTGCTTGAGGGCGGCCCGCCCGAGCTCGCGGGTAGACCGCACGAGGCTGCCAGCAATGGCAGTCCCAGATGGATGGCCGCCGGCCCGCGCGAGCGGGTGCACAGAACCCGGCCTACAGGCTGACTCGCCCGCCGCCTGCCGCCCGCTGCCCGACCTGGCCGGTATGCCCGCGTCCGGCGGTGCCGCCAGGCCGGCGAGCCCGCGCGGGCCACATCGTAGCCGCCGAGCGCGCTGACCGATCCGATTACCATCCGCCCCAAAGCGACACATAGTAGCCTGAAAGCCGTCGGCGGCGGTCCCGCGCTAGCATGTCCGGCACGATCGGCGGAATCGCAGCACGATGGGGTGACTAGCAGGAAGGCGAGCCATGGCCATCTTTAGCCCTGGCCTGCGGCCAGTGGAGGAGCCCAGGGACAAGGGTCTCAAGACAGGCGCTCTTGGCCTGGTGTCCAGCGTGGTCATGGGCGTGGCCTCGACCGCCCCGGCCTATAGCCTGGCCGCGACGTTGGGCTTCGTGGTGGCCGCCGTCGAGCTGAAGTCCCCGCTGGTCGCCGTGCTGGCGTTCGTGCCGATGCTGCTGTGCTCGATCGGCTTCAGCGAGCTGAACAAGGCCGATCCCGACTGCGGGACCACGTTCATCTGGGCGGCCCGGGCGTTCGGGCCGAAAACCGGCTGGGCCGGCGGCTGGGGGGTCGTGGCGGCCGACGTCCTGGTCATGGCCAGCCTGGCCCAGGTGGCCGGCCAGTACCTGTTCTTCCTCTTCCAGGGACCGAACAGCACGATCGGTGGCAATGCCTCCGGCGGCTGGGTGCTCCTGGTCGGCATTTTGTGGATCGTCGTGATGACCTACATCTGCTACCGCGGCATCGAGGTCTCGGCCAACTTCCAGAAGGTGCTGCTGTCCATCGAGCTCATTATGCTGCTGGTCCTATCGGTCACGGCGCTGGTCCGGGTGTTCGGCAGTCATCCGCCGCCCGGGTCGCTGCACCCGAGCTTCGGCTGGCTGTCGCCGTCGCACCTGCCCTTCTCGGCCTTCGTGTCCGGGATCATCCTGATGCTGTTCATCTACTGGGGCTGGGACACCGCCTTGTCGGTGAACGAGGAGACCGCGGACAAGTCCCGGACGCCGGGCCGAGCGGGGATCATCTCGACGGTCCTGCTGCTCGTCACCTACGTAATCGTGATCATCGCCATCCAGGCGTTCGCCGGCATCGGCACCACGGGCGTCGGGCTGATGAATACGAACCACCAGTTCGACGTGCTGTCGGTCACCGGGGCCGCGATCTTCGGCACCTCCGGGCTCGGCACGGTCTTGTCCCGGCTTCTGATCCTCATGGTGCTCAGCTCGGCCGCCGCCTCGACCCAAACCACGATCTTGCCGACCGCCCGCACGACGCTGTCGATGGCCGCCTACGGGGCACTGCCCGAGTCGTTCGCCGAGATCAACCCCAGGTACCTGACCCCGACGGTGTCCACTGTCGTGATGGGTGCGATCTCGATCATCCTGTACATCCCGCTGAACTACATCTCCGGCGGCTACCCGATCGCTGACGCGGTCACCGCGATTGGCCTGTACATCGCGTTCTACTACGGGTTGACTGCGTTCGCCTGTGTCTGGTCCTACCGGGCCACTCTGACCAGCAGCGGGCGGAGTCTGTGGATGCGCGGCATCCTGCCCGGGCTAGGCGGGCTGATCATGTATGCGGCTGGCTTCTACAGCCTGCAGAGCGACTGGGTCGCGTCCAACAGCTACACCATGTGGACGGTGCCGGTCCTGCACTGGCAGATCGGCGGTATCTTCATCATCGCTGTGCTGGCCGCGGTGGCCGGAGTGATCGGCTTTGCCTTCATGCGCGTCACCGCCCCCGCCTTCTTCCGCAAGGAAACACTCACAAGGACCAATCCCGTGCTGGTCTTCAGCCAGGAGCTGTGAGCCAGGCCGGCGCCAGGTCGGCCGCCACCGGACAACGAACCAGTGCCCGGCGAGCCGGCGGCTGGCCCAGGGACTCGGGCACGTCGTTCGCGCCTTTCCCGGATCGGGCCGCGTCTTGCCGGAGCGGACGGCATCCGGATGCCATGGACCCGGGAGACGGCCTGGTCACTGGAGGGGATTGCCTATCCGAGCTGATAATTGGCAGGCTAGGGCAACGATGGTGCAGTCTGGCCGCTAGCTGTTCCGCCGACGAAGGCGGACTCGGCCGGCCCAGCGGGGGGAAGGATATGGACTCTTCAGCTCGGCCAGCCGACGCCGGTGCAGCCAGTGAGCCGGATCTGGTTCCGCGGGCCGGCCGGCCTGGGGCCCGCCATGCACGGATGCACGGACGGTGCACCCTGACGACCTGCTCAGCCAGACGGGCCGACGGCCCCGGCCGCGCTGCCCGTGTACGGCGAGCCGTGGGCAGCGCGCCATGATCAGCGCAGTGCGACCCGCGGGTCCGGCAGGCGCGGCCCCCGGCCGGCCGTCCTGGCCTATCCGGTCCGGGACGGTGCCAGCGCTGGCGGACGGTTTCAGTGCCAGGCTGGAGACGGCCCCCGGCCTGCCGGCTGCGCTGCCGGCCGGGGCCGCGGTCGCGCTCGTCCCCGATCGGGCCCCGGCTCCCGTCCCTGGCCCGGTGGTGGCTCCCGATGCGCAGGACTGGCTGAGGTCGTCGGGTAAGACCCAGCTCGCCGCAGCTTTCGCCCAGTCGCTGTGGCAGTCAGGCGGTATAGACCTGCTGGTCTGGATCGAGGCCACGAGCCGGGCCTCGGTGCTGTCCGGCTACGCCGCGGCGACGGCCGCCGTGACCGGCCGGGACCAGGCGAGCAGCTGTGAGTCAGTCGCCGCCCAGTTCCTCAGCTGGCTGG
>Ga0302325_10008760_pt1 | contig 22191 bp, 27 predicted proteins | sample Palsa_T0_2_FD_201948 | JGI IMG/M metagenome (GOLD analysis project Ga0302325, IMG submission 201948) | Peat permafrost microbial communities from Stordalen Mire near Abisko, Sweden - Palsa_T0_2 | ecosystem: Environmental > Terrestrial > Soil > Palsa > Peat permafrost | place: Sweden: Abisko...
CACGACCCGGTGCCACTCGGTCTTCTCGCGCCGCTCGCCGCTCGTGCGATCGCGCCACGTCTCCGAAGTGGCGAGGCTGAGGTTGGCGACCCGGTCGCCCGAACTGAGGGTCCGGATCTCGGGATCGCGCCCGAGGTTGCCCACCAGAATGACCTTGTTGACGCTGCCAGCCATTTTTTCGTCTCTCCTTAGCTCGCCCGGCGACCACGCGCGCCGGAATCTGTCGGGCACCCTAGCACTGTGGCGCGGTGGCGCCAAGAGGATGTTCTGTTTTTGTTCTACTACGATTGCGGCATTGCGCCGGGCATGGCCAGGCGCCCGTCGCCGGTGCGGACCATGAACGGAAAGCGGTAGCCCTCGAGGGTGGGGGCGGTGAAGACACCCTCGGGCTGGAGGAACAGGAACTGGCCCTGGAAGGCGCCGGTCACGTACTGCTGGGTCACGCCCAGGGCGGAGAAGCGAAGGCGCATCATCTCGAGCTGGGCGGCGCAATGCTCGAGGTCTGGCTGACCGGCGGCGAGGCGGTTGAAGCGCAACTTGCCGCCGGGGAGCTGCACCAGATGCCAGCAGACACCCTTGTCGATCGGCGCCTGTAGCTCCCTGGCGCAGGCGCCGAGGGCCAGCAGGAGGCTCAGGGCGATGAAGGCGCTGCGCGAGGGCATCGGTCTTCTCCGTTGAAAAGAAAACGATATCACTCCGCCGCGGGAATGTTGCAGCCCGGGCCCTGCTCGACGAGCGGCCTGAAGATCCGGTTGTCGCGGGAAATCTCGATCCGGCCGGAAAGCAGCCGCAGGGTCCGGTCGCCCCACCGGCCGTAGGCGGGGACGCCGGCGCGTTCGCACTCGCCATCGTAGAGGGTCTGGATGCAGGCCGAGAGGCTCATCGGCCGGGTCAGTTCGTTCCAGGCCGAGCCGGCGTAGCGCCAGCAACTCTGCGACTCGCCGCCGACGAGGGCCGGGGTCTGGTCGGGCGACGATGCCTGGGCGATCTCCTCGGCCGGCGCGGGCACGGCGGCCGGCGGCTCGTCGGGCGCGAGAGGCGTGATCTGGGCGGTGACGCCGTTGGTGGCGGCCAGGGCCCCGCTGGTGTCGACGCCGACGTCGAGGGCCCCGGTGGCGACGCCATTGCGCTTGGCGCATTCGCCCAGCGGCAACTCGCCCACGAGCTTGCCATCGACGAAGCAGCGCAGCGGGCGCTTGGGATCGAGCTTGATATCGTCGTCGCGGCCGGTCTGGACCATCAGGCCGGCCTGCGAGGCCGGAGGGGTCTGCGGCGGGTTGCGGCCGCCACCGCCCAGGACGGCGGCCGCGATCAGGCCGGCGGCGAGCGCCAGGGCGCCGCCGGCGGCGAGGATCAGACGCCGATCCGTGAGTAAAGACATGAACGCATCCGGTTACGCCCGGCGCGGCGGGCGTTCAAGCGCGGGCGCTACCCGCCGGCCGGCAGCCGAGCCGCGCTATTTGAATCGGTAGGTGATCCGGCCCTTGCTGAGATCGTAAGGTGTCATCTCGACGAGAACCTTGTCCCCGGCGAGGACCCGGATGCGATTCTTGCGCATCTTGCCGGCGGTGTGGGCGATGATCTCATGCTCGTTTTCGAGTTTGACGCGAAAGGTGGCGTTCGGGAGCAATTCGCTCACCGTGCCGGGCAGTTCGAGAAGCTCTTCCTTCGCCATGCGGCTCCTTCCGGGGTTGCGGGGTCGATACGGCGCTGCGACCCGCGGCTTCTGAAGTCCGCAAGACGAATGTCTCGACGCCCAGATTATAACGCATTGGCGTTCACAACGTCGATGCGCCATTTTTCTTAAGGCCCCAAGGGACCCCTCGATGCCCAGCCAACGCGTACGGCGAATGCTCCTGGCTCTGGTCGCCTTGTGCGCCTGGCAGCCCCTGCCAGGCGTCGCCTCCGTAAGGGCTCAGCCCGCCGATGCCGGCGCCGACGCCTGCGGCGCCAAGCTCAGCCCGCCGATCCACGCGCGGTGGATCTCCCTTGGCGGCGCGCAAGGGCGCCTGGGCTGTCCGGCCGCCGGCGAGGCCGTCGCGGCCCGCTCGCCGCAGGGAACGATGGGGGAAGAGGCGACGTTCGACGCGGGTCTCGGAGGGGCGATCCTGCGCCACGATTCGGGCCCGCACGCCGGCCAGACCTACGCGCTGGAGGGGTGCGCGTGGCGCCTCTATTTCCAGTACGGCGGCTCGTCGGGCTGGCTCGGCTTTCCTGTTTCCGAGGCGGAGAACACCCCGGACGGCAAACGGCAGTTGTTCGAGGGCGGAGCGATCGTCTTCGAGCGCGCCGGCGACACCTGCTTCGTCAAGCGGCCCGAGGAGCTCGCGGCGGCTTCGGCGCCCGCGGCGGCGGCGGCGCAAGGGACGAGCCGGCTCGATGTCTTCGAGGATGCGAAAGGACGGCGGCTGGTCGCGGCCTCGGCGGCGAACGCAGCTCGCGCGGCGAACGATGGTTTTCGGCCCGTCGCCAGCCTGGGTTTCGTGTTCGTGCAGGAGGCCCCGGGCCTCGCCCCCCTGAAGGCCTATTGGAACGCCGCCACCGGCGACCACGACGTCGTCGCCTCCGCCGACAGCGAGCGCGCCGATCTCGGCGCCGGCTACGAATTCGACGGTCTCCAGGGATACGTGTGGACCGACCCCAGGCCAGGCGCGGTCGCCCTGAAGCGGTTCTGGAACCCGGGGTCGCAAACGAGCCGTCTTGTCGCCGACGCCCAAGGCGAAGCCGAGGCGCTCGCCCAGGGCTATGTCTTCGTCCGGGTGGAGGGGTACGCCTTTCAGGGCGAGCCAGATGTCAACAGTCATTGACATGTGACCGCGGCGAGGTGATGCTCCCTTCCCGCCGGTTCAGGACCCGCGGCCAAGGGGCAGGAAACCATGGCGTTGAAGATCGTCGGCTCGGGCCTGGGGCGCACGGGCACCAAGTCGCTGCAGACCGCGCTCGCGATCCTGGGTTTTGGGCCGTGTCACCACATGGTCGAGGTGTTCGCTCATCCGGAAAGCACGGCGCTCTGGATCGAGGCGGCGGCGGGGCGGCCGAATTGGGACGCGATCTTCGCGGGCTACAGTTCGGCGGTCGACTATCCAAGCGCCCGCTACTGGCGCGAGATCGCCGGCTACTACCCGAACGCCAAGGTGCTGCATTCGGTGCGAGACCCGGACAAGTGGTTCGATTCCACCCAGGCGACGATCTTCGCCCCTGGCGGCGTGTCCACGTTGGCGGAGGGACCCATGGCCGCCTTCTTCAACAGTTTCATCGGCCCCCTTCGCGGCCACCTGGGCGACCGCGCCTACATGACCGATCACTTTCGCCGCCACACCGAAGAGGTGAAGCGGACGATCGCGCCCGAACGCCTGCTGGTCTACGAAGTCACCCAGGGCTGGGAGCCCCTCTGCACGTTTCTCAGCGTGCCGATACCGACGACGCCCTTTCCGGCCGAGAACTCGAGCGCCGACTTCCAGGCGCGGGTGCAGGCCCACGTGGCCGCCGCCGGCCCGGCGAGCCTCGCCGATCGCAGCTAGCTGAGCGGATGGCGCATCCGAAGGCGGCAACCCTCGAACGGTTCGGGCCGCGCAAGCGAGACGCCGCCGCCACCCGCGCCGCGATCCTGGACGCGGCCAAGGCGCACTTCGCCAGATCAGGCTACGACCGGACCCTGCTACGCGACATCGCGACCGAGGCGGGGGCCGACGTGGCGCTGATCCAGCGCTATTTCGGCGGCAAGGAGGCCCTGTTCGCGGCGGCGTTGAAGGAGTCGATCACCACCGAGCGGCTCGCTGAATGGGATCGCCGCACCTTCGCGCACGAGATCGCGTCGATGATGGCCGGCGGCGCGCATCAGAACGAAGAGCGCACCCATAGATTCCAGTTCCTGCTCCGAGCAGCGACCTCGCCGACGACCGCGCCGATGTTGAACGTGGCGATGCGGGAGCGCTTCATGGGGCCGATCCGGGACTGGTTGGGCGGCGAGGACGCCCCGGCTCGGGCGCGGCTGCTGGCGGCGACCTTCATCGGCTTCCTGGTCGAGCGCCTGATCCGCGACGAGCCGCTGGCCGGGCGCGAGCGGGAGGTGTTCATCAAGCGCGCGACCGCGATGTTCGAGGCGCTGGTCGCCAATCCGTCCGGGGGCGAGCCGACCTAGCCGCCGAAGGTCCGGGCGCGGGCGAAACGGAGGCGGATACGCGCATCCAGGGCGTCGCGCACGGCGCGGTAGGCATCCAGGACCGTGTCGCGGGCGCCCATGGCCAGGGTCGGATCCATGGTCGGCCAATACTCGATGTCGACCGCGTGGCGGCGGGCCATTTCGACGGCCCGGTGATGGGCTTCGGGCGTCAGCGAGACCACGACATCGAAGGATCCGTCCTCGAGTTCGTCGAAGCTCTTGGGAACATGGCTCGTGAGATCGACGCCAAGCTCGTCCATCGCCGCCATCATGAACGGGTCCGGAAGATCCCCTTCCCCGCGCCTCAGGCCACAGCTGTCGACGAAGATCGCATCACCGTGCAATCGCCGCATCAGGCCCTCGGCCATCGGCGAGCGCACCCGGTTCAGGTTGCAGGCGAAGAGCACCGCTGCCGGCGCGGCCACGTTCACCCCCGCCAGTGGAGGGCGCAGATCAGGGTGAAGAGGCGCCGCGCGGTGTCGAGGTCGGTCCTGGCCTTGCCCTCGAGGCGCGCCTGGAGGACCGCCGAACCTTCGTTGTGGAGGGCGCGCCGGCCCATGTCGAGGGCCTCGATCCGTTGCGGGGTCGCGTTGCGGATCGCCTCGAAATAACTCTCGCAGACCATCCGATAGTCACGCACCACGCCCCTCAGCGGGGTGAGGGAGAGCAGGTGCCGCCGCTGATAGGCCGGGCCGCTGACATCGAGCGCCAGGCGCCCCTCGATGAGCGCGATCCTCAGGTGGAAGGGTCCGCCCTGGGCGCCGTCGGGCTGGAAGAAGTTCTCCTCGAGCAGGTCGAAGATGGCGATCTGCCGCTCCTGCTCCTGATCGCGCGAGGCGGCGGAGAGGGACTCCTCGTCGAGCTCGACCGACTGCAGGCGGTGCTGGAGGTCGTCCGCGGACATGGGCCGTATTAAAGGCTTCGGGCCTCCGACCGGAAGCGCCCAATGTCCCTGGCGTCTACGGGCCGCGGTTGCGCCGGATCTCCACCGAGCGCGCGTGGGCCGGCAGACCCTCGGCCAGGGCCAGGGCGACGGTCGGGCCGGCCAGAGCCTCGAAGCCTTCGGCGCCCGACTTCACGATCGAGGTGCGCTTGAGAAAGTCGAGCAGGGAAAGGCCAGAGGAGAACCTGGCCGCGCCACTGGTGGGGAGGACATGGTTGGAGCCGGCGGTATAGTCGCCGAGCGCCTCGGGCGCATAGCGGCCCAGAAAGATTGCCCCGGCGTGGCGGACACCATTTGCCAGGCGTTCGGGGTCCTCGGAGGCGAACTCGACGTGCTCCGGGGCGATGAGGTTCACGATTCCCGGCGCGAGATCCAGAGACCCGACGATCACGACGGCGCCGTGGTCGGCCCAAGCGGCGGCGGCCGTCTCCCGGGTCGAAAGGCCCGCGAGCTGGGCTTCGAGGGCCAAGATCACCGACCGGGCGAAGGCGGCATCGTCGGTGACCAGGATCGACTGGGCGTCCGGATCGTGCTCGGCCTGGGAGAGAAGGTCGGCGGCGATCCAGGCCGGATCGTTGGCGGCGTCGGCGACGACGACGATCTCGGAAGGTCCGGCCAGGGAGTCGATGCCGACCGTTCCGTAGAGGCGTCGTTTGGCGGCGGTGACGTAGGCGTTGCCGGGCCCGACGATCTTGTCGACCTTGGCGAGCGGCGGCGCGCCGAGGGCCAGGGCGGCAATCGCCTGGGCCCCGCCGATCCGCCAGATCTCGGTGACGCCGGCCTCCTTGGCGGCGGCCAGGACCGCCGGCTCCAGTCGGCCCGGCGGACTGACCATGGCGATGCGCTCGACGCCGGCGACCCTGGCCGGGACAGCGTTCATCAGCACCGTCGACGGATAGGCGGCGCGGCCGCCAGGGACGTAGATCCCCACCGAGGCCAGCGGTTGCCAGCGCCAGCCAAGCTGGATGCCGGCGGCGTCGGTGAAGCGCTCGTCCGCCGGACGCTGGCGGCGGTGATAGTCGGCGATCCGGCCGGCGGCGAAGGCGATCGCCTCGCGGACGTCACCGGCGCATTGGGCCGCGCCCGCCTCGATCTCGCCTTGGGAGAGGCGCGCGGACCCTTCCGCCAGCTGGACGCCATCGAAGTCCAGGGTCGCCCTGAGGACGGCCGCCATTCCATCGCGGCGCACCGCCTCGATCACGCCGGCGACGAGGGCGTCGACGTCGGGGCCCGATCCGCGCGGCTCGGCGAGGAAGGCGGCGAAGTCGGCTTCGAAGGCGGCCTCTGAGGCGTCGAACCAGCGCACCGGCTTAGGTCAGCCGTGTTCCGGCTTTCTAGGCGTGCGCCAGGGCGCCGATACGTCGACGAGGATGGCGTCGATGCACTCGACCTGGGCCGCCAGGTCGCCGCCGGCGGCGAAGGCGAAGGTGACGACGCCGCCTGGCGGTTCGCCGGGCTCGAAGGTCAGGGCCAGGAGTTCGACCACCGCGTCGCCGCCGTCGCGACGCATCTTCCTGGCCTTGAGTTCCTGGACATAGCCAAGCTGCAGGCCGGAGCGCACCCGCTCCACGTGGTCGCCGGGCGCCTCCCAGCGGAAGCGGTTGAAGGCGATCGTGAGTTGGCGGGATGCGGCGTCCCACTGGATGTCGGCGATCCTGGTGACCGAATCCTGCAGGGCCGCTGAGATCACCGCCAGGTCGTCGGCGTCGTGCGCGAGCAGGCGCAGGGGCGCGCCGTCGTCGGCGGTCAAGGTTCCTCCTCGCCGTCGCCCTTGATCCGCCGCACCTGCGCGCCGCACGCGGAAAGCTTTTCCTCCAGCCGCTCGAAGCCGCGATCAAGATGGTAGACCCGGTTGACCGTCGTCTCGCCGTTGGCCGCCAGGCCGGCGATGACGAGGCTCACCGAAGCCCGAAGGTCGGTCGCCATCACCGGCGCGCCCTCGAGGCGATCGACGCCGCGCACCCGCGCCTCGCCGCCGGAGACGACGATGTCCGCGCCCAGGCGCGAGAGCTCCGGCGCATGCATGAAGCGGTTTTCGAAGATGGTCTCGCGAATGACGCTCTCGCCCTCGGCCACGGTCATCAGGGCCATGAACTGGGCCTGGAGATCGGTGGGAAAGCCCGGATAGGGATCGGTCGCGAACTCGACCGGGGAAAGCCGAGCACCGTTGCGGCGGATCGTCAGGCCGTCGTTGCGGCGCTCCACGCCTACGCCCGCCTCCTCCATCTTGGCGAGCAGGGCCTCGACGAGATCGGCGCGGGTGTGGGTGAGCCGCACCTCGCCGCCAGCCATCGCCGCGGCGAGCGCATAGGTGCCGGTCTCGATCCTGTCCGGGGTCACGGCGTGAACCGCGCCCGACAGCCGGTCGACACCGGCCACCCGCACGGTCGAGGTCCCCTCGCCTTCGATCCTCGCCCCCATGGCGCGCAGGCAGGCTGCGAGATCGACGATCTCCGGTTCGCGCGCGGCGCCGGCGAGAACGGTCTCGCCGCGGGCGAGGACGGCGGCCAGCAGCGCATGTTCGGTGGCGCCCACCGAGACGCTCGGGAAATCGATCCTGGCGCCGGTGAGGCCGCGCGGGGCCTGGGCGTAGACATAGCCTTCGTGGAGGTCGACGCGGGCGCCGAGGGCCTCCAGGGCCGCCAGATGCAGGTCGACCGGGCGCGCGCCGATCGAGCAGCCCCCCGGCAGGCTGACCTTGGCCTGGCCGGTCCGCGCGAGCAGGGGTCCAAGGACATTGAACGAGGCGCGCATCTGACGGACGAGGCCATAGGGGGCGATGGTGCTGACGATCTCGCGCGTGACCAGGGTCGTCTGCGGCCCGTCGGGACCATCCGCCTCCTCGACCTCGGTCCCCAGGCGCTGGAGCAAGGCGCCGAGGAAGCGGGTGTCGGCAAGGCGCGGCATGTTGGTGAGCCGCAGCGGCTCGTCGGTGAGAAGGCTGGCGACCATCAGCTTGATGGCGGAGTTCTTGGCCCCGCTGATGGCGATCTCGCCCCAGAGCGGCCGCCCGCCGATTATCGCGATCCGGTCCATTTCGCCCCTTCTAGAAGACCGCCGCGGCTCAACCGCGAAGCTTTGCCGCGAGCTTTCGTCGCCGAAGGTTGTCGCGCAGGGCGGCGGCGAGCCGCGCTTCCTTCACCTGCGCCGCCGTACGAGGCGGCGGCGGTTTCGACTCATCCCTCGGTTTCACCTGCTTTCCCACGGCCTTGGGGTTAGCGCCAGCACGTGCGCGGTCAAGCCGATTTCGCTTGGAATGGCCGGGCCCGTTCGCTAACACCCCCTTCGCCGTCTCGAGACGCCGTCGTAGCTCAGTGGTAGAGCGCATCCTTGGTAAGGCTGAGGTCGACAGTTCGATCCTGTCCGGCGGCGCCAGGCTTCCGCATCTAGGGCTCGCCAAGCTCCAAGGACCGCCATGGGCGTCCGCTCCGACCTTCCGACAATCTATGCAATCGGCGATATCCATGGCCGCTTCGATCTGCTCGAGCGCGCCATCGAGATCATCCGGGCTCATGGCCGCGCTGGGGGCCGACGCCTTGTCTTTCTCGGCGACTACGTGGACCGCGGGCCCCATAGCCGCGAGGTGGTCGAGCGCCTGATGGCGCTGGAGCTGGAGGAGGATGCGATCTTCCTCAAGGGCAACCACGAGGACCTGATGGTCCAGGTCCTCGCCCGTGGCGCAACCTCGCGCTTTCGCAACTGGCTGGAGAACGGCGGCGATGAGACGCTGGCTTCCTACGGCGTCGGCGATGATGACGACCCTAGGGAAGCCGTGCCGGCCGCCCACCTGGCCTGGATGGCGGCCCTGCCGATGACCGCGGAGGACGGGGGCCGGATCTTTGTCCACGCTGGATTGGCGCCCGGCGTCGCCCTGGCGGACCAGAGCGAGGAGGCCTGCCTGTGGATCCGCGAGGCCTTCCTCAGGGCCAACGCGGGCGCGTTCGAGGCCCATGTGGTGCACGGCCACACCCCTCGATGGACCGGCAAGCCCGAACCCTCCCTGCCCGAGCTGCTGCCGCACCGGACGAACCTCGACACCGGCGCGTTCGCGACCGGCGTTCTTGCCATCGGCGTCTTCGATCCGGCGGTTCCGGGCGGACCGGTCGAACTCCTGCTTGCCCGGGGCGAGGCGATAGCTTGGCCGAGGGTCGGGCCGCCGTCGCGTCTGAGCCGGTGGTTGCGTTAGCGGCGCTCGCACCCGTGCTGGCGCGCCGGAAGGAATTGTGGCAGAGTTCGGCTCGGTTAGGGCGAAGCACGGGGCCTCGAGCGGCCTCCAGGGGGCGGATTTCATGCTCAACGTGGCCATCATGGGCCGCTACGGGCCGCCGAGCGGCCGCTACGCGATCTTGCAGGTCGAGGACAGGCGCGCGGTGCTCGACGTCTGGACCGGAGAGCCGGTCGTCATCGGCGCGGTTCCGCAAACCGACCTGAACCCACGAGACGCCGAAGAGCTGGTCGACTATCTGAAGCGCCGCGCGCTCCGCGGCTGGGATCTGTTCTAGCGACCGCCTGCGCCGGGCCGGGAGATTGGTACCGCCTCCCCGGCTCGAACGGGGGACCTCTAGATCCACAATCTAGCGCTCTAACCAGCTGAGCTAAGGCGGCCCCTGGCGCCGCGCCGGTTTACTCCGCCAAGACGCGCCCGATCAAGCGAGCCGCATCTATTCCTTGGGCATCTCGAAGCGGATCGGTATTCTCACCGTCCCTCCGTCGACCGGAGCGCCATCGCGGGTCTTTGGCCTCATCTTGAACAGGTGGGACATCTTCATGGCCGCCTCGCCAAAGCCCTGGTCGGAAGGGTCTTCGGAGACCGCAGAGCAATCCGTCAGGGTTCCCTTCGCGGTCACCGTGCAGCTGATCTCCGCCCGCCCGTTGACGTTGAGCCGCGAAGCGCGCTCGGGGTAGTATTTGGCGAGATCGTCGGCGTTAGGCCTGCTGGTCCAGTCGGGGTTAGTGATCACGGTCGCCCTGGGTGGCGGCGGCGCAGGCGCGGCGACCACGGGCGGGGCCGGCGGCGGCGGCTTGGGCTTCTCCACCGGCGCGATGAAGAGCGGCGGCGGTGTCGGCACGTTCATCGGCACGACCGCCGGCGGCCGCGGCTGCACCGGCGGGGGCGGCGGGAGGTTCTTCGGCGGCGGGGGCGGCGGAGGCGGAGGCGGAGGCGGAGGCGGCGGATGGAGGATCGTCGCCTCCGTCTTCACGTCCGAATAGTCCTGGTACTTGGGGTGAAACTTGGCGCGGTAGAGATAGTAGCCGATGATGCCATGCACGGCGACGGAGAGGACGATCGCGACGATGACGCCGTTGTTGCGTCGCGGGCGGGGCACGTCGAACGGGTTGTGCGCGGGATGGGCGACATCCACCGCGGGTGCGACTACTCCCCTGGCGGCTGAATTCTGGGGCGTCTCCGTCATTTCTTCCTCAGTCCGGACCTGTCCTCGCCCACTAGGGCCACACTGTAGAATCCGCTGTCCTGGAGCTTGTTGATGACGGCCATGAAGTCTTGGTAGAGCATGTTCTCATCGCCGCGGATGAAGATCCGCTCCTTGGTCGGATCACGCGCCCCCACGGCCGCGTGAAGATCATCGGCCAGGGTGTCGAGAGCGGAGGCGTTGTCACCGACAAAGATCCGCCCGTCCCTCTTGATCGAGATGTAGACCGGCTTGGGCGGATTGGGCGCGGGCTTGGCCGCCGCCGGCGGCAGAGTGACCTTGATCGTCACGCTGGCCAGCGGAGCGGCGACCATGAAGATGATCAGGAGAACCAGCATCACGTCCACGAACGGGGTGACGTTGATGGTGTGGTTCTGGGCGACGTCGTAGCGGCCGCCGCCACCGCCTGAAAGTTTAGCGGCCATACGCGCCTACGCTCCCCGGTCCAGTTGCCTGGAAATGGCGTTGATCAGCTCGGCCACGAAGCCTTCGGAGCGCGACCCGTAGCCGGTGATCTGGGTCTGGAAGTAGTTGTAGAAGACGACCGCCGGGATGGCCGCGAAGAGGCCGATGCCTGTGGCGAGCAGGGCCTGGGCGATACCCGGGGCGACGACCGCGAGGTTGGTGGTGTTGGTGTTGGCGATGCCGATGAACGAGTTCATGATCCCGTAGACGGTGCCGAAGAGGCCGATGAACGGGGCGTTCGCGCCCACTGACGCCAGGAACTGCATGCCGCCCGAAAGGCGCCGGGCGAGCGACGCCTGCACCGCTCCAATCGCCGTCTGGGCGCGGGTGATGGTGGAATCGCGATGTTCTCCGGCCACGTGCAGACCGGCCTGGCGCGAAAGTTCGACTTCCGAGGCCGCGGCCGCCGCCATGTCCGCCATCGGATTGCCGGCGAATTCCTCGGATTCGGCGATCTTGCCCATGTCAGGGATCGACTTGGCGCCCCGGAAGCTCTCGAGGAACCGGTCGGAACTCCGACGCAGGGCGGCGAACTCGAAGAGCTTGATGATGAGCAGGGCCCAGGAGAACAGGGAGCAGAAGAGAAGACCGATCATGACGACCTTCACTACCAAGTCGGCCTGCATGAACATCACGAACGGCGTGAGCCGGCCGGCCGCGGAACCCCCGACCTTCAAGGTCTCGGCGCTCTCGCTGGCGGACGTGGCCGCACCCGCGGACGCCGGGGCTGCGCCGGGAGCGGCGGAGTTGTCGGCGCTTGCCGCGGTCGCGGCGTCGGGCGCCGCCGCATTCTGAGCCTGCGCCGGGGAGCTGGCCAACAGCGCGAGCGCGCCGACCATGGCGATCACTGGGGAGGTTCGTTTGATATCGAGCATCTGTCCGCGGTTCCTGCTTGATCGAGCGCGTTGACCCAAAGAACCCGCGCCGTCGCGGGCTCCCAAGGTGTTACCGCTTCGTTAGACTTGCGGCGAGGGTCGTTTGGCAACCACTTTTTTTGTAGCCTGGCCGTGGATGCCCAAGCGGACGGCAGGCCCGAAATCAGGGCGAACATCGTTCATATTGCGGCGCACCCGACGCACGCTGCAGCGGGATTGAGCTTTTTCGCCAGCGGACCTAGCCGCCTTCGCAGTGCAACATGGAGCGTGAAAAACGGAGGCCTCGTCTTCGCAGGCACCCTCGCAGGCTCGAGGCGCCGCCGAAACGAGCGGTCCGACGCCCGCCGCGGACGCAGGGTCTTCCCTAAGCCCGGGCGGCGCGGCACGGTGGGAGACCAATGAAGCAGCGTTCGGCAGGAGCGGCAGGGCCGGCGGGGACCCGCATCGACCGATCGCGGCGGCGCCCTGCGGGACGCCTCGAGCCGTGACAGCGACCGGTCTCTCGGCGCGGGCGAAGGCCTTCCGGCGCGACGGCGCGATATGCCTGCGGGGCGTCCTCAGCGCGCCGCTCGTCGAACTGCTGCGCGGCGGGATCGACGAGAACATCGCCGCGCCCAGCCCGCGGGCGAAGGTCGCCAGCGGCGCCGACGATCCGGGCCGGTTCATCGAGGATTTCTGCAACTGGCGGCGGAACGAGGCCTACCGGCGCATCGTCTTCGAATCCGGGCTGGCCGCAATCGCCGGCGAACTCACCGGGAGCGCCAGGATCCGGGTCTACCACGATCACATGCTGACCAAGGAGGCCGGCACGGCCCAGCGCACGCCGTGGCACCAGGACCAACCCTACTACAACATCGAAGGTGAGCAGGCCGTGAGCTTCTGGATCCCGGTCGACCCCGTCGACCGCGCCTCGAGCCTCGAATTCGTCGCCGGCTCGCACAGAGGACCGTGGCTGATGCCCAGGAGCTTCATGGACGACGAGGCGCGGTGGTTCCCGGAAGGCAGCCTCGCCGACCTGCCGGACATCGATGCGAACCGCGACGCCTATCCGATCATAGGCTGGGCGCTGAAACCTGGAGACGCGATCGCCTTCCACACGCTCTGCCTGCATTCCGCCGCCGGGGCGCGACGGCGGCGAAGAGTCTTCTCCCTGCGTTTCATCGGCGATGACGTGACCCACGCGCCGAGGCGGTGGCGGACCTCGCCTGAGTTCCCGGGCCTCGCCGACGAACTGCCGGCCGGGGCGCCGATGGACAATCCGCTATTTCCGCTCGTGTGGGAGCGGGCGCGGCGGGCGGGCCGCCGCCCACCGCGCCTATGAAGCCCCTGATCATCGCCGGCGCCACCGGCTACGGCGTCTGGCCGGCCAACAGCCTCGAAGGCGCGGTCCGCTGCCTGGAGGCGCCCGTGGATGGGTTCGAGATCGACGCCCAACTCACCGCCGACGGCCATGTGATCGCCCATCACGACTATCGCCTTCATCAGGACCGGACGCGCCTCGATGGCGAGTGGCTGGAGGCCGCGAGCGCGCGCCCTTGAAGAGCCTCTCCCTGGCGACGTTGCGGCGCTACGATGTCGGACGCGCGCGTCCCGGCTCGGCGTCCGCGGCGCGCTATCCGGCCAGGCAGGATATGGACGGCGTCCGGATTCCAACCCTCGCCGAACTGCTCGCGGCGCTGAGAGCCGCATCGGGGCGTCGGCGTTGGATCTACGTCGAGATCAAGACCGACCCGCAGGATCGGGCGAACTCCCCCGCGCCAGCGTCCATGGTCGATGCGGTATTCGACGATCTCGAGGGCGCCGACTACCTCGCCCACGCCAAGATCATCGCCTTCGACTGGCAGGTTCTGAGGCTCACCCGAGCCCGCAACGCCAGGATCGCGACCGCGCATCTGACGATACCGCCGGCGCTCTTAGGCGGGATCAAACTGGACCGCGACGGCCGCTCGCCCTGGCTCGACGGGTCCGACCCGCAGGACCACGGCGGCTCGCCGTTGGCGGCGATCAGGTCCCACGGCGGAGAGGAGTGGTCGCCTCACTTCAGCGAAGTTGCGACCGATCGGATGGACGAGGCGCGGGCCCTGGGCCTCAGGGTCGGACCGTGGGGCCTTGCCAAGGGCGAGGATATCGCTCGGATGGCGGCGCTCGGCCTCTACAGCGCCACGGTCTCGGGACCAGACTGGACCGCCTGAAGCTCAGAAGCGGTCACTGCCGGGTGAAGGTGAGGTCGCAGTGGCGGCCCTCGACGCGGGTCCCGGTCCCGGCGCCGTCCCGGAAGACGGCGTTCACGTGATAGGAATATTCGGTCCCCTTCGGCCTCTGGCCGACGGCGTACAGCGAGGCGCCAACCAGGCCCTTGGCGGAGAGCACCGCGTGACCGTCGGGCGATATCTGTCCGTCGATGACGAGGCGGCCCGGCTCGCCCTCGTGCATCCGCTCGGCGTGGAAGACGCCGTTCTCGATCCTCGTAGGGGCCTCGTAGGTAAAGCCCATGGCCCCGGCGGTGTCGGGACAGGACACCGTGGTCGTCCAGACGCCATCGAAGCGGGTCGTCGCGTCCGGCGCCGCCACGGTCGCCGCCGGAATGAGCGCCAAGCTCAACGCCAAGAGTTCGATCCGCATCCTTCTCCCCGCCGCAAAGCGCGTCCCATCCTAGGCCCAACGGCGACGCCTTGAACAGCCGGATCGAAGCTCGGGCGACGGCGACGATCGCTGTTCTCCACAGCCAAATCCTTAGTTAACCAAGCCCGTTAGGCGTTTCTTCTCGCGGTCCGGTCGATATTCGCCCATCGATTTTCGGCGGGGCTCAAAAAATGTCGGGAAGCGCACTCGCGCTGGCGGACGCGCACGACATCGACGCCCGGGCGTCGTCGGAAGCCGCGCGCACCTTGCTCTGCATCGTCGTGAGCCCGACGCCCGAAGGCGCGGAAGAGCTTTGCGCCCTGGCCGCCCAGGCCCTCCCCGGCGATCAGACCGTGGCGTGCTCCGGCGCGGCCGAGGCGATCGCGCGGGCCAACACCGCCCAGAATTTCGGCTGGGCGGCGGCGATGTTCATCTTCGACTATCGAGGCGAGCCGGCCAGCGAGCTCGCGCAGCAGGTGCGTCGGGTGAGAACGGCCTCGGCCGGCGCTGAGCTGATCGTTGTCGCCGACGGCCGCGACAGCGGGTCCTTCGCCGCCTGCCTCCAGGTATCTAACACCCCGGAAAAACTCACCTTTCTGCTTGCGCCCTTGCAGAAGGACGAGGCCGAGGGCGCAATCCGCACCGTCGCCGAACGCTACCGCATACTCAACGAAGGTCGGCGCGCCAGGGAGGATGGGGCCAGGTCGATCAGGGGCCTGGAAACACACGTGCAGGAACTGCAGACCCGCCTGGCGGTGGCCATGCACGCGGCCCGGCACGACGATCTGACCGGCATCCTCAATCGCGCCGGCTTCGTCGACGAACTCACCGCGCGCCTCAGCCGCAGCCGCCAGAAGCAGACGCTGCTCCTCATCGACCTGGACCGCTTCAAGCTTGTCAACGACACCCTGGGCCACGACGCCGGCGATGACCTGGTGCGCAAGATCTGCACCGCCATGTCGGCGGTCGTCCCCGCCGGAGGCGTGCTGGCGAGGCTGGGGGGTGACGAGTTCGGCATCCTGATAGAGGGCGTGAGCGAGCAGGGGGTCGCCGACCTCTGTGGCCTCGTCCTGCGGGTCTGCGCGCAGAGCCGCCGCGTTTCGGGCCACGAGGTGCAGGTGAGCGCCTCCATCGGTGTCGCCACCCAGGGAGCGGTCGCCAGCGAAGTAACCTTGCTGCGCCACGCCGACCTCGCCCTCTACGCCGCCAAACGCGAAGGCCGAAACCGCTACCGACGCTACGACACCGCGATCGACACCGCCGCCAAGCACCGGCTTTCGCTGGAGAACGGCCTGGAGCGGGCGATGAGGTCGGCGCAGTTCAAGATGGCCTATCAGCCGATCGTCAACGCCCAGACCAAGGCGATTCTCGGTTTCGAGGCCCTGGTGCGCTGGGACAGCCCCGACCACGGCCCCGTTTCGCCGGCGGAGTTCGTTCCCGTGGCCGAGGAGACCGGCCTCATTCTGGATCTTGGCGACTGGATCACCCGCCAGGCGTTCAAGGACTGCCGCCGGTGGGGCTCGGCCTATGTCTCGGTCAACCTCTCGGCCCGGCAGTTTCTTCGCCACAACGTCGCCGACCGCATCCTCCGCTACGCGGAGGAAGCCGATCTTCCGGCCGACCGGATCCAGATCGAGCTTACGGAAACGGCGATCATCGACGATGTCGAGCGCGCCGACAGGAACCTGAAGACCCTGCGCGCCGCAGGCGTGCGTATCGCCCTGGACGACTTCGGCACCGGCTACTCGAGCCTCGTCTACCTCAATCAGTTCGCCATCGACTGCATCAAGATCGACAAGTCGTTCGTCGACAATGTCACGCGCGACCACCAGTCGGCGATCATCGTCGCCTCGGTGTCGCGGCTGGCCGCATCGCTGGGAATGAGCGTCGTCGCCGAGGGCGTGGAGACCGAGGAACAGCGTCGGATCCTAATCGCGGCCGGGTGCGGCGCCCTGCAGGGCTACCACTTCGGCCGCCCGATGACTCCGCGCGAGGCCGGAGCGATGCTAGCGCGGGAGGTGGTCGCCTAAGGCGCTGCCAATTCGGACCGGCGCCGCGCGGGCGACTCGCTCCCCTACTCGGGCCGTTCGTGGACAGCTCGGGGTCGGCTGTGCTTACACGATGTTCCGGGCGCGACGCGGCCACGATGCGCAAGCATCTGGCATCGACAAGGCTCGAAGCGAAGGAAGCCGCCGATGACCGACCAGCTGATCGAAACCGTCGAGGACGGAATAGCCACCCTGACCATGAACCGGCCGGAGGCGCGCAACGCGCTCACCGGCGACATGCAGGCGGCGCTCTCGGAGGCCCTGCCGCGCCTGGCCGCGGACAGCGCCGTGCGGGCGGTGGTGCTCACCGGCGCCGGGGGCGCGTTCTGCGCCGGAGGCGACGTCAAGGGCTTCGCGGCCGCCGCCGGACGCGGAGGGAACAGCGCCAACGGCGAGCGTCGTTTCGACATGGAGGCCCGCGTCCAGGGCCTTCGGCGCGCGATGGAGACGGTCCGCTGGCTGCACGAAATGCCCAAGCCCACGCTGGCGGTCATCCCAGGCCCCGCGGCGGGCGCGGGACTGTCGCTGGCGCTGGCCTGCGATCTGAGGATCGCCGCCAACAACGCCAAGCTCACCACGGCGTTTTCAAAGGTGGGCCTGGCCGGGGACTACGGCGGTTCGTGGTTCCTGACCAAGCTGGTGGGCTCGGCCAAGGCGCGCGAACTCTACTTCACGGCCGATGTCATCCTGGGCGAGGAGGCGGCGGCCCTCGGCATCGTCAATAAGGCCGTGGCGCCCGAGGATCTGGCGGAGTTCGCCGCCGAATACGCCTGGCGGCTGTCGCGTCTGCCGACGGTGGCCATCGGCTACATGAAGCGCAACCTCAACGTCTCCGAGCACGCAAGCTTGGCCGAGGTGCTGGATCTGGAAGCCATGCACATGGTCCGCACGATGATGACCGACGACCACAAGGCCGCGTCCCGGGCCTTCGTCGAGAAGCGAGCCCCGGTCTTCATGGGCCACTGAACCGGCCGGCAGCGAACACCGCTGTAAGGGGCCTCCTAGCGACCGAGCGGCGCGCGATGGGTGACCTCTACGATCTAGAACGGTTCGTCGACGCCCAGGCGCCGGTCATCGAGAGCGCCGGCGCCGAGCTTCGGCGGGGACGCAAGTCCGGTCACTGGATGTGGTTCATCTTCCCACAGTTGCGCGGGCTCGGCCGCAGTGCGACCGCCGAACGCTTCGGCATCGGCTCGCCCGCGGAGGCTCGCGCCTATCTGGCCCACCCGATCCTGGGACCGAGGCTGCGCGAATGCGTCCGGCTCGTTTTCGACGTTACAGATCGCCCGATCGGCGACATCCTTGGCGAAGTCGACGCGATGAAGTTCCGCTCGTCGATGACCCTCTTCGCCCGCGCCTCGGACGACGAGAAGGTGTTCACCGACGCGTTGGACCGCTACTTCGGCGGCCAACCGGACCGCGCGACGCTGGATCTACTTCCAAGCCAGGACATTCCGCCACCGCCATAGCGATCGCCTCTGCGGGGTGTCAGCGCCCGTTCCATGCCGGCGCGCCGGTCCCGTAGGAGTCGACCGCCGCCAGGGCCGCCGCAACCAGCTTTCGCTCGTCCGGGAAGAGCTCCGGGCGCCAGATATCGAAGAGCAGGACCACCCGCAGAGTAGCGCTGGTGTTCCACGCCTCGTGTTCGATGGTGTCGTCGAAAATCAGGGTCTCGCCCTCGACCCAGGAGCGCACCTCGTTGCCTACCCGCAGGCCGCAACCCTCGGGGACGATCAGGGGCAGGTGGCAGATCAGGCGGGTGTTGAGGTAGCCGGTGTGCGGGGGGATTCGAGCCCCCGGCCGCAGCAGCGAAAACAGCACCGAGGGCGTTCGCCCGGGCGCTTCGGCGAGAGGCGCTAGACGCAGCGCCTCCATGGTCCTGGGGCAGCGAGCCGCGGCCGCGTCGTTCACCGACCCGCTCTCGATCAGAAAGAATGCGCTCCACTCGAGACTGTCGAGCAGTTCGCCATACGCCCTCGGCGGCCGCGCCCCATCGCTGCGCACGTAGGGACGAAAGGCGCTGTCGTCGCCCACGATGCCGAGCAACTCGTCTCGAATGAGATCGGTCTTCGCTTCCAGCTCCGCCAGCCAGGGAAATTCCGGCCGTTCGTAGAACTGCCTCTGCGGCAGTTCGGGAAAATAGAAGGACGAAGGCGACTGGAAAAAGATCTGCTTCTTGCCGAGAAGCAAATCCAGCGACTGGGAAAACCTCGCGCTGGATTTGACCGGATCGAAGCCGACCTTCGAGAGGGCTTCGCGGAGGTGGGTTTCATAAGCCTGGGCGTATCGGTTGCTTTCGCGCTCGGCGCGGAGGATCTCGTCGCGAAGCTCCTGGGGCACGGTCTCCAGCGTCCCCGCGCGCTCGACCACGGCGCGATAGAAGGCGCCCGCCGCCCGGCCGTCCCCGAGCCTGGCGAAGAAATCGGCCTTCATCAGCAGCGCCGGCAGGTTGCCTGGATCGGCGGCCAGCACCCGGTCCAGGGCGGCGAACTGGCCATTGTCGTCGCCGAGGCCCCGGCAGGCCAGCGCCAAGCCTAGCCAGGCGTTTGCGTCCGTCGGCCTCGCCCTGGCCACGCGCTCGAAGAGGGCTCGCGCCCCGGCATGATCTTGCCTGCGCAAAGCCTCGGCGCCGGCCCGACCCAATTGATCGAGGTCTGTCGAGAGCGTTTCTGTCAAATCGCGTGGCCCTCCAAGCGCGTCATCACATCCCTTGCGCGGCCATGTCGATGTCGCGCCCGAAGCTCATCTCCCCGTAAAGACCGGCTTGCGTTTCTCGAAGAAGGCCTTGCGGGCCTCCTTCGCGTCTTCGCTCGAAAAGGCCATGCGGATGTTGGAAACCTCGTAGCGGAGCTGCTGCTCCATGTCGGTGGATTCCAGCGATCTGGTCATGCCCCGCTTCAAGAGCCGCTGCGTGATGGGCGACCATTGGCAGAGTTCCTGGCAATAGGCGGCGAGGCGGTCATGGAACCGGTCGTCGTCGACGACTTCGCCGGCCATGCCCAGTGCGACCGCCTCTTCGCCTCTTACGGTCCTGTTCTCCATCATGAAGCGCATCGCCGGCTCGTATCCCATCGCCTGCGGCAGGATGATCGTCAGACCGGCGTCGGGCGATCCGCCGATCCGGGTGTATCCGGCCATCAGCCTCGCGCGGCTGATCAGTCGTACGTCCGTGGCCATGGCCAAGCCAAGGCCGGCGCCGACGGCGACGCCGTTGACGCCTCCTACGACCGGCTTGTCGCACCGCTTGCGGATCGCCAGCAGAAAGTGGCCGACCCAGCCCACGTCATCGAGCTGAGCCGATTGCGGCGAATGCGGCGAGAACCGTTCCCCGCCCGTCAAATCGAGGCCGGCGCAAAAAGCGTCGCCGCTTCCGGTGACCGCGACCACCCAGACATCGTCGAGCAGGGCGGCTTCCTCGACCGCGGCGATCACGCCCCAGGCCAGGGCGTTGTCGAGGGCGTTCTTCTTCTCGGGCCGGTTGAGGGTGATGGTTCTTACGTGGCCAAAATCCGAGACCTTCACGACATCTGTCATCTTGCAGAATTCCCTTGGGCGATCGGGCGAGGTCGGCGGAACGCGCGGAGATGGTTGCTAGCAATCTCGCATGCCGATCCCTCATGCTGCAACGACACCGGCGCGCCCTCCGAGCGCCGAAATTCGCGCACCATCGATGGTGGCGGCGAAGCGCTATACCGTTGGCCATCTGCGCGGGGCTGGAACAGCCCGCCGGTGTGCGGCGTTCGGTGAGCGAGGAGAGACATCATGGAAGTTCGGAACAAAACCGACGGCGCCGCCAAGGTCGCGGTTGGCAAATTCGAAGAAGAGCTCGGCGAGGCGCTCGGCGACGTCGAACTGAGGGCGGAAGGCGCGGCGCTGGAAATCGAAGGGCGAGTTCAGGAAGCTGCGGGTTTGGCCCAGGAAGCGCTCGTCGACGTGGCGGAGAAGACCAAGGCGGTGTTCTCGAAGGTCGGGGACGCCTATGCGCGAACGGCCGATTCGACCCGCGTCTTCCGCCACCGGATCGAGCAGCGGCCCGTCCTCTCCCTGGCCCTGGCGGCGGCGGGTGGGCTGGTCCTTGGACTTCTGATGGGCGGACGGGGTCCGAAGGTGATCTATGTCAAGTCGACGGCGCCTGGAAGGCCCTCGCGGGCCTAGCCGCGCGGAGGCGAATCTGGCGACCGCCTCCTGAGAGGGTCGCGCCTGGGGCTGGATTCACAAATCGCCGTATCCGATTGTAAACGCTAGCTTGCCCAACTCCAGCCTGACTAGGGAATGGTGCCTGGGGGCGGAATCGAACCACCGACACGCGGATTTTCAGTCCGCTGCTCTACCAACTGAGCTACCCAGGCCTGAAGGAGTGAGGTCAATAGGCAAGGCCCCCCACCTTGTCCAGAAGGCCCCGCTCACGCCTCCTCGGGGGGGTCGGAGGAGATCCTGTCTTCGGCCGCCTCGTCCTCGTCGGCCTGTTCGTCGCCCGAGACGCGGTGGATGCCGGCAAGCCATCGCTGAAGATCCACGTCGGCGCAGCGCCGCGAGCAGAACGGCCGGTAGGCCTCGTCCGGAGGCTTGCCACAGACCGGGCAGCGGGGCGCCTTCACAGCGGCGCGACCTGGAAATCATCACGCGCACGAGCCGGATCGGCGCGAATCACGACCCGGTCGCCGATCCGTTCGCGCAGCTGCGCCATGGCCGGCCCGGCGGCTCCCGTCACGTCCGGAGCGGCGAGGGCCTGAAACCGCCCTCCGCCGTCGGCGGTGGCTTCGCGTTCGACAGCGCGAACGAGGCTCAGTGCGACGGTCAAGGCGGTGACCGTCCCGGTCTCGTCGGCCAGCACTTCGATGGTCGGGCGGGCGCGGCGGGGAACGGTGAGCTCGAGGACGCCGAAGCGGCTCACCGGCGCGAAGGCGACGCCGGGGTTGTCGGGTGCAAAGGCGTTCCTGGCGGCCGTCAGAATAGCGGGCGCGTCATGACCGCGGCCGACGAGATCGATGGCGATGAGACCGCCCAGGCCCTTGAGGCGGAGCACCCGCGCGGCGACGCCGAGGGCCCCCAAGTTCGCGGCCCGCGCCGCCCGTTTTGCTTCCGCCCCGTCCCCCTGGCCGAGGTCGACATCGATCGCCACGAGGGCGCGGGTGGTCTCGATGGCGATGGAGGCGCCCGCACCGACGCGGTGGATGCTCGCAAGCGCTTCGTCCTGGGCGCGATCCGCCGTCGCCCGGGCGACGTCGCTGGTGACGATGTCGGCGGCGCCGGCGAAGGCCTGCAAGCGCGCCGCGATCGCCGGCGCCGCTTCGAGGAGTCGCGGACTTCCCTCCGCCAGACCGATAAGTCGCAGAGCGGCGCCTTTGTCGCCCCTCGCCTCGGCGCGGATCTCCACCTCGAGTGCCTGGCCTTCGGTCGGACGCTCGCGGCCCGGATTGAAGTTCAAGACCGCCGCAGGACCTTCGCCGAGATCGACGAAGGCGAGGTTCTGGGCCCGGTTGACGGCGCGGACCCGTCCGACGAGGCGCGCGCCAAGGGCCTGGCTCACGATGTCTCCGTCCCTTTCGATGAGGAGCCGCTCGGGGCGCCCGTCGAGCGTGACGACGGCGCGGCGCTCGCCGGGCGACACATCCAGATAGAGGCGCCGGATATTCATGGGCGC
>Ga0302325_10008761_pt1 | contig 22188 bp, 21 predicted proteins | sample Palsa_T0_2_FD_201948 | JGI IMG/M metagenome (GOLD analysis project Ga0302325, IMG submission 201948) | Peat permafrost microbial communities from Stordalen Mire near Abisko, Sweden - Palsa_T0_2 | ecosystem: Environmental > Terrestrial > Soil > Palsa > Peat permafrost | place: Sweden: Abisko...
TTGGCGGACAAAGCCGTCGGGGAAAGCCGCGACCGCGTACGTGCGGCATTGTCGTCGATCGGGCTCGCGATGCCGCCGAAACACATTACCGTCAATCTCGCGCCTGCGGATCTGCCGAAGGAGGGGAGCCATTACGATCTGCCAATCGCACTCGGACTGCTCGGAGCCATGGGCGTTTTGCCGACGCGGGAGATCGCCGGTTACACAGCTTTGGGCGAATTGTCCCTCGATGCGCAGGTGACCCAGGTAGCCGGCATATTGCCTGCAGCACTTGCCGCAGCGGAAGCCGGCCGCGGACTCATCTGTCCCGCGAGCGGCGGCGCCGAGGCGGCCTGGGCAGGTCAGATCGAAATCATCGCAGCACCCTCCCTCATCGCGCTCGTCAATCACATGAAAGGCGCGCAGGTGCTGAACCCGCCGACGGCGAAGCTCGCGGACGACCGGACATCCATTCCCGATCTCAAAGATGTCAAAGGTCAGGAGACCGCAAAACGCGCACTCGAGATCGCGGCTGCGGGCGGCCACAACATGCTCATGATCGGTCCCCCCGGTGCCGGAAAATCCATGCTCGCCGCGCGGCTGCCGGGCGTGCTGCCGCCGCTCGATGCGCGCGAAGCTTTGGAGCTGTCGATGATCCAGTCGCTCGCGGGCGAATTGCGAGACGGCGCAATTTCGCGACGGCGGCCGTTCCGCTCGCCGCATCATTCCGCATCGATGGCCGCTCTGGTCGGCGGCGGCATACGCGTGAAACCCGGGGAGGTCTCCTTGTCGCACCTCGGAGTTTTATTCTTGGACGAATTGCCGGAGTTTCAACGCAGTGTGCTCGATTCGCTCCGACAACCCATGGAGACCGGCGAAGCCTTTGTCGCTCGTGCCAACGCGCATGTGCGCTATCCGGCGCGTTTTCAACTTGTCGCCGCGATGAATCCGTGCCGTTGCGGATTCTTAAGCGATCCTGCGCAGACATGCGGTCGGGCGCCGAAATGCGGCGCCGACTACCAGGCGCGACTGTCAGGACCGCTACTCGACCGCATCGACATTCACATCGAAGTGGCGGCCGTTACCGCGCGCGATCTGGCGCTGCCGCCGCCGGCAGAAGGCAGCGAAGCCGTCGCCGCCCGCGTGGCCGAGGCCCGCGCCGTGCAACGCCGGCGCTATGAAGGCCTGACGCTGCGCACCAATGCGGAACTCGAAGGCCAGATTCTGGACCGCATGGCGACGCCGGAGCCAGCCGGCGCGCGTCTTCTCGCCGACGCGGCCGATGCGATGCGGCTCACCGCGCGCGGCTATCATCGCGTGCTGAAGGTCGCCCGCACCATTGCTGACCTCGCGGGTGCTGCAACGGTTTCGCGTGCACATGTTGCCGAGGCGCTGTCCTATCGCCGTCTCGCGCATCAACATTAAGGCCGGCCCCAGGTTTGCTATCCCGGTTCAAAGTTTATAAATCATGTGCCTCGCATGGGGGCCCGCACACCGTTTTCCGGTGAATGCGGCATGAACAGACGCTTCCGGGGACGTTCATTCCCGAAGTTCATCATCACAGACACGAGACGGAGCGCGTCCGGATCTTCGGAGGCGCCAATTGTCGAAAGGGTGCACTACCATGAAAACTATCTCCAAACTTATTGCCGGCGCAGCATTGGCCGGCGGCCTCGCGCTAGCGGCGACGGCGCCCGCGGATGCGGGTGTCAGCGTCGGCGTCGGGATCGGTGTTCCCGGCCCGGGCTATCATCATCACCCCTGCGCCTATCATCGCTGCGGTTATGGCCCCGGCTATAGACCCGGCGTCGTCGTTGGCGTCCCGGGCATTGGCGTCTATGTGGGCGGCCGCGGTTACTGGGACGGCCATCGTTATTGGGCGCATCGCTATTACAGCCATGGCATCTGGCGCTATCGCTGAGCGCGGTCCAGATCAGTTGTTGAGAACAGCGCGGCTCCGGGTTCCGGAGCCGCGCTTTTTCTTTTGATAAAACTTCGATGCTTCGGACGACGACCTAACGCGTCCCTTCGGCGCGACACTCGACTCTCATCATGATCATGCAATCCGGATTCACTCGATGCCGGCGTGATCCATAGCCCTCTGTCGTGCGTAGAAAGTTCAGTAGGGGGCCGCCGTGCACCGTTTGAGGGATGCAGGGGCCGCGCTGCACCATGGAGGACGCAATGAAGAACTTGATGCGCGAGGCGCTGGTTTGCATCGCCTTATTATCGACTTCGACCATTTCTTACGCGCAGGACCCCGCCAAGCTCCAACAAAACCAGACTGAGGGATTTGGTGCCGGAAAGCTCCTGACATTCACCTACACACAAAGCTTCGACTGCGTTGACCAGGCGAAAGACGATCTGGATTTCAACAAGAAGAAGGCGGATGCCGATCCCAACGAGTTACAGATTCCCATCTGCCAGGCGGGCATCAATCCCACCATCAATCCTCCGGGGCAAACGGGAAAAGCGACCAAAACCACCGATCCCCTCTATGTGTTGATACCGATGTTTTCGGCGGACAACGATCAGAACCCGAACGATGCGATTTCATGCGACAACGTCGTCCCCGGCACAATCTGCGGCGCCGACCTGGGCAATGCGTTGATCGGATTCTTCGGCGCCCTGCCCGAGGGATTCAAGACAAAATCGCTGGTGTATTCCCAATGCCCCGACCCGGGCCTAGCTCCCGGTACCTGCACGATGCACGCCTCCAGGGTCGATCTGGCGCCGGTTCTCGCGGCTCTTGGGCTTATCGCCAATCCACCGACGGCGAACGTGTTCGTGCCGACGCCCAATCACAGCCATCTGCTCGCGGATTCCGACATAAACCAGGGAGCCGAATGGTGGCAGGTCCTGCCCGTTCTGGTGCTCAATCAGAATGCGTGGCCGCCGCAGGACGGCAGCAGCGGCATCACCTCGGTTGCAGCATTGAAGGCCGCGGAAAAAGCAGGCCAGGCCATCGAAGTCCCATCCAACTTTTTCCTGTTCTTCGGCTCGCAGGAAATGAACATGAGCGATATGAAGGGCATGAATATGGGCGGACATCACTAGCGCCAATCCCGCGTCTCGATCGAACCAACGCGCAACGAAGAGCCGGGCCCGATAGACCCGGCTCTTCGCGCGCGTTCTACGCCAGGTCGCGCACCGCGATCGCGGTTCGACAATTGATCCGATAGTTCGCATTTTCCGTAAAAGATGTAGAGTTCGAGGCAGCGCAATACGGGATGGCCGCGGCACGAAAATGGGCCTGGTTTCAAAATCGCTCGTTCAGGACCGCTGGCTCGAGGCGTTGTCACGCCTGGTTTACGGCTCCATCGCATTCATCGGGCCCGGCGGCAATATGTGGTCGTTCACCGGCCGCTCGGATGGGCCGCATGCGCGCTTCCGCATCTACGAATGGGACGTGCTGGAACGCCTCGTCGCCCGGGGCGATATCGGCCTCGGCGAGGACTTCATCGCCGGCGCCTGGGAAACCGACAGCATCGAGAAGCTGATCACGCTGTTTCTGCTCAACATGGAAGAGCTGGAGGGCTTCGCGCATGGCAATCTTCTCAACCGGCTGATGTTCACGCTGCACAACGCGCTCGTCCGCCGTAACAGCCTGAGCGGCGCCAGGCGCAATATCGAAGCCCATTACGATGTCGGCAACGATTTCTACGCGCTCTGGCTCGACGAGACGATGACCTACTCCTCCGCTTTGTTCGACGGCGCCCAACAGACCCTGGGCCAGGGGCAGCGACGCAAATACGAACGCATCCTCTCCCGCATCGGAAAGGAGAATGCCTCCGTTCTCGAAATCGGTTGCGGCTGGGGCGGATTTGCCGAACAGGCCGCCGCTGGCGGTCATCGCGTCACCGGCCTCACCATCTCACCCGCCCAACACGGCTTCGCAACGGCCCGGCTGGGCGACAGGGCGGAAATCCGGCTCGAAGATTACCGCAAGGCGAACGGCACGTTCGACGCCGTCGTTTCCATCGAAATGATCGAGGCGGTCGGCGAGCGCTACTGGCCGCAATATTTCCGTACGGTCGCCGACCGGATGGCACGCAGCGGCCGCGCCATGATCCAGGCCATCGTGGTGCGCGACGAGCTGTTCCCCGGCTACCGCACGCGCAGCGATTTCATCCGCCACTATGTCTTTCCCGGCGGAATGCTGCCGTCGCTCGCCCGCCTGCGCGAGGAAGCGGAACGCGCCGGTCTCAGGCTGCGCGACACGCTTTCTTTCGGACACGATTATGCGCGCACGCTCCGCGAATGGTCGGTCCGCATGCGCGCGCGCGAGTCTGACATAGCAGCCCTCGGTCATGACGAAAAGTTTTTGCGCAACTGGCAATTCTACCTGGGCATGTGCGCGGCGGCCTTTGCCGTCGAGAGGACGAACGTGGTGCAGATCGAACTCGTCCGCGCCTGAGGCACGGCACGTTCAGTGCGAAATCGACACCGCGGGCGCCGGCGGTTTGCGGCAGTGCCGGACGCGTTTCAAAAACAGCTTCACCGCCTGATAGTGGATGAGCAACGCCACTTTCAACGGCAGGAACGGATTGGCCAAGAGCGTGCCGAAGAGACGCGCCGCTGTCAGCGGTCGGGCGGCGCCGGCGACCGATGTCTTCAGCAGCAACCCATCTTCATCCGACAGATCGATTGTCACGGCGACCCTGTCGGGCGCATTCGAAAAACGAAAACAATATTCGCCTTTGACCGCGATGAACGGGGAGACATGGAACAGTTTGCGCGCCGTCAGCACATCGCGCGCCTCGATCGGACGCCGGTCGGCGTGAAAACAGATATAGGAATGCCGCTCGCGGAACGTGTTGTTCACTTCCGCCAGCACGGCACGCAAACCGCCGGCACGATCGCAGCAGAACCAGAAACTCACCGGGTTGAACGCATAGCCCAGGACACGCGGAATGGTCATGAGTACGATCTCGCCGTCGGCCTCAGGCAGATTCCATTCCGCGAGAATCCGGGCGATCCAATCGCCCGGCGGCGAAACGCCGTCGCCATAATCCCTGGTGCGCAGGCTGAACAGATTCGCACGGTCTATGGACAACAACGCGCCTGGCCGGCCGGGCAAAAAAGCCCGGATCGGAATAGTCAGATAGGTTGCCCGATAGCGAAACGCATTTCTGTGCGGGCGCAGGCGGGCATGAAAAATCCGCGCGGCGACGAGGCGGATCATGCCTGCCCCTGGCGCGACGGGGAGAGGCGCAAGGCATATGCGAAACCGCGTACCAGGCCCGCCCGGCGCAACGCGGCGGTCGCCGGCATATGCGCTTCCTGCGGCTGGGGTTGCAGCCACGGAGCGGGTGCGCCCAAACGTTCCGCCACCCGCATGGCGCTGACGAGGCCATCCTCGTGAAAGCCATGGCCGAGATGTGCGCCGCAAAACCAGGTGTGGCGCTGGCCCTGCATTTCCTTGAGCGCTGCTTGCGCTTCAAGTGCCGCAAAATCGAACACCGGATGGGCGAAGACATGTTCGTCGAAGACGAGCTCCGGCGCGATCTGGCGCGACGGGTTGAGCGTGACGAACAGCGGATAGGTTTCGTCGATGCCTTGCAGATTGTTCATCCAGTATGTCACGGAAATCGCAGGCTCGTCGCCCAGCCCGTCCGAACGATAGATCCAGCTCGCCCAGCAGGCTTTCCGTTTCGGCATGAAACTCGGGTCCCTGTGCAAAACCGCCACATTGCGTTGATAGCCGACAGCACCAAGCGCCCTGCGCTCCGCGGCACCGGCGTCTCCCAGAATGCGCAACGCTTCGTCGGCATGACAGGCGAATACGACATCGTCGTAGACCGCGCGGTCGCCCCGCTCATCGATGACCTCCACATGGCCATTCGCACGCACGACGCGCGCCACGCCGCAATTCGTGCGAATGCGATGCGCGAACGTCTTGGCCAGACGCTCGACATAGACGCGCGACCCGCCATCGACCGTACGCCATTGCGGCTGGCCGCGGAGCGACAGCAGATTGTGATTGGCAAAGAAGCGCACGAAAGTTTCGGCCGGAAACGCCAGCATCTGCCGTGGCGGGCAGCTCCAGATCGCGCCCGCCATCGGCAGCAGATAGTGGTTCCGGAACCAGCGGCCGAGTTTCATGCGCGAGATCAGCTCGCCCAACGTGACATTGGGCGCGGCCGCCACCTCGGTCTCCGCCCGGCTGTTGAAGCGCATCACATCGGCGAACAGCTTGTGAAATTGCGGCCGCAGCAGATTGCGGCGCTGACCGAACACGGCGTTCAAATTCCTGGCGCCCCATTCGAGCCAACCGTCGCCGACCGTCAACCCGAAACTCATGTCGCTGTTTTTCACCGGCACGCCAAGGCGGCGGAACAGCGCCGTGAGATTGGGATAGTTGCGCTCGTTGAAAACGATGAACCCGGTATCGACCGGGATGGTGCGCGCACCGTAACGCACGGGGATCGTGCGGCTGTGTCCGCCGATACGCGCGTCTTTCTCATAGACGGTAATGTCGTGGTGCGGTTGGAGCAGGTAGGCGGCCGACAGGCCGGAAATGCCCGTTCCGATCAATGCGATTCTTGCCATGGCTTCACTACGAAACCCCGGATGCGTTGGATCAGTTTGTGTCGGGGTGCCGTGAAATGCGGTTCAGCCGGCGTTCAGAAACCGAACAGCCGGGCGAGTAGGCCCACCAGCGGGCTGACGAATTTGAGCGGCGCATCGACGACGGTGAGATTGATGCAATAGCCGTCCGGATCCGTCACCAGACGATGCGTGATATCCGGCGTCGCGGTCTGCACATCGCCGCGCAGATAATGCCCCGCATCGTCGCTGTACCCGCCTTCGAGCACGAGCGTGATTTCGTGACCGGCATGGGTGTGCATACTGACGCCGGCGCCCGGCGCGGAACGGATCAGCTGCGCGCGTGCGCCGCCCCGCATCCGCAAAGGATGAATGGACAGGCCCGGCGTAATCCTGCGCCAGCGCAGGCTTCCGGGATCGCCGCCGACATAGGACCGCAACGGCTCCGGCAGGGACGCGCCAATGGAATGGCGCGCGGGATGCGGCGCGGAAACACCAGGCTCATCGTCGAGCCGCGACAAAACTCGTGAGAGTGCGTCCCTGTCGAGCTCCGCGGGCGGCTCGTCCATGAGCAGCATGCCGCCGACCGCTTCGGCCGTTGCCGTCTTGCGGCGGCACTCCGGGCAGAACGCCAGGTGCGTCGCGACCAGCAGCGATACAGCTTCGCCGCAGGCGCCGGAGGCGTGCGCCAGCAGCAGATCGTCGTCCGGGTGATGCGTGGGCTTCACGACCCGTCTCCCAGCGCCAGGCGAATGCGCGCCATCGCGAGCCGGAGCCGCGATTTGACCGTGCCCAGCGGCAGACCCAGCTCCGCCGCGATCGCGCTGTGTGGCTTGTCGGCGAAGAACGACAAATGTAGCACCTGCGCCTGTTCGGCCGGAAGGCAGCCCATGGCTTCGCGCAGCCGCGCATCGTCGTCCTGACGCGTGAGTGCCGTATCCACGCCGGGCTCTTCGTCGGGCTGCAGCGCCGGATCGTCGGGATCGAAATCCGGGTGCCGCTCGCGCCGGATCGCATCGATGCGCAGATTGCGCGCCACGGTAAAGACCCAGGTCGCGGCCGAAGCCTTCGCGGGGTCGAACAGCGCGGCCTTGCGCCAGACCGTCAGCATCGCGTCCTGCGCCAGATCTTCCGCCAGCGCGCCGCCGGCACCCGTCTTGATGAGATAGCCTTTGATGCGCGGCGCAAAATGCGAAAACAGGGTCTCGAATGCCGTGCGGTCGCGCAGGCGCGCCACGGTGACGAGCAGTTCGTTGAGGCGCTGTGGCGTGAGCGGCGCGTTCATGCGGGCACAGGCCAGGACAACGCCGCGCGGGCGGCGGCGGGGTTCGGGCCGGAAAATGGTCGCAGGCAACGCATAGGCCATCATAACGGGAAATACGTTTGGCGCATCGCGGCGGATCACCCACCCGCCCTTTGCGGTCCGGAACGAAACGGCACCGAATTCCCTGCTAACAGGGAATTTAGCAGGGAATAACAAAAGCGGGTTTCGGTGCATGATTCCGGCCCTTTCCGTGTCGCCGAACGCGCAGCCGTCCGCGTTCCTCCTGCAGGAGGCGAGCGGACGCAGCGACGATTGGCGAATGAAAAACCCGGCCGCTCTGTCTCAGAGCGCCGGGCGCGCAAATCCGTTATGACGAAAATTGTAGTGCGTTTGATCAAACGCGTCAAGCTATTTTATTCGTACACGGAACGTACCGTGTACTCTTCAGCGATTCCGCGAAAAATCGCGGTGGTAAGATTCGTGCGTTTCGGAAACCGGTGGACGGATTTCGGCCCCCCGTGACGCAAGCGACCCAAATCTCGAAACGGTGCCTCCGAAGTTCACAGCTTTGCTACATCCGCAGCAATGATCGGGTCGTTGGCCGACGCAATCGCCTTAACTTCAGAAATGTATTTGTCAGGAACTATGTGCTCCCGTGGCCCACAAACAATGTGACGTACGTAGTCTGTGTTGGTTTTCAATCCAGGCTTGGGGCGTTTGGCGATATAGGTGAGTGCCGTCACGATCTCGCCATCCGGGCGGCGAACTTTGATCATCTCACGTTTGTAGTTCCGGCCTTCGCCCTCGATCGCGTCAAATGACTTTCGCCCACATGGTTTAGCGGTTTCACGACCGATCAAATAATCGGGTACTTGGTAGAGCACACCCCAGACCTTGTTCCCGGGCTTCCTCACAATATTCGATGCAGCGTAACCGCGGGTGCTCCACACATCGAACACGAGTCCGAAATCTTCGACAGTTTCGGCGATGTCCACAAACTTCGCATCGCCACGCAGCCGGTCTGAACCGTTGATCCGGCTGTTTGAGCAGTTAGAGCCATATTGGAATACGAGCGTCATAGGATTTTGGCGCCGAAGCATTCTGTCAAAGGAGCTTATCGAAAGCCATGGTGATTACTCTAATGGCGACAAGGACAATTCGGCCAAAAAAGCGCCGATCTGCAACCAAAACAAACTCCAGGTTCTATCGCCCAGCGTTTTGGAACGAGCTCTATCAGGATCAAGTTCTGGGTCCTTCGGATTTCACTCACGCCTTCGTGCAATGCTAGTGGTCAAGCGAAAATCCGTTAAGCGGTTTATGACTACCAAAACACCAAATACGATCGATACCGCAAGCAAAACGAGAGAGAAAAATAACGACACCCTTTGCAAACACGAACCTGGAGAGAAATTTTCGTTGAGTAAGAGCGAGATTTCAAATCCCAGAACAGCGACCGAGAGGCCAAGAATCAAATTGACTGCGTAGGTAAGTTGACCAATCGTGATTGATTGCCAACGTACATGGCTCCCTTTCTGGTTATTCTCCGGCGAAGCACCCTGCTCCATTGCGGTCTCCCAGCTTGTTGGATGAGTAGAATTTATGAGTCAACGATAAATTCCATCCTCCCTACATTTCTTCGCCGCCCTACTTTTTCACCGTCTTCCCAATCTATTTCTTTGCTGACTTGTTCGTCGTCGGCGAACCCGTCACATTGCTCGCCAGCATAACGCTGACCGCCGACAGAAGGTTGCGGCAGCCCGTGCCGTTCGTGCCGGTGAAATCGCCCGCATGCGTCACAAGATCAGGCAGTTGTTCGATCATCGCACGCAATGCCAGCGCCGCATCGAACCGGCTTAAGCCGCTGGCATAGAGATCGGTGAGCGCGTTGGCGCATAGGCTCGTGTAATCGTCGGCGCCCGGCTTCTTGCCCTGCCCGCTTTTCGAGAACGCGCTGTACCAGCTTTGCGCCAGCACATGCGCCTGGATGGTCACCTGGCTCGACAGCGCGAATTGCAGGATCTGCGCGTCGCCCGCGGACGCGGCAATCGTCTTGTACATCGCGGTGAGATTGGCGCTCGTCAGATCGATCATGCCGCTCGCGGGCGACACGGCCGGGCCGCCGGGAAAATCATGGCAGATGTCGCGCGGATCGAACGCGGAGACGCGCGGGCAGCGCAGATCGAGCGTCCAGGTGCCGACGGCCATGTCGTAGTCGCCGTTCATGTCGGGCTTGCCCGAGCAGCCATTGCTGGTGGCGGGCGGCACGTCAGCCTCCTGCCCCGCTGTCGAATCCGTCGCGATCATCGGCGCGCAGCCCGTGAGCTTGAGACTGGCCTGCGGCGTCCAGGTATCGGCGAAGCGGCCGAGCTCGATGTCCTCGGTGATATCGTGCGAGAACAATCCGGAAAGCGCGGTGTCGATCGCCTGGGCGGCGCTGTTCACTTCGGGCTTCGACAGCGTGGTCAACAAAGTTGCCGTGGGCGCCGCGATGCTGACGGCCTGCGTGACGGCGCCGACGACCATCGCTGTTCCCTGACTCTTCAGGTCCGACGACGCTTTGACATTCACATGCACCGTGAGGCCCGTGTTCGGCCCGATGCGGAACAGAGGCGATTCCACATTCGACGCGGTGAAATTCGTCACCCAGGTATTGCCCAGATCGCGGCCGCTCGCATGCGAAACGGAGAAGAGCGGAATCGCCAGTTTGAGCTCGGGGTCCTTCACCTCGATATTGGCGAGCGTCGTCACCGTATCGGTTTCCGCCGCCCACAGGCGCGCGACCCAGCCCCGGTTCTCGGCCGCGTAATTGCGCAGATTGGGATGAACGTCGCCCGCCACAGACGACGTGGCGCCGACATTGCCCGCATCGGAATAGAGCTCCACACGCGCATAGAGATCCGACAGCGTGGCGGGCGCCGCACCGTTTGCCTGACCGATCGGCCAGCCGCTTTGATTGGCACCGATATAGCGCACGATCTGGGGCGGCAGCGGCGCGGCGCTGTTAGGGGCTGGCGGAGGAGGTAGTGGCGGTGGTGGTGGAGGCGCCATTTCCGCGACTGCCCGCGGCTCGTTCGGCGTGGCCTGGTGCTGCATGGCGCAACCCGAGAGAGACAGCGCGGCGATCGCGACGGCGAAAATGAATGTCCGTGTCATAGGATGTTGCCCCCTCGGCTTGCTCCGACGAACATTGCCTGAACATGGCCGCACACGAAAGCGATGGGTGCGGTGGCCTTGACAGGCTTACTCATCGCAAGCCCCTTTTAGCGGCCATGCGCGACGCTTCACCCATCATCGTCTGGTTTCGGCAGGATTTGCGACTCGGCGACAATCCGGCGCTCGTGGCCGCGGTCGCAACGGGCCATCCCATAATCCCGCTCTACATTCTCGACGATGCGACACCGGCAAAATGGCGCATGGGCGCGGCCAGCCGCTGGTGGCTGCATGGCAGCCTCGCAGCGCTCGCGCAGGCATTTTCTTCCCGCGGACGAACGAGCGCGTCCCGTCCAACGCTCGTTCTGCGCCGGGGCGATGCAATCCAGATCCTCCCGCAACTCGTTGCCGAGACGCAGGCGCGCGGCGTCTATTGGAACCGCTGTTACGAACCGCATGCCGTGCGCCGCGATCGCCACATCAAGGAGACGCTGCTTAGGGAAGGCATTGAGGCCAAAAGCTTCAACGCGTCGCTCCTGTTCGAGCCCTGGACCGTGAAGACCGGCAGCGGCACGCCCTTTCGCGTCTTCACTGCTTTCTGGCGGGCCTGCGCGCCATTACCGGTCGAGGCGCCGCTGCCGCCGCCCGGCGACATCAAAGGCATTGGAGACGGATCACCCGCCGGCGACGCTCTCGCCGATTGGCGATTGCTGCCGCGCCCGGATTGGGCGAGCGGCCTACGCGCGACCTGGCAACCCGGCGAAGCGAATGCCGAAGCGCAGTTGCAACGATTCCTCGACGACGGCATCGCGGGCTATCGCGACAACCGCGATCACCCCAGCCTGCGGGGCACATCGCGCCTGTCGCCGCATCTGCAATTCGGCGAGATCGGCCCACGCCAGATCAGGCACGCGGTCGAGCTACACCAGCATGCGAAGGGAAACACGCAGGACGCCGAGACATTTCTGAAGGAAATCGGTTGGCGCGAATTCTCCTATCATCTGCTCTTTCATTTTCCGGCGCTGCCGGAAAGTCCTTTGCGGCCGGGCTTTGCCGATTTTCCCTGGCGCAAGGATCCGGAAGCCTTGCGCGCTTGGCAACGCGGGCAGACGGGCTATCCCATCGTCGATGCGGGCATGCGGGAGCTGTGGGCGACAGGCTGGATGCATAACCGTGTGCGGATGATCGTGGCGTCGTTCCTTGTCAAGGATTTGCTGTTGCCCTGGCAGACGGGCGAAGCATGGTTCTGGGATACGCTGGTGGATGCCGACCTCGCGAACAATTCCGCCAGCTGGCAATGGGTTGCCGGCTGCGGCGCGGACGCAGCGCCCTATTTCCGCATCTTCAATCCCGTGCTGCAGGGCGAACGCTTCGACCCCGACGGCGATTATATCCGCCGCTGGGTGCCGGAGCTGGCGACATTGCCCAAGGCCGTCATTCACGCGCCGTGGAACGCCTCTCCCGCCATTTTATCCGACAACGGAGTATCCCTCGGTCGCGACTATCCCCTGCCCATCGTGGACCACGGCGCAGCCCGCGACAGGGCGCTGGCCGCCTTCGCCGCGCTCAAAAAGCGGCGATAACGCATAGCACTTGCGCGTCTGCGCGGTTCGCCTGACGATTGCCGGAGCTTGGGGAGCGAGCAACAATGGGCTGGGTCAGATATTTTTTCGGTTTCGGCGGCCGGATCAATCGCACGAAATTCTGGCTCTATTATGCGATCGCTCTGCCTGCGCTGGTGGCGCTGTTTGTCGTCTTCTATGTCTATGCGATGTCGTTTCCCGGTGCTTACGAAAATGGCGGCCCGACTCCTCTGCCCGCCGATCCGCTCGGCATCGCCGGCGCCATTCTGTGGGCGCTGGCGTTTGCGTTGCTGCTCGTCGCCAGCCTCGCGATCACCGTCAAACGCCTGCACGATCGCGGCAAACGCGGCTGGTGGCTACTTGTCTTTGCGGTCTTGCCGAACCTGCTCTATGGCGGCCAGCAATATCTGCTGGAAACGGACGACGCGAATGCGGGGAGCGCCACCTTTCTCCTGTCTTTTTTTGCGCTCGCCCTTTGGGCATGGGGACTACTGGAACTCGGCGTTCTGCAGGGAAATGTGGGCGCCAACAGATTCGGTCCCGATCCCCTCACATCAATCCCAGCGCTTTGAAGCTCGCCGTGCCGCCGCGACCCACGACGATATGATCGTGGACCGCGATCCGCAGCGCCCTCGTCGCATCGACGATTTCCCGCGTCATATCTATATCCGCGCGCGACGGCGTGGGATCGCCGGAGGGATGGTTGTGAACCAGGATGAGCGCGGAGGCCGAGAGTTCCAACGCGCGCTTGACGATCTCGCGCGGATAGACCGGCGCATGATCGACCGTTCCACGGCTTTGCACTTCGTCGGCGATGAGGAGATTCTTACGGTCGAGAAACAAGACGCGGAATTCCTCGTGCTCGGCGCGCGCCATGGCCGCCGAACAATATTCTACCAGCGCCGTCCACGAGGTAAGCGCATGGCGGCCGAGCAGTTTCGTCTGCGACAGCCGCAGCGCGGCGGCCGCCACGATCTTGAACTGGGCCACCACGGATTCGCCCACGCCGTCCACTTCCGTCAATCTCTCCGGCGGTGCAGCGATCGCATCTGCGAAGCTGCCGAATTTTGCAATCAGTGCCTTGGCGAGGGGTTTCACGTCGCGCCTGGGAATGGCGGCGAACAGCACAAGTTCCATCAACTCGTAATCGGGCATGGCGTTGGCGCCGCCATGCAGGAAGCGCGCGCGCAACCGCTGTCGGTGTTCGCGATAATGCGGTTCCGGGGTAGCCGCGTCCTCAGAAATAAGGCGGCTTGTCCCATCCCCTGGGCGAACGTGTGAAGATTTCGACGCCATCCCCCGTCACACCAACGCTGTGCTCGAACTGTGCCGACAGCGAACGGTCGCGCGTCACCGCCGTCCAGCCGTCGTTCAACACCTTCACGCCGAAGCCGCCCAGATTGATCATCGGCTCGACGGTGAAGAACATGCCCTGACGGAGGCCCGTCCCGTAACCCGGGCGGCCGTAATGCACGATATTGGGCAAAGAGTGGAAGACACGGCCCACGCCGTGGCCGCAGAAATCGCGCACGACAGAGCAACGCTCCTGCCCCTCGGCGAAGGACTGGATCGCGTGGCCGATATCGCCGGTCGTGGCGCCGGGCTTCACCGCTTCGATGCCGCGCATCATGGCGTCATAGGTGACATCGACCAGGCGGAGCGCTTTGCGTTTCACGTCGCCCACGAGATACATGCGGCTCGTATCGCCGTGCCAGCCGTCGACGATCACGGTGACGTCGATATTCACAATGTCACCGTCGCGCAGCGGCTTGTCGTTGGGGATGCCGTGGCAGACGACGTGATTGATGGACGTGCACAACGTGTGCCGGTAGCCGCGATAGCCGAGGCAAGCCGGAATGGCGCCATGATCCTCGACATAGTCGTAGGCAAGCTTGTCGAGTGCCCCGGTCGCGACGCCGGGTTTGACCTCGGGGACAAGCAGGTCGAGCACTTCGGCGGCAAGCCTGCCCGCCTTGCGCATGCCCGCAAATCCCTCGGGACCGTGAACCGCGACGGCCATGTTCGAGCGCCGCGCGGCTTCGAAGATTTCGGGGTCGGGCAATTGCGATGACATCATGTGCCCAATCTAGTCGATTTTTTGGCCGATCCAAGCGGCTTGCTTGCCGCGCGCATGGAGGCGATACATTTGGAGCCGCTCATAGCGCCGCGAACTCTTTCGCGCCAACCCGGACCGACGCCGTGACCCAGGAACCGCTCGTGACCGCCGCCGTGCTCGTGATCGGCGACGAAATTCTTTCCGGCCGGACACAGGACACCAATCTCAACTACCTCGCCAGATTCCTGGGAGCGCTCGGCATCGACCTTGCGGAGGCGCGCGTGGTCCCGGACATCGAAGCGGAAATCGTCGCGGCCCTGAACGCCCTCAGGTCACGCTATACTTATGTGTTCACGACCGGCGGCATCGGGCCGACCCACGACGACATTACCGCCGACGCTGTCGCCAAAGCGTTTGGCGTCGGCATCGACTATCATCCCGAAGCGCTGGCGCTTCTGGGCGCGCGCTACAAACCCGGCGAATTCAACGAGATGCGCAAGCGGATGGCGCGCACGCCCGACGGTGCGTCCCTGATCAGGAACAGCGTGTCCACCGCGCCCGGATTTCAGATCGGTAATGTTTTCGTCATGGCCGGTGTGCCCATGATCATGCGGGCGATGCTGGAGGACGTAGAACCGCGCCTTAAGAGGGGCCGGGTCGTGGTGTCGCAGACGATCGGCGCCCGCACAGCCGAAGGCCGGATCGCTGCGGCGCTTTTGCGCATCCAGTACGAGAATCCCGGCGTCGCCATCGGCAGCTATCCCTTCTACAGCGAGGACGGATCGGGCGTGCAATTGGTGGTTAGGGGCCGGGATTCCGAGGCCGTCGAGGCGGCATCCCAGGCAATCGAAGCGGCTCTCGCGGCCGATAACATCGAAACCTCTCGAATTGGCAATTAAACAGCAATTCTTTGCTAACACTCTGTTGGAAAAGAATAAAACAGGGGTGACATTTTGCTTTTTGCCATGTTAGCATTTTTGGGGCATAGGGCGACCTTGAGCCGTGCCGGCATCCTGCGATAACGCTCAATGGGGATCCGGTAATGAACGTGCCGCCAGGCTCGGAACGGTTCGCTCAGAGACAGGACGAAGAGTGCAATTCGCAGCCGCCGGGCATGCGCAACAGGAGCAGAAGAATGACCACACGAAGAATCGTTGGAGCGGTCGTAGGCGGGGTCATTTTCGCGGCGGCGGGCGTCGCGGTCGCGGCGAATTTTACGTCCAGCGCGCAGGCGGACTACTTCTCCGGCGGAAAGCACCAGTTCTATGTGTGGTGCGCCGGCTCGGCGGATTACATGACCACCGCGAGCGGGGCCAATGCCGAGGATGCCCAATTGCGGCTCTACGATTCCTTCAAGGCAAAGGGTCATTCCACCTGCTGGCCGGTGTGGCAAGGCCGGGTTCGCAGCTAGAATTATTTCTCCAGATTTAGCGTATGCGCCATATCTGCCAGCGCCGAGAGCGCTGCCGGATCGTTTTTCAACGCGGTTCGCGCGTCGCTGAGGGCGGAATGGGCCTTCGCCACATCGCCCAGCACCGCATAGGCCCGCACCAGTCGCTGCCAGCCAGCCGCATCGGCGGGTTGCGATTTGAGGCGCGTAGCCAGTCTTTCAACCATGGCGGCAATGTCGGGCGCCTGACCCGTCTGCGCTGTGAGGCCGGCGATGCGGTCGATGACGAGCCCGCGCCAGGCCGCGCCAGGCGGCGCATCCGCCAGAAGTGATCGCCACAGCGCCAACGCGTCCGCGCCATCTCCACGGGCCGCATAGGCCTCGCCGAGATAATAGCGGGCTGCAAAATCCTTCGGATTGCCGGCAAGTGCCGCGTGGAACGCAGCCTCTGATTCAGGAGTGACCGCTCCGGAAGCCGCCAGTGCCAAAGCTTCCCCATAGGACGAGAAAAGTTCCGGCCGCTGCTGTGGCGGCGCAATTTCTATGGCCCGGCGAAACGCGGCGGCGGCGTCCTGCGGGTCGTTCAGGGAAAGGTAGCCCCGCCCAAGCAAAACCCAACCGGTGGCGTCGGCCTGCTTTTCACGCATGCGCCATGCCAGGCGCGCGACAAGCCCTGTGAGGCCTCCCGCTTCGGGCGGGGAAACAGCACGCAATGCGAGTTGTGGCGCACCGAGCATGAGGTACACGCCGCCGCCGACGCCAACCAGGAATGCCAGCCCGGCCGCGCCCAGCAATACCCGGGCGAGCCGGCTCCTGCTGGGCGCCCGCAGAACCGGCCACAATACGAAGCCTGCCGCGGCCGTCAGCATTGCCAAAAATATGGCGATCAGAAGCGCTAGTGGACCCATCGCGCGTCGCTACCACGCGAAAGTCGCAAACGCGATTCCCCGCCTCGACTTATGCTGTCGCCCGTGCGCGGGAAACGACCCGCCAGAGAGGGAAGGAGGCCGTGACCGTTGTCCCCTGGCCCATTTCGCTTTCGATATCGAGCTGGCCGCCATGCGCTTCCATGAGCTGCCTGGCGAGGGGAAGCCCGAGACCCAGTCCGTCGCATTTGCCCGACATGTGCTGTCCTACGCGCGCGATCCGTTCGAGCGCTTTGGGAATATCTGGAATTCCGATGCCGCTGTCCGAGACGACAATGCGAATTTCCCCATCGCGGCGGAACGCCGACAGCCGCACGGAACCGTTGGCGGGCGTGAATTTGATGGCGTTGGCGAGAAGATTGATCAGGACTTGCCGGACGCGTTTGCCGTCTCCGCGTAACAGCGGCAATTGGGGTTCGATCGACTCCTGCAGCGCCACGCCCGTCTGCTCCGCGTCGCGGCGGACCATGCGCAGCGTTTCTCCGACGATGGCCGGCAGCTCCAGAACTTCTTCTTCAAGTTGCATCGTTCCCACCTGCAAGCGGGAAAGATCGTGAATGTCGTTGACGAGCGAAAGCGCATGGCCGCCGCTGCCGACAATATCCTTGAGGTATTCGCGGTAGCGCGGACTGCCGAGCGGCCCGAATGTCTCCTTCGACATCAGATCGGCAAATCCGATGATGGCATTGAGCGGCGTTCTCAACTCGTGACTCAGCGTCGCGAGAAACTCTGCCTTCTCCCGATTTGCTGCGGACTCCACCTCCAGCGTTTTGGAGAGATGCCTGGTCGTCTCTTCAAGCCTCTGCTTCGCGCGTTCGAGTTCGGCTGCATCCAACCTGAGACGCCTGACATCGCGTTCCGCACGACGCGCCGGGCGGCAATAGATGAGGAAAGCCGCAAAGCTGAGCACGATCGCCAAAATCGTGACGGCAAATAGCAGTTCCAGAGTGCTGCCGAGAACAAAAAACATGTCCGAAATTTAAGCAGAAAACGTAAATTGGCGGTGAAGCCGGACCGGCCCGAAAATGATTTCAGCGTTTGTCTTGTGGCATTTTGGGACTAGCGTGACGACTATGTGGAGATATCCTGAATGATTCCTTTCTCCGGCAATCCTCTCGACCGCGCGAGCGAGAAAAGGGGCGACGACGGATGGATTGCCGCGAGACGCAGCGATCCTTCATCTTTTATTATTCCGATGTGGCGGCTCGAACCGTTCCTGATCGGACCGGAAGACGGCCCGGTCGAAGCGGGCTTCCTGAAACCGGGACTTTGCGAGCCGTTGGCCGCGCCGGACGCGCCTTGCATTTTTCTTGGGCTTGACGGCAGCCACGCTTTGTTCGCGCTCGATATCTCGGCCTCACCCGATCCCACGCAGGTGGGCCCACTGGCGGGGCTCGGGCAGTTCCGCGACATGCGCGCGGCCGCGGCGCTGTTGCCGGCGAAGGACACCGCGATTCTCGGCCAGGCCAAGGCGCTGATAGATTGGCACCAGCGTCACGGCTTCTGCCCGCGTTGCGGCGCGCCGACGAAATTCGCCGATGGCGGCTATCGTCGCGTCTGCACACGCTGCGATACGGAGCATTTTCCCCGCACCGACCCCGTGGTGATCATGCTCGCGACCCATGGCGAGGCCTGCCTGGTCGGGCGTGGCAAGCATTTTCCGCGCGGCATGTTTTCCGCCCTTGCCGGATTCATCGAACCCGGCGAGACGATCGAAGAAGCGGTCCGCCGCGAACTTCACGAAGAAGCAGGCGTCAGGACCGGCGCCGTCACCTATTTCGCAACGCAGCCCTGGCCCTTCCCCTCATCGCTGATGATCGGCTGCTTCGCCGAGGCCGAAAGCCGCGAGATCCGGCTCGATGAAGTCGAACTCTCCGAGGCCCGCTGGCTCGAGCGGTCCACAGCGCGCGCCCTGATAGCAGGCGAACGTGTGGAAGGTCTCTTCGTGCCGCCGTCCATCGCGATCGCGCATCATCTTATAAAGCGATGGGCCGAAGGATCGTAGAGGCAGCGCTCACCTAACCTCCTCGAGGGTTCGGCAACAAATCTTCGTTCAGGGCATCTCCGCGCGAAACGCATGCGCCGGATAGACACCGAGAATTGAGAGTTTGCTTGTGAAAAATCGCAGCTCTTCAAGCGCCAGCCTCACGCTGCGTTCTTCGGGATGGCCTTCAATGTCGGCGTAAAATTGAGTGGCGTTGAACGAGCCACCTAACTGGTAGCTTTCCAGCTTGGTCATGTTGACGCCATTGGTGGCGAAGCCGCCCATTGCTTTGTAAAGCGCCGCCGGCACATTGCGCACGCGGAAAATGAAGGTCGTAACCACGGGGCCGGCATCGACCGGCGCGTCATCCGGTTCTCGCGCCATGATGAGAAAACGCGTCATGTTGTGCGGCTCGTCTTCGATATCCGCTTTCAGGATTTCGAGGCCGTACATTTCGGCCGCCAGCCGCGACGCGACCGCGGCGATGGAACGATCCTTCAGTTCCGCGACATGGCGCGCGGAACCTGCCGTATCGTGCCAGTTTTGCGCCGTGAGTTTCATCTCGCGGATCAGCTTGCGGCATTGGCCGAGCGCAGGTCCCTGGCTCAGGACCGTTCTGAGATCGGCGAGCGAGGCGCCTTTCACGCCCAGGAGCTGATGGCGCACGCGATGGAAGTGCTCGCCGACGATATAAAGGCCTGCTTCCGGCAGCAGATGGTGGATATCGGCGATACGGCCGTGCAACGAATTCTCGATGGGAATAATGGCGAGATCGGCCTCGCCGTCCCGCACCGCGCCGATCGCATCGTCGAAAGTGGGCCGCGGAATCGCCTCGGCCTGCGGCAGCGCCTCGCGCGCGGCCAGATTGGCATAGGCTCCGGGCTCGCCTTGGAAGGCGACGCTGCGGGCGCGCTGCACAAGGGAAGTGGCGGTCATGGGCGTTCCATCGTCGATGTAGCGGCGGCTCGCGCCTTTTCGAGATCGGCGGGAGTGTCGACACTGAGCGGGACCGCGTCAACGCGCGTAACGGCGATCGTCATGCCGGCCTCCAGCGCGCGCAACTGCTCGAGCTTCTCGCGGATTTCGAGGGGCGAAGGCGGCAGGCCCACGAAGCGTGCGAGCGCCGCGCGCCGGAACGCATAGATGCCGATGTGATGGAACAACGGTCCTTCGCCCGATGGCGCGCGCGCGCGCGTAAAGTAAAGCGCCCGCCCGTGCCGACCGTTTGCCTCCCATGCGACGACAGGCTTGACGACGTTGGGGTTGTCGCCATCGGCGGCCTCGTCGATTTCCGCCGCGAGCGTCGCAATATCGGCAGCGGTGTGGGTCAATACGTCTACCGCCGCACGGATATCGCCGGCATCGAGCAAAGGCAGATCGCCCTGCAGATTGACGACGACGTCGTGGGCGCGCTCGCGATCGATCATCTTGAGTGCCGCAAAAATACGATCCGAGCCGGACGCAAGGTCCGGTTCGGTCAGAACGGCGCGGCCGCCGGCCCGTTCGACCGCTGCGGCAATTTCGCGTTCGGCCGCCGCCACGACGACCGGCCCCACCCCGGCAGCGACCGCCCGTTGCCACACCCGAACGACCATGGGCACGCCCGCAATGTCGGCGAGAGGCTTGCCGGGCAGTCTGGTTGACGCCATCCGTGCCGGAATGAGGACGATCGGTTTCATGCTGCTTCGTCTTTCCCCTGTGATGTCCGCAACTTATGCGACGCTACGCCGCAATGACGCCCTGAGGGCTGCGGGTAATGTCGCGCCGGTTCTCGGGGGGAGCAATCCGGGCGCGTCGCCCCGCGCCGCCGCCTATCCGTCCCGAGCGCCTCGAACGACGAGCAGCCTTGCAACGCGGAGCGAGACCTTATGGATTCCTGGGAGTGGAACAAGATCGCCGGCGCGGTTCTTGGCACCTTGCTGTTCGTCGTGATTCTCAAACTGGCAAGCGAAGCGATTTTTGAAGTTCCGCCACCGGCGAAGCCGGGGTATGTCGTGGAAGGCGTTCAGGAAGCAGCGGGCACCAACAGCGCATCGGGGCAGCCCGCAGAAGAACCTTTGCCGGATTTCGGAACGGTTTTGGCCGCCGCCAGCGTGTCCAGCGGACAACAGATCTCGCAACGCTGCGAGCAATGCCATGACCTTTCCAAAGGCGGCCCCAACAAGATCGGACCGGATCTCTGGGGCCTCGTGGGACGCGCGCGCGCGACGCATGCGGGATTCGATTACTCCAGCGCGATGATGACGAGCCACGCCGCCTGGACCTATGAGGCGCTGTACCGCTATCTGAAATCGCCGCAGGCGGTCGTTCCGGGCACGAAGATGAGCTTCGCAGGTCTGAGGAGTTCGCAGGACCGCATCGACCTTATTGCCTATCTGCGCACACTGTCCGACTCGCCCGAGCCGATCCCGCCGCCGGCGGCAAAAACGGCGCCCGCCCCCTTGGGCGGCAAGCCAGCGGCAGCACCGGCAGCGACGCCTGCACAACCGGCCGCGCCCAAGAAGATCTGATCGAGGAACGTTGCGAGCGCCGGGAAAAGCGGCAAGCGTGGCGACCATGAGCGCGCGCTCCCTGTTGATCGCATTGCCGAACACCGCCGTCGATGTCTTCGCCGCGCCGTTTGCGGCTACATCTCCGAAGCTCAGCCTTGTCGTCCATGGGCGCGATACCTATGCGCTGGAGAACATCGCCTATGCGTTCAGTTTCCGGCCTCCGCCCGGACTCCTGAAATCGCTGCCCAACCTCAGGATCGTGTTTTCGGTGGGTGCCGGCGTGGACGGCTTTCTCGCGGACAAAGATTTCCCCGAGCGTGTTCCGCTCGTCCGTCTTGTCGACCATACGCTCGCGCGCGACATGACGCATTACATCGTGCTGCAGACGCTGATGCATCACCGCAGGCAGCGACAGTTCGACGCTTTGCAGCGCGAGCGGAAATGGCGCCAGTCGTTTCCGCCGCGGCGGACGGAAGATACGCGGATCGGCATATTGGGATTGGGCGCCATCGGCGCCATGGCCGGCGAGCGTTTGCGCGATCTCGATTTCAAAATCGCAGGCTGGAGCCGTGATCGGAAGAACGTCCGCGGCATCGAAAGCTTTGCGGGAGACGGCGAGCTCGAATCGTTTCTCGCACAGACGAACATTCTGATTTGCGTGTTGCCACTCACGCCGCAAACGCGCGGCATTCTGAACCGAAAGACGCTGGCGCTGCTGCCGCCGGGCGCTTTCGTCATCAATGTCGCGCGCGGCGAACATGTGGTGGAATCCGATCTGTTGGCCATGATCGAGGGAGGCCATATTGCCGGCGCCG
>Ga0302325_10008762_pt1 | contig 22184 bp, 19 predicted proteins | sample Palsa_T0_2_FD_201948 | JGI IMG/M metagenome (GOLD analysis project Ga0302325, IMG submission 201948) | Peat permafrost microbial communities from Stordalen Mire near Abisko, Sweden - Palsa_T0_2 | ecosystem: Environmental > Terrestrial > Soil > Palsa > Peat permafrost | place: Sweden: Abisko...
CACGTACTCGAAATTACGCAGCGTCAGCGTGGCCGCGGTCACCTTGCCGGTCCAGATGCTGGAGAGCGACACCATCAAGAGCGCGATCACCGGGAGCACCACGCCGCATCCGATGTAGACGGCTTCGAGCGCGAGCGCCGCGGCGCGAGCCCCGGGGCGCAGCGCGATGGTGCGCGGGCGATAGCCCTTGCCGGTCACCGTCTCGAACCGCCGGCGGTCGATGTAGCGGCGTTGCAGCACCGTGACCAGGATGGTGAACACCATGACCACCACGCCGAACGAGGCGGCGCGGCCGAGATCGGAAGGATACTGCACGAGCTGGAAGATTTCCGTCGGCATGGTGCGGATGCCGTGGGGCGAGGCCAGCGCCAGCGGCACGTCGAACAGTCCGGCGCTGGTGACGAAGACGATCAGCGCCGCCGACATCAGCGCCGGCGCCAGCAGCGGCAGGGTGACGAGGCGCAGCGTCGTCCAGAACCCGGCGCCGTGCACCCGGGCGGCGTCCTCCAGCGCCGGGTCCATCTGCCGCATCGGTGCGATCACGAACAGATAGACGTAGGGCGTGTAGAACAGCGACAGCACCCAGATGGCGCCGCCGATGGAATAGATTGGGATGAGGTCGCCCGGCAGGCCGAAGGTGTCGTGCAGCAACCGGCTCACGATGCCGCTGTGGGGCGCGGCGAGATAGATCCAGCTGATGGCACCCACATAGGGCGACAGGAAGAACGGCACCAGGTTGAATACCTCGAACCAGCGCCGTCCCGGCATGTCCGTGCGCGACACCACCCAGGCGAGGCTCAGGCCCAGCACGCAGCTGATGAAGGTCGCGCCGACTCCGCACAGGATGGTATTGCCGGCTGCCTGGTAGAACCGGGGGTCTGAAAACAGCCCGGCGAAATTCTTCATCGACAGGGCGGCGCCCGCGGCGTCCCACCACAGCACGCTGCGAATGACCGTCGCCAGGAACGGCCCGAGGATCAGTGCCATGCCGATGAAGACACCGGCGGCCGGCAACGCGATCTCGGCGAAGCGGCTGCCGCGGCGTGCCGGCGCAGCAATGTCGGTCACCTCGGATGCGGATGAAGTCGCGAGCGTCATGGCAGGTTCATAGCAGGCTCTCGCTGGCAACGTCGATTGCCGTGGCCCGGACGCAGGGGCACACTCCCTCCCCCGCACGCGGGAGAGGGGAGAACGCGGGGACTCTCTTCCGCGCACCGGCCATGCCGGTGTATCTTCGCGCGAGAGCCGGCATACGAGGAAACGCTCATGTTCGACCGACGTTCGATTGCAGCCGCCGTGGTCGCATTGTTCGCCTGCGTGGCCGTCGTCCAGGCGCAGGACGCCGCAAAATATCCGGATTGGTCGGGCCAGTGGCGCTGGCCGGAGAAAGGTGCCAACCGGTACGACCCCACCAAGGCTCCGGGCCGGGCCCAGCAGCCGCCGCTCACGCCGGAATACCAGGCGATTTTCGAGGCGAGCCTGGCCGACCAGGCGGCCGGCGGCCAGGGCGCCAATCAATCCTACGCCTGCATTCCCGCCGGCCTGCCGCGGGACCTGGCCGGCAACCAGGGACTGGAATTCGTCGTCACCCCGAAGACGACCCACGTCGTGTTCGTCAACGCCATGCCGCGCCGCATCTATACCGATGGGCGCAGCTTCCCGGACGATGCCGAGCCGACCTTTTCCGGCTACTCCATCGGCAAGTGGATCGACGAGGACGGCGACGGCACCTACGACATGCTCGAAGTCGAGACCCGCAATTTCAATGGTCCCCGCACCTTCGACAATGCCGGCATCCCCCTCCACGCCGACAACCAGACCATCGTCAAGGAGCGCATCTACCGCGACAAGACGAACCCGGAGATCTTGCACAACGAGGTCACCACCATCGACCATGCGCTGACGCGGCCATGGACGGTGCACAAGACCTACGCTTTGCAGAAGAAGCCGATCTGGGTCGAGAACATCTGCAGCGTCGGCAACCAGCACGTCCAGATCGGCAAGGAGGGCTATTTCCTCAGCGCCGACGGCCTGTTGATGCCGTCGAAGAAGGGCCAGGCGCCGCCCGACCTGAAGTATTTCAACCAGGCGAAGAAGTAGCGCAGCTCGTAGCCGGTAGCCCGGGTTGAGCGCCAGCGAAACCCGGGAGCGGCCTTGCCGTGGACGTAAGTCGGTCCCGGACTTCGCTGGCGCTCAATCCGGGCTGCGCGCTGTCGCGCCCCCACCCCGCTCATCGCGCCTGCAGGATCGTATCGACCAGGGCCGGCTGCCCGGCCTTCACCCTGGCGATGGCGCGACGCAGCGCGGCGGCGATGTCCTTGGGCTGCTCGATCGGCCCTTCCGCATACCAGCCGCAGGAGCGCGCCAGCGTCGCGAAATCGGGCTCCGGTGCGACGATGTCCTGGCCGATATGGGCGCGCTCCACCGGCGTGCCGCGGTGCTCGGCGACGTGGATCTGGTGCTCCCAGTCGTTGTAATAGGCGCGGTTGTTGTACATCACGATGAGGAAGGGAATGTTGTTCTTGGCAGCGGTCCACAACGCGCCGGCGTCGAACATGAGGTCGCCGTCGGGCTGGATGTCGACGACGAGGCGGCCGGTGCCGCGATGGGCGAGCGCAACGCCGAGCGAGACGCCGATCTGGGTGCCGGTGCCGAGCGCGCGGCCGGCGTGGCGGTAAGGCCTGTCGAAGTCCCACAATTTGAGCGCCCACTCCTGCAGCGTGCAGGCCGTGAGCAGCCAGTCCTCGTCCTTGATCACGTCCCACACTTCATGGGCGAGGCGCGGCAGCGCGATCGGCGAGGCGTCCCAGTCCTCGCGCGACTGCGCCGCCCAGGCGGCGAACAGCGCGTCGTGCCGCTTTGCGATCTCGGCGCCACGCGCGGCGATGCGTTCGGCGAGGCCGCCCGTGCGGGCGATCTTCTCGCGGCACATCTGCGTGAGCGCGGGGATGGCGGTCGCGGTGTCGCCGAGCACGCGCAGGCTGCAATTGGGCATGCGCGTGTAGTCCATCGACCATTTGCTGAGCCCGATGTCGCCGAAGCCGATCTCGATCATCTCGCAGCCGGCGGGATAAAGCGGCTGGGTGCGGCGCTTGGTGCGGTCGATGCGGTGGGTCGGCTTCTCCCAATCGCGGGTATCGAGCGAAAGGATCAGGTCGGCATCGCGGAAGACGCTCTTCTCCATGCTCAGGTTGAGCTTGTGGCGATTGGGAAAGTTGAGCCTGCCATTGACGTCGTAGACGGCGGCGCCGACGGTTTCGGCGAGCGCCACGAGATTGTCGAAGCCGTGGGGCGTGCGGCCGACATATTCGGCGAGCAGCACCGGAAACCGTGCCGCCAGCAGGCGGTCGGCGACGGCCGCCAGCGCCGCCGGGTCCGCCGCCATCGGCACCGGTGCCTTGGCGTCGCCGAACGACGGCAGATCGATCTGCGCGGTCAGCGGCTGCTCCTGCAGCCAGGCGTCGTAGCACATGTAGATCGGGCCCTGCGGCTCGGTCATCATCGCCCCATAGGCGCGGGCGAAGGAGTCCGGCACGCCCTCGATGCTGCCGGGCTGGTAGTCCCATTTGACGTAATTGCGGACTTGCTCGCCCTGGACGTTGGCGGTGTGGATCCAGTCGATGAAGGGTCGGCGCCGGCTCTCGTCCATCGGGCCGGTGGCGCCGATGACGAAGATCGGCGCACGATCCACATAGGCGTAGTAGATGCCCATGGTCGCGTGCAGCAGGCCGACCACGTCGTGCACGATGGCAACCATCGGCCGGCCGGTCGCCTTGGCGTAGCCGTGGGCGATCTGCACGGCGATCTTCTCGTGCTGGCACAGCAGCATCGGCGGGCTGTTGCCGCCGTAATTGACGAGCGAATCGTGCAGGCCGCGAAAGCTCGCCCCGGGATTGAGGGCGATATAGGGGAACCCGAACTGCTTGATCAGGTCGACGATCACATCGGACTGCCAGCGCTTCTCGGCGTAGGACTCCGCCGGCGGATGGCCGGCTCCGATGGTGGTCTCGTTCATGGGCAATCCCCGGGGGTTCGGCGGGCCGAAAACCGGACTCTGTTACCATGTGGTCCCCGACGCGTCGAACGAAACGCGGCCGGCGGCGACGGCGGCGCGCCCCGATCGCCTGCCGCATCCCCGGCGGCATCCGGAACCTGGCACGCTCCCGCGACAGAGAGGCGAATTGCCGCCGCACGCTGCCGGGACTAAGGCTGGATCGAGGGCGGTGTGCAACGGGCGACGAAATTGCTTCGGCCCGCACCAGAGCTTCCATGGGAGGCGCGAATGATCAGGCGTTCGAGTATCGGCTCGGAGCTTCTGCCCGCGCTTTTGTTCGCATTCATCCCGCTGTTCCTGCTCGGCGGCATCACGCTGTTTCAGCTTTTGCGCAACGTGCCCGATGCGATGGCCGCGCGTGCCAACATGGTCCTGGGCTTTCAGACGGTCCAGACCGCCGCTGCGCTCGATGAAGCCGTCGCCGACGCCGAGCGCGGTCAGCGGGGCTACCTGATCACCGGCCGGGACGAATATCTCGCGCCCTATCAACGCAGCCGCGAGCGCATTCCGCAACTCATGGCCGAGTTGCAGCGGGAGATAAGCGCCTCTTCCGAGCAGCCCGAGCCGCGCGCGCTGCTCACCCTGCAGTCCGACATCACGACCAAATTAAACGAGCTCGCGGACACGATCGTGGCCATGCGGGAGCACGGCTACGACGCCGCGAAGAGCATCGTGGAAATGGACGGGCGCCGCAGCATGGAAGCGGTGCAGCGCGACCTGTCTTCGATCACCGGCGCTGCCGAGCGGAGCCTTCGAACCCGGCTCGCCGGTGCGGAGGCCGCCGAGCAGCAGCTCACCCTCACATTCATATTCGGCACTCTCATCGCGGCGGCGTCCCTCATCGCCGGCGCCTCGATGCTGGCCGGCGCCTATCGCCGGGCGGCGTCTTCGGAGCGTCTTCTGCAGGCGACCCTCGAAAGCGTGCGGGAAGGCGTTTCGGCATTCGACGGCGGCGGACGGCTGCAGGCCTGGAATGCCCTGTTCGCCAGGATGATCGAATTCCCGGCCCCGCTTCGGCGCGGGCTCGCCTTGTCGGCGATAGCGCCCGCCTCCCCCGCGGCGGGCGCTTTTTCGACCCATATCCAGGAACTCGACGCGCTGGCGCGCCGCACCGGCCAGCCCGCTCTGGTCGAACGCAAGAGCGAGGCCGGAAATATCCTGGAGGTGTTCTACAATCCGACGCCGGACGGCGGGCACGTAACGACGATGCTGGACGTCACCGCGCGGCGGGCCACCGAAGAGGCGCTGCTGCAGGGACAGAAGCTCGAGGCGCTCGGGCACATGACCGGCGGTGTCGCTCACGACTTCAACAATCTGCTGACCGTCATCATCGGCGGCATGGGGCTGGTGCGCCGCGCCGTCGGCACGAACGCGAAGGCTCTGGAGCGCATCGACATGGCGACGGCCGCGGCGGAACGCGGCGCGCGCCTCACCCGCCAGCTCCTCGCCTTCGCCCGCAAGCAGCCGCTCAAGCCCGACATCGTCAATCTGAACCATCTCATGACCGAGGTACTGCCGCTGGTGCGCCGCGCGGTCGGAGACGCAATCACGGTCGAGTACGTCACCGGCGGCGGACTGTGGAACACCACCGTCGACGCGGCGCAGTTCCAGTCGGCCGTGCTGAACCTCGCGATCAATGGAAGGGATGCCATGCGGGAAGGTGGCAAGATCGCCATCGAAGCCGGCAATGTCACTCTCGATGACGCCTATACGGCGCACCATGCCGACCTCGAGGCCGGGCAATACGTGGTGTTCGCAATCACCGACACCGGCAGGGGCATGGACGCCGCCACCGCCGCACGGGCGCTCGACCCGTTTTTCACCACCAAGGCGCCCGGCGAAGGCACCGGCCTCGGCCTTCCGCAGGTCTACGGATTCGTCAAGCAATCCGGCGGCCATCTGAAAATCTACAGTGAGGTCGGCGAAGGCACGACCGTGAAACTCTACCTGCCGCGGGCGGTCGCCCAGGAGACCGTGCCCGCGCGCCGCCGCACGCCGCCAGCCTTGACCGGAACGGAGGCGGTGCTTCTTGTCGACGACGACGAGATCGTTCGCTCGACCATCGCCGCCATGCTCGAAGACCTCGGCTATCGCGTGCTTACCGCCGCAAACGGCACCGAGGCCATCGCCATGCTGGACAAGGGAGCCGAAATCGATCTGCTTTTCACCGATGTCGTGATGCCGGGCCCGATCAGCGGACGCAAGCTGGCCGAGCGTGTCAGGGAGATGCGGCCATCCATCAAGGTCCTGTTCACGTCCGGCTATGCCGAGAACGCGATCGGCCACAACGGCCGCCTCGATCCGGGCGTCGAGCTGCTGAGCAAACCCTATGACCGCGAGCGACTGGCTGCGAAGGTGCGGCGCGTTCTCGATGGCGCCACATGTGTCGCGGACGAAATGCGATCGGCCTGACACTCTAGGCTTCGAGCACGCCGGTCACGCTCCCTGCGGTTCATCCGCTGGGATCGCAAGCGAGGCGCGCAGGCCCGCGTTCTCCGCCTCGAGGTCACTTATGCGCGCCTGCAGCTTCACCAGCGTGCCGGCCACGTCCGCGGCGTCGAATTTCTGCGGGATGTGCTGGTGGCAGTTGCTGTCCCAGGCTTCGATCGTGAACAGGATCGCCTGCTCCGGCCGCGCCGCATAGCCTCGCGGCATCAGTTGCGCGATCGTCTCTGCGTCCTCGACCACTTTGGCCCGGCCCCAGATCTTGATCCTGCGGCGGTGTGCATAGTCCATCAGGAACAGATAAGCGCGGTCGTTTTCCATCAGGTTGCCGGCGGTGATGTACTGCCGGTTGCCCGCATAATCCGCGAAGGCGAGCGTCTTGCCGTCTAGCACGCGGATGAAGCCCTTGGGCCCACCGCGGTGTTGGACATAGGGCTGGCCGGCCCGGCTCGCGGTGGCGAGATAGCCGCTGTCGCGCTCCGCGAGGAAGGCCGCCAGGTCCGGCGTCACGGTGGTCCGCCAGGCTCCCCGTTCCTCCATCCGGCTGTAGGCCGCGCGCGAGCCTTTGCGCGCCTGCACGGCCTTGACCATGGGTGTGAAGGCAACGTCGCTCGAAGGGAGGGGCATGGTCGCGGCGATACCGGGCATGATCAGTCCCCCTATACCTCTGGGTCGGCCACCGCCGACACCCAGCATTACATGATCTCTTCCATAGACAAACACTATCTGGCATTATGTAGAATGTCTATTCCATATAATGGAACAATGCATGGACAGGTTCGAGTCGATGTCGGTGTTCACGGCGGTGGTGGAGGCGCAGGGCTTTTCAGCCGCTTCCCGCCGCCTGGGGATGCCGTTGGCGACCGTCAGCCGCAAGGTGTCCGAGCTGGAAGACCAGCTTCGGGTGCAACTGCTCAATCGCTCGACCCGAAAAGTCACCCTGACCGACAGCGGGCGGCACTTCTTTGCGGCGTGCCGGCGCATCCTCGACGACCTCGGGGAGGCGGAACGGGCGGCCTCCGGCGAATACAGCGCCCCCAAGGGCGAGCTGATCCTGACCGCCCCCATCGTGTTCGGCCGCCTCCACCTCGTCCCGATCGTCACGGCGTTTCTCAAATCCTACGAGGAGGTCGACGTCCACATGCTGCTGGTCGATCGCATCGTCGACCTGCTCGACGAGCACATCGATCTGGCGCTCCGCATCGGAGAGCTGCCGGATTCGAGCATGATCGCGGTCCGGATCGGCAGCATCGGCCGCGTCGTCTGCGCCAGCCCCGGCTATCTTGCAGTCCGCGGGGTGCCTGCGCACCCGAATGAGCTCGCCTCCCACGACGCCGTCACTTTCGCAGGCCTGTCGTCGGCCAAGGAGTGGCCGTTCCGGGTCGGCACGTCGACCGGGATGTTCGCGGTGCGTTCGCGCCTCACCGTCACCACGGCGGAAGCTGCCCTCGATGCGGCGATCGCCAGCGCCGGCATCACCCGGCTGCTGAGCTATCAGGCCGCGGCGGCGGTGCTGGACGGACGGCTCATCATCGTGCTGCGCGACTACGAGGTCGATCCCTCTCCCGTGAGCCTCGTCTATCCGAGCGGCCGGCTGGTTCCGCTCAAGCTGCGCGCGTTCCTCGATTTCGCGGTGCCGCGCCTGAAGGCGCGGCTGCATTCGCTTGCGGCCGAAATCTGCTAGATACTTAAAAGAAAGGAATTGCCCCATGTCCGAGGACGAGGAAAAGCTGATCCGTCAATATGCCGCCGGTGAGATCACATGGCATAGCCTTCAGGAACGCGGCTTCAAAAATTATGTCGAAGTGCTTGCCGGACTCGGCGAGCTCGGTCTTCGCCCCCCTGTCGCTTCGATGGAGGGGCCGAACGTCGAAGCGCGCCGCCGTGGGCGCGCGCTCATTCGCGAAGCCTTGAAGGCGCGCCCGTGAGCAAACCGTTCAACCTCATCGTCACCGACACCTCGCCGCTTTTCACCTTGGTCTTGGCGGACGCCCTCGACACCCTTCATATAGGGGCACGAAGACCGATCGCGCCCTGTATCACATACTGTTTTTGACCCCGACCACCTTCACGGCTAGAGTGCCATCATGGATGTCACGGTTCGCATTCCCGACGATCTTGCCCAGCGCCTCGGCACCGTCGGCGAGCTTGAGCGCCGCGCGCTCGAAGCCCTGGCGCTCGAAGAATTTCGGCTCGGCCACCTGACCAAGCCGGAGCTGCGGCGGCTGCTCGGCTTTGGCACTCGCGACGCGCTCGACGGCTTTCTCAAGGCGCACGACATGTTGGCGCTCGACGCTCCTGTCGATTTAGGACCCGCTCTCGCGTCCGTACCGGAGGCGCCGGATGAAGAGACACAAGCGCGCGCGCGGCAGGCAGCCGCCAACATCATCGCGCGCCGCAAGGGGGTCACGCTCGGGGGTCTCAGTCTCAAAGACTTGATCAACGAAGGGCGTCCGTGAGCCTCGTCATCGACAGTTCGATGACGCTCGCGTGGTACTTCGAGGATGAACGGACGGCGGCGAGCCTCGCCGTCCTCGAGCAGGTAGCGGACGCCGGCGCGGTCGCGCCCGCCCTGTGGCGCCTGGAAGTGCTCAATGGGTTTCAGACGGCGGTTCGGCGCGGGCGCATCGGTGTCGCGTACCGCGATGCGTCGCTGGCCGACTTGCAATCGCTCGCGATTGCGATTGATCCCGGCACCAACCGACAGGCCTGGTCGGCGACGCTGCGGCTGTGCGACCGATTTGGGCTCACGCCCTACGATGCGGCCTATCTCGAACTCGCCCAGCGCCTGCAATTGCCTCTCGCCACGCTTGACACGGCGTTGGCGCGTGCCGCCCGCGCCGAAAACGTGCCGCTCGTCGGCCACAGCGCATGATGTGAAAGCTGAACAGCCATGAACCAGTTCGCCCCCCTGCCCTCGCGTTCTGTTGCGGTCCCAGCCTCATCGGTGCGCGCCCGACCCTACGGCTTTACCCGGCGAACGCGTGCGCCACATCGGCGATGAGATCGTCGGGGTGCTCGATGCCCACCGATACCCGGATCAGGGCCGGCGTGATCCCGATCTCGCGCCGTGCCTCCGCCGTCAGCCCGGAATGCACCGTCGTCGCCGGATGGCAGATCAGCGATTCGGTGCCGCCGAGGCTGACGGCGAGCTTGAACACCTCCAGCCGGTTGAGAAACGCAAAAGCTTGGTCCTGCCCGCCCTTCACCTCGAACGAGAAGGTCGAACCGGCGGAGCGCGATTGCCGCTCCATGAGCGCCCGCGCCGGGTCGCCGGCGGGAAGCAGCGGCGGGTAATGGACGCGCGCGACCTTGGGATGCTCGGACAGGAATTGCGCCACCTTCGCGGCATTGGTGGCCGCCCGTTCCATCCGCAGCGACACCGTCTCCAGCGACCGGCTCAGCATCCAGCACGAATGCGGATCGAGCTGGGTCCCGATGGCGCTGCGCAACGCGCGGATCGGCTTGAGGTCGGCGCGTGAACCCATCACGGCGCCACCGATGAGATCGCTGTGGCCGCCGACATATTTGGTCAGCGAATAGATCGACAGGTCGGCGCCGTGGGCGAGCGGCGACTGGAACACCGGCCCCAGCATCGTGTTGTCGCAGCCGATGATCGGGCGAACGCCTTGCTTGCCACCGATCGCTTCGGCGATCCGCCGCACCAGCGCGATGTCGACCAGCGTATTCATGGGATTGGACGGCGTTTCGATGAAAATCATCGCCACGCGGCCCTTGGCCATGGCGCGTTCCGCCGCCTCACGCACATGGTTCTCGTCGAGACCGTCGATGAAGCCCTCGGCCGCGATGCCGAACGGCGTCAGCGTTTTCTCGATCAGCACCTCGGTGCCGCCATAGAGCGGACGGCTGTGCAGGATCACTTCGCCGGGACGCACCGATGCCAGGATAGCGGTGGTGATCGCCGCCATGCCGGACGCGAACACCAAACCTTGCTCGGCTTTCTCGTAGACGGCGAGCCGATCCTCGACGATTTCGAGATTGGGGTGGTTGAAACGGGAATAGACGAGGCCCGACCGGCCTTCCGCGGGCGGCTCACGGCGCCCAGCGGTGTAGTCGAAGAAGTCGCGCCCCTCTTCGGCGGTCCGGAATACGAAAGTCGAGGTCAGGAACACCGGCGGCTTCGCCGACCCTTCGGAGAGCGCCGGGTCGTACCCGTAGCCGAGCATCAAGGTCTCGGGCTGCAGCGCATGGTTGCCGATCTGGAGCTTGTGATAGCGCGCGCTGTCCATGGTGGTTCTCCGTGGTCGATGGGCGGAGCACGCGCCGCCCGGATCGAGGGGCGGCTGGCGGCGAATCGTCGGGAATCGGCCCCTCCACCTGCGGTAGAACGCGGAAAGGCCGCCGAAGCTTGAATATAGGGTGCAGCCGCCCCGCCTTGCGCCGCGCCATGTGCTATTGCTCACGTCCCAACCGGCGGATATTGGTCCAATTCCAACGGTGCGTCATCGGAGAATGGAATGCTTTACCGGAATTTGATCGGCTCGATTGCCATGGCAGCGGTGTTGTGCGCGGCATCCGGCGCCGGCGCTCAGGTGCCGGACCTGTCGAAATATCCGGACTGGTCCGGCCAGTGGAAGCGCACCAGCGGCATCCAATGGGACCCGACCAAGCCGCTCGGCCCCGCGCAAAAGCCGCCGCTGACGCCGGAATATCAGGCCCGTTACGAAGCCAATCTCGCCGACCAGGCCTTGGGCGGCCAGGGCGACGACCGCACCGGCCAGTGCATCCCGCACGGCATGCCGCGGGTGATGACCGTCGTCTATCCGATGGAAATCATCATCATGCCGAAGACCACCTACATCCTCACCGACTACACCGTGCCGCGGCGCATCTTCACCGATGGACGCGATTGGCCGCAGGAACTGGAGCCGACGTTCAACGGGCTCTCGATCGGGAAATGGGTCGATGAGGGCCCCGACGGCCGTTACACCACGCTCGAGGTCGAGACCCGCGGCTTCAAGGGCCCCCGCACCTACGAAGCCAGCGGCATCCGCCTGCACGACGACGGCGAGAGCATCATCAAGGAGCGCATCCGCCTCGCCGACAAGGACACCCTTCTCGACGAGATCACGACGATCGATCACGCCCTGACCCGGCCGTGGACGATCACCAAGAAATACGTCCGCGAAACCAAGCCGAATCCGGTCTGGTATTTCAACGATTGCGCCGAGAACAATCGCCATGTCTTCATCGGTGACGACAGCTATTTCATCAGCGAGGACGGCTTCCTGATGCCGGTGAAAAAGGGACAGAAGCCGCCGGACCTGCGTTATTTCAAATCGACCGGGAAATGACGGGTTCGGATCGACGCGCCTGCATGATCGAGATGGCCGGACGAGCCGGGCGATGACACCGAGTGCAGCCGCGTTCGCGCCGGCCGATTCCGTCACGGATAGCTGTGCCTTGTCCCGTCGATCGCCCGCACCTCGATCCCGCCGGCGTTCGCCCGGCCATCCCCATCCGAAATGTACTGCGGCCCGATCGGTACCTTGCCGGCGCCGCCGGGGATGTCGAGCACATAGGCCGGCTGGCACAAGCCGGAGACGCGGCCGCGCATCTGGCGCATCAGCTCCTGTCCCGCCTCGATCGAGGTGCGCAGATGGCCGGTGCCGGGGGCGAGATCGGCATGGTGGAGATAATATGGCTTGATCCGGCACGCGACGAAGGCACGCATCAGCTCCGCCAGCACGTCGGGGTCGTCATTGACGCCCCGCAGCAGGACCGACTGGCTCAGCATCGGAATGCCGGCATCGACGATCCGCCCGCAGGCGTCGCGCGCGGCCGCGGTCAATTCGCGGGGATGATTGGCGTGGAGCACCACATAGGTCGCCTTGCCCTGCGCCTTGATTGCATCGATCATGTCGGCGGTGATGCGTTCCGGCGCCACCGCGGGCACGCGGGTGTGGATACGGACGATCTTGACGTGGTCGATCGCGGCGAGTGTGCCGACCGCTTGGCGCAGTCGCGACGGCGGCAGCACCAGCGGATCGCCGCCGGTGAGGATGACTTCCCAGATCTGCGGATGGGCGCGGATGTAGTCATAGGCCGCATTGCGCTGGCCCGCCGTCAGGCCCGGCCGCCCCTTGGGTCCGACCATCTCGCGGCGAAAGCAGAACCGGCAATAGACCGGGCAGGTGTGGACGAGCTTGAGGAGCACCCGGTCGGGGTAACGGTGCACGATCCCCTCGACCGGGCTGAAGGCGTCGTCGCCGATCGGGTCGGTGCGTTCCTGCGGCAACGTCACCAGTTCCGCCGGGTCGGGGATGAACTGGCGCGCGATCGGGTCATCGGGATCGTCGGGGTCGATCAGGGCGGCCATCGCCGGGGTGATGGCGACGGCATAGCGCGCCGCCACCGGCTCCAGCGCGCCGGCGCGGGACGCCGCCACCAGGCCGGCGGCCTGCAGCTGCGCGATGCTGCGCAAACAGCTTTTTACTCCCTCCCCCGCCTGCGGGGGAGGGTTGGGGAGGGGGCTCTCGGAGCGAGTCTGTGCCGTGGAATTGCCCCCTCCCTGACCCTACCCCGCAAGCGGGAGAGGGGACCAAACTGAATCTATTATTGGCGCACGAGTCCTTACCGTCATGGATCGTCCTTTCCAGGTTCGGGCAGCGGCGTCCAGATCACCTGGTCGATGCGCGACGCCCCGGTTGCCAGCATCACCAGCCGGTCGAAACCGAGCGCGCAGCCACTGGCCGGCGGCATCAGCGCGAGCGCGGCGAGGAAGTCCTCGTCGATCGGATAGCGCTCGCCGTAAAGCCGCTGCTTCCTGTTCATTTCGGCATCGAGCCGGCGGCGCTGCTCTGCGGGATCGGTGAGCTCGCCGAACCCATTGGCGAGCTCCACGCCGCACACGAACAACTCAAACCTCTCGGCGACCGCGGGTTCGCCGGGTTTGGCACGGGCGAGCGCCGCTTCCACCCGCGGATATTCCGTCAGCAGGGTGGCACGGCCGTTGCCGAGATGGGGCTCGATCCGTTCCACCAGCACGCGGCTGAATATATCGCTCCAGCCGTCGTCGGCTGCGAACTTTACTCCGGCCGCCTGCGCCTGGGCGGCCAGCGCGTCCCGGTCGGGCTCGCCCTCGCCAAGCGTTGCCTCGAGGTCGATGCCGGCATGGCGGGCGAAGGCATCGGCGACGGTGAGGCGTTCCGGCGCGGCGAACGGGTCGGCGCGGCGGCCGCGGAAGCGGAACTCCTTGGTCGCTGCGGCGCCCGCCGCGACCGCGAGAAAGGCGGCGCAGTCTGCCATCACGGCCTCGTAGGGCTCGGCCACCCGGTACCATTCGAGCATGGTGAATTCCGGGTGATGCAGCGCCCCGCGCTCGCGATTGCGGAACACCCGGGCGAACTCGAAAATCCGCCGCTCACCCGCCGCCAGCAGCTTCTTGCAGGCGAATTCCGGGGAGGTGTGCAGATGGAGCGCCATGCGCGTACGGTCGGGCGCCACCAACTCGGTGGCGAAGGCATGCAGATGCGCCTCGTTGCCCGGCGATCTCTGCAGGATCGCGGTTTCCACCTCGACGAAGTCCTGCGCCTCCAGGTGGCGGCGCAGCGCCGCGAGGATGCGCCGCCGCGCCTGCAGGAAGGGTTGCCGGTCGGCATGAATATCGGGCATCCACCACGGCGAGGCCTGCGGCATCGGGAACCCTAACCCCACGCCGCATCGCGGCACGCGGGAGTTACGGCTCCGCCGCCACCGAAAATGCTGGCGCGAGGACGCAGGATCAGTATGTTGCGGGCCTCGAATCCGGCCGGACCCTCGCCTGCAGCGGTCCGCCCCATGACCGATCGAAGGATTTTACCCGTGAAAGTCATCGCCAGCTCGCTCCGCAAGGGCAACATCGTCGAAATCGACGGCAAGCTCTACGTCATCTTGACCGCGGAAAACATCCATCCCGGCAAGGGCACGCCGGTGACCCAGATCGACATGCGCCGGATCAGCGACGGGGTGAAGTCGTCCCAGCGTTACAAAACCACCGACCAGGTCGAGCGCGCCCACGTGGAGGACCGCGAATTCCAATACCTCTACCACGATGGCGACGGCCATCATTTCATGAACATGGAAAGCTACGACCAGGTCGCGGTCAGCAACGATATCCTCGGCGATCAGGCGGCCTTTCTCCAGCCGGAGATGAAGGTCCGCCTCGCCACCTATGACGGCGTCCCCGTGAGCATCGAACTGCCGCCACGGGTGGTGCTCGAAGTGGTCGAGACCGAGCCCACCACCAGGGGCCAGACCGCGGCAAGCTCCTACAAGCCGGCCAAGCTCTCCAACGGGCTGCGCACCAACGTGCCGCCCCACATCGTCACCGGCACCCGCATCGTGGTTTCGACCGAAGACACATCTTACGTCGAACGGGCCAAGGACTGAGCCGGCTGTTCAAGTCGAGGCCGGACGGCGCGAAAGTCGGCCCGAAGGTTGCATCCATCCGGTTGAGCGGCCCGGTTGGGCGGCCTTCGCCGGCCGGTGCCTAATTCACGAAGCCGTTTTGGAGGCCAGACTACATAGAAGCAAGACGCCGGTTCGGACCGGCGCGTCCGCCACGATCGAGAGGGGACCCCCATGCGCATGCTGTCTCTGGCATTCACGCCCCGCTTCATCTGCTACACGCTGAGCATCCTGTTCACGGTAGCGCTGCTCCTCACCATCCTCGCGGCTCCTTCCTCGATCTATGTCGCGGGCATTCCGCTCGCCGTGTTCGCCGGCCTGACCGTGCTGGGCACCCGCGACCTCATGCAGACCCGCCATTCGGTGCTGCGCAGCTATCCGATCTCCGCCCATCTGCGCTTCCTCCTGGAAACCATGCGGCCGGAGATGCGGCAGTATTTCTTCGAGGGCGAAAAGGACGGCATGCCGTTCAGCCGCGACAAGCGGGCGGTGGTCTATCAGCGCGCCAAGATGGTGCTCGACAAGCGCCCGTTCGGAACCCAGTACGACGTCTATGCCGACGGGTTCGAATGGGTGCGCCATTCGATGGTGCCCCGGCCGCACGCGATCGAACCGTTCCGCATCACCATCGGCGGTCCCGACTGCACCAAGCCCTATGACGCCTCGGTGTTCAACATCTCGGCCATGAGCTTCGGCGCCTTGAGCCCGAACGCCATCCGCTCGCTCAACAGGGGTGCCCAGGCCGGCGGCTTCGCCCATGACACCGGCGAAGGCGGCGTGAGCCCCTATCACCGCGAGAACGGCGGCGACCTCATCTGGGAAATCGGCTCCGGCTATTTCGGCGCGCGCAATCCCGACGGCAGCTTCTCGCCGGAGCATTTCGCCCACACCGCCACGCTCGACCAGGTCAAGATGGTCGAATTGAAGATCAGCCAGGGCGCCAAGCCCGGCCATGGCGGCGTGCTGCCGGCGGCCAAGGTGTCGGAAGAGATCGCGCTGACCCGCGGGGTCCCCCTCGGCATCGACTGCATCTCGCCGTCCGGCCATTCGGCGTTCTCGACCCCGATCGAGATGATGCAATTCATCGCCGAGATGCGCCGCCTGTCCGGCGGCAAGCCGGCCGGATTCAAGTTCTGCGTCGGGCACCCCTGGGAGTTCATGGCGGTGTGCAAGGCGATGCTGCAGACCGGCATCTATCCGGATTTCATCGTGATCGACGGCAAGGAGGGCGGCACCGGCGCCGCGCCGCTGGAGTTCCTCGATCACATCGGCATGCCGATGCGGGAGGGACTGAATTTCGTCCACAACGCGCTGATCGGCATCAATGCCCGCGACCGCGTGAAGCTCGGCGCCAGCGGCAAGATCATCTCGGCCTTCGATATCGCCCGCGCCATGGCGCTCGGCGCCGACTGGTGCAATTCGGCGCGCGGATTCATGTTCGCGCTCGGCTGCATCCAGTCCCAGGGCTGCCATACCGACCACTGCCCGGTCGGCGTCGCGACCCAGGACCGCACCCGGCAGCGCGCGCTGGTGGTCGCCGACAAATGGGTCCGGGTCAGGAATTTCCACGCTGCCACCCAGCACGCCCTCAAGGAAATCGTCTCGGCAGCGGGTCTCGATCATCCCAAGGAATTCATGCCGGCGCATTTTTCCCGCCGGGTGTCATCGAGCGACGTCGTGACCTATGACGAGCTTTACCCGACGCTCGAGCCCGGCGCTCTGCTCGACGGCGGGTGCCAGGACCCGCGCTTCCGCGAGGGCTGGAAAATGGCGAGCGCCGCGACGTTCCGCCTCGCCGGGTGAGGGCGTGTGAGGCTGGTCGTTCCGGGGCGCGCGCTTGCGCGAACCCGGAATCCAGGCGGCCGTGCCTCAGACTCCTGGATTCCGGGTTCCGCCTGCGGCGGCCCCGGAATGACGGCAGGGAGCGGAGTCTTTACGTCCCCACCCGCAGCGGCGCGTTGAGCTTGCGCAGCGCCGCGATCACCGACAGCGCGGTGATGCGGCCGGTCTTCGGGTTCTCCGACGGAATGTTCTCGATCGCCAGCGAAAACTTCGCGGAATCGGCGTCGACCTCGATGGCGTGGCAGTTCCGCGTCACCCCGGGATCGGCCCAGATTTCGATGGTGGTGCGGTCGGGCCCGATGCCGGCGAGGGACAGGGCCGCCACCACGTTGACATTGGCGGGAAAGCCGGCGGCGGCTTCGCGCGCGGTGCCGGAAAACACCAGCTTGGCGGCGTCGAGGCCCGCGACCGATATGCCGTGCTGGACCAGATAGGGTGCGCCTTCGAGGCCACCGGGCGGCTTGCGGGTGATCATGCGCACCGAACGGATGTTGCCTTCCGCCGCGGCGGACACCGCGTCGAGGCCGAGCAGCGCGCCGGTCGGCACGATGATCTGGCCGCCGTGCTCCCTGGCGAGCGCGACCAGATGCGGGCGCGGCAGCAGGGCGCCGGCGCTGAGCACCATCACCCGCCTGCCCGCGGTCAGCATCGGCGTGCAGATTTTTTCCAGGATCGCGGCCGGCGCACATTCGACCGCGAGATCGGCATGGCCGGGGAATTCGTCGAGCTCCACCAGCGGACACGCGATCCCGGCCGCGTCCAGCCAGGCCTGCGCCTTGGCGCGGTCGCGTGCCGCCGCGCAGGCCAGCACCAGCCCCGGCATTCCGGCGGCGAGGCGCTTGGCGAGCGTGCGCCCGATCGCGCCGAGCCCGGCAATGGCCACCCTGGTGTCGTTCATCGCTCGCTCCAATATGCCGGTGCGCTCATACGCCGCGGTGCCGGCCGCGGCAAGCCGGGGGCCGCGAATCGGGGCCAAACAGGCAGCGGGCATCCGCCCGCGGCGAGCGGACGCCTTGACCTTTCCCGGGCGCATGGCCGAAGGTTCGAAAAAACCGGGAGGAACCATGCCCAATAGGATGTCGACGCTCGCCGTCGCCGCCGTACTCGGCCTTGCCGGCCTGTCGGGGGCCGCGGCCCAGACCTATCCCAGCCGCCCCATCACGATGATCATTCCGTTTGCTGCCGGCGGCCCCACCGATGTGCTGGGGCGCATGGTCGGACAGAAGATGGGCGAGGTGCTGGGCCAGCAGGTCATCATCGAGAATGTCGGCGGCGCCGGCGGAATGACCGGCGGCCTGCGGCTCCTCCAGGCGCCCGCCGACGGCTACACGATCGAGCTCGGCACCGTCGGCACCCACGCCCAGAACCAGACGCTCTACAAGCGTCCGCTCTACAACGCGTCGGCCGACTTCACCCCGGTGGCGCTGATCGCGGAAATCCCGACGGTGCTGATCGTGCGCAAGGATCTGCCGGTCGACAACCTCAAGGAATTCATCGCATACGCCAAGAAGAACCAGGACAAGATGAGCTACGGATCGGCCGGGACCGGCTCGGCGACCCATCTCGCCTGCGTCGTCCTCGATGCCGTCATGGGCACCCATATCACTCATGTGCCGTATCGCGGCACCGGCCCCGCCATGGGCGATCTGCAGGCGGGACGTATCGACTACCTGTGCGACATCATCACCACGGCCAAGGCCCAGATCGACGGCGGCACGGTGAAGGCGCTGGCATTGATGAACAACGTTCGTTCGCCGGCGTTGCCGGACGTGCCGACCGCGCTGGAACAGGGCGTGTCCGGTGTCCAGGCCTATACCTGGAACGCCATCTTCCTCCCCAAGAACGCCCCGGAGGAGATCGTCAAGAAGCTCAACGGCGCGACCCTGGCCGCCATGAAGAGCCCGCTGGTCAAGGAGCGGCTGGAGGCGCTCGGCGCCCAAATCGTTTCCGATGACCGCGCCACGCCGGAATACCTGCGCGGTTTCGTCAAGAGCGAAATCGAGAAATGGGCCGGCCCGATCAAGGCGAGCGGGGCGACCGCGGATTGATGCATTTCCCGTTTATAGATGTCATTGCCCGGCTTGACCGGGCAATCCAGTACTCACGGTCGGCATTTACTGGATCGCCCGGTCAAGCCGGGCGATGACAGCGAGTGTGTGGCGCAGGATAACGATAGGAGACAGGCGATAGAAGAAGGAAGACAGAACCCGTGGACGCCGGCTAATGTTTCCATGCCATTGCATGCCCTCCATCGTGCGCCGTCCGTCCTCCGTCCTCCGGTTCCCCCCATGTTCGAGAACTTCACCCGCACCGAGATCAAGACCAGCGGTGCGCGCATCGTCACCGTTTACGGCGGCAGCGGACCGCCGGTGCTGCTGATGCACGGCAATCCCTTCACCCATGCGAGCTGGCACAAATTCGCCCCGCGCCTGGCGCAGGATTTCACCGTCGTCTGCACCGACCTGCGCGGCTATGGCGATTCGGAAAAGCCACCGGGCGGGCCCGATCACTCCGGCTATTCGTTCCGGGCCATGGCCCAGGACCAGGTCGAGGTGATGGCCGCGCTCGGCTTCGACCGTTTCATGGCCGCGGGCCATGACCGCGGCGCCCGCGTGCTGCACCGCATGACGCTCGACCATCCCGACAAGGTCGAGCGGGCGGCGATCCTCGACATCATCCCCCAGCACTACCTCTTCAACCACGTCAGCAAGGCATGGGCGACCTCTGCCTATCACTGGTTCTTCATGATCCAGCCGTTCGACATGCCGGAGCGGCTGATGGGCGCCGACCCCGATTTCTTCATCACCAGGAAGCTGTCGAAGACCGAGCAGGGCCTGAGCTTCTTCGGCAAGGAAGCGCTCGCGGAATACATGCGCTGCTTCCGCAACCCGGCCACCATCCACGCCATGTGCGAGGACTACCGCGCCACCGCCGGGGTCGACCTCGCCATGGATACCGCGGATTACGCCGCCGGCCGCAAGATCGAGACGCCGCTGCTCCTGCTGTGGGGAGCCACCGGCGCGGTCGGCCGCATCCACAAGCCGGCCGAGATCTGGAAGGACTATGCCTCCGACATCAAGGGCGCCGCGGCGCTGCCATGCGGGCATTATTTGTCGGAGGAAGCCCCCGAGGAGACCTACCGCGCGCTGCACGGATTTTTCGCGTGCAGCGCGTAGGCTTCAAAATTTAAGGCGATCATCAATGGAAGCCGGGGATGTCCCGCGTTATGATCAGGCAAACGTGTCCCGCCGCGATGCGCGACGTAACCTGCCCAGGGAAAAAACCATGGACGCCGCAACCCCCGCCGCACCCCCCGTCCGTGCGCCCGCTCATCATCCCTGGTACACGATCCTCTATGTCCAGGTGCTGATCGCCATCGCGCTCGGCGTCCTGCTCGGGCACTTCTTTCCGAAGATTGCGATCCCGATGAAGCCGCTCGGCGACGGCTTCATCGCGCTGATCAAGATGATGATCGCGCCGGTGATCTTCTGTACCGTGGTCCACGGCATCGCGTCGATGAGCGACCTCAAAAAAATTGGCCGCATCGGGCTGAAGACGCTGATCTATTTCGAAGTGGTCTCGACCATGGCGCTGGCGATCGGCCTCCTGGTCGGCGAGCTCCTGCATCCCGGCAACGGCTTCAACATCGACGCATCGACCCTCGATCCCAAGGCGGTGGCGAGCTTTACGACCCGCGCCAAGGAAGACAGCATGGTCGGCCACCTCCTGGCGATCATTCCGCAGGACTCCTATTTCGGCGCCCTCGCCCGCGGCGACCTGCTGCAGATCCTGCTGATCTCGATCCTGTCGGGCTTCGCCATTTCGCAGCTGGGCGCGGTGGGCGAGAAGATCTCGGGCGCCATCGACAATGCCGCCCGCATGTTCTTCGGCATCATCCGCATGATCGTTCGGCTGGCGCCGATCGGCGCGTTCGGCGCCATGGCCTTCACCATCGGCCAATACGGCCTCGGCTCGCTGGTCAATCTCGGGGCGCTGATCGCGACCTTCTACATCACCAGCGCGCTGTTCGTGCTGCTCGTGCTCGGCTCCATCGCGCGGCTTTCCGGTTTTTCGATCCTGCGCTTCCTCGGCTATATCAAGGACGAGCTACTGATCGTGCTCGGCACCAGCTCGTCGGAGACCGTGCTGCCGAATTTGATGAGGAAGATGGAGCGTCTCGGCGCGTCGAAGTCGGTGGTCGGCCTCGTCGTTCCCACCGGCTACAGCTTCAACCTGGACGGCACCAACATCTACATGACGCTGTCGACCCTGTTCCTCGCCCAGGCCACCAATACGCCGCTGACCTTCGGCCAGGAAATGGAGATCCTGGTGATCGCCATGCTCACCTCGAAGGGCGCATCCGGCGTCACCGGGGCCGGGTTCGTGACGCTGGCGGCGACGCTCGCGATCATCCCGGACATCCCGATCCAGTCGCTCGCGCTGCTGCTCGGCATCGACAAGTTCATGAGCGAATGCCGCGCGCTGACCAATCTCATCGGCAACGGCGTCGCCTGCGTCGTCATCAGCCGCTCGGAGAACGAGCTCGACGTCGACAGGCTGCACGAGGCGATGGCACACCCGATCGCGCTCGGCGAAGAAATGGAAACCAGCCCGGCTTAGGGCATTTTTCGATTGGGCTGACCCTGTCGGTGTCATTGCCGGGCTTGTCCAGCTTGACCGGGCAATCCAGTACTCCCGGCCGGCGTTTACTGGATCGCCCGGTCAAGCCGGGCGATGACAGCGAACATTCCAGGGCACGCCCTTTCGCGCGAACCCGGAATCCAGGCTGCGGTGTGGGCGGTGAGGTCGTCTGGATTCCGGGTTCGCCGCTCGCGCGGCGCCCCGCAATGACCGCGTAGACCTTCGCGTTACGACGTCACCTGCGGCGGCATGGTGAGGAACGCGTGCATCACGTGCCACGCCATGTCCCGGTTCTTGGAACTGCCGATGCTGTGGGCGATGTTCGGCAGGATCGTGAACTGACGGTCGCCGTTGGGAAGCTTGTCGTAGAAGTCGAGCAGGTCCTTGTTGGTGGAGATGCCGTCGTGGTCGCCGCGCATCATCAGCACCGGGCTCTTGACCCTCAGGGGGTCGACCAGGGGCAGGTTGGAGGTCATGTCGAGGTAGGTCCCGGTCGGCACCTGGTCGCCGAATTTGAGCTCGACGTCGGCCAGGGCCTTGGCCACCGCGGGGTCGTAGCTCGAGGCGAGGCCGTCGCGCGTGAAGATCGATTCGATCATGGCGCGATCGCGCAGGCGGGTGTTGTGGGTGCGATAATAATCGAGCTGCTTGGCGCGCTGCTTGAGGGTGGGCGCATCCTCGCCCTTATAGGTGAAGGCGGAGAGCACCAGGCGGTCGATGCGCTCCGGCTGGACCATGGAATAGGCGCCGGCCCGGATCGCGCCGGAGGACGTGCCGTACATGTGCATCTTGT